>Ga0209456_10000631_pt1 | contig 18713 bp, 21 predicted proteins | sample COG_11_FD_184755 | JGI IMG/M metagenome (GOLD analysis project Ga0209456, IMG submission 184755) | Pelagic marine sediment microbial communities from the LTER site Helgoland, North Sea, for post-phytoplankton bloom and carbon turnover... | ecosystem: Environmental > Aquatic > Marine > Neritic...
AGGCTCTGTACGGTGTAGGGTGTCTGGCTGGTCTGGTCACCACTGCCATCCAGTCCCACCACCAGGCCATACCCCACCAGCTGGTTATCACGCACACCCGCCAGGTGGGTCAAATCCTTGATTCTCTCCGCCCATGCCGAACCGGCCAGTGCACACAGCGTCAGGATGAAAAACAGTTTACGCATGATTCAATTTCACTCCGCTGTTGTTAAAACGGCCATACCGGGTGATTGAAGAAACGCGCCAGCCAACCCATTTCGTTGGACTCCGCCAGTACACCCTCACCGCTGTAGGTAATACGTGCGTCGCCTATCTGGGTGGACAGGATGGTGTTGTTGGTGCCGACATCCTGTGGACGCACGATGCCGGAGATCTGGATAAACTCTTCGCCCTGGTTCAGGGTCAGCCATTTCTCACCACGAACCACCAGGTTGCCATTGGGCAATACATCGGAAATAGTGACCGTGATGGCGCCGCTCAGACTGTTACTCTGACTGGAGTCGGCTTCACCCTCGAATGCGCGCGCCGCCTCCAGATTCTGCTGCAGGGTATTGTCGCGATTGCTGTCGAGTGGAATGAGCCCGGGCAGGTTGAATTGCGGTGAGGCACCGAAGAAGGTCGGATTTGCGATCGCCGTCTCCTGATTCTTGTCTGTTGAGGTCTTGGCGGATTTTGACGCCGAGGTACTCTCCTGCAGTAACACAGTGATCACATCGCCGATGCGCCGTGCCTTGACGTCCTCGAACAGGCGTACGTCACCCGAGGCCTGATAGATAGAGCCACCGATGGGTTCGATAGTCGTATAGGCCGGTGGCAGGGTCGGTCGATAATTGTCCCTGCTCGGTGGCTTCGATGCGCAACCGCTGAACATCGCCGCCGCAAGGCACGCCATCATCAGTTTCGATTCAGTCTTCATAGCCGGCCTTACAGGTTGCTGGTCACGAACTGCAGCATGCGGTCAGTCGTCTGTATCGCTTTTGAGTTCATCTCGTAGGCGCGCTGGGTTTCAATCATGTTGACCAGTTCTTCCACCACGTTGACGTTGGATGTTTCCAGCGCTCCCTGAATAACCGTACCCAGGCCATTCAAGCCCGGTGTGCCGGTCGACGGTGATCCGCTGGAGGCGGTCTCGTCGAACAGGTTCTGGCCTACCGCCTGTAAACCGCCGGGATTGATAAAATCCGCCAGTTGAATGCTGCCCAGCTGGGTCGGTGTTGCACTGCCCGGTGTGAGGGAGGATACGACCCCATCGGAACCGATAGTCAGGCTGATTGAGTTATTGGGAACGGTGATCGCCGGCTGAACGACATAACCGCTGGAAGTCACCAGCTGGCCGGTTTCGTCCATCTTGAACGATCCATCGCGGCTATAGCCGATGTTACCATCCGGTTTCAAAACCTGGAAAAAACCCCGCCCCTGAATCGCGACATCCAGGCTGTTCTCCGTCTGCACGATATTGCCGAGGGTCTGTATTTTCTCGGTTGCCACAGTTCTCACACCGGTACCCAGCTGCAGACCGGAAGGCAGACGGGTGTCCTGTGAGGACTGCGCGCCCACCTGGCGGACGTTCTGATACAGCAAGTCCTCGAAAACCGCGCGGTCGCGTTTGAACCCCGTGGTATTGACATTGGCGAGGTTGTTGGAAATCACGCTCATGCGTGTTTGCTGTGCTTCCAGACCGGTTTTCGCTACCCATAGTGCCTTGTTCATAGTGTTACCTCTGAGACCTCTTGATCATTAACCCAGGTTCACCAGCTGGGTTGTACGTTCATCCATTTCCTTTGCGGTACTCATAATCTTCACCGCAATTTCAAACTGCCGGGCAATGCCGATCATATTGACCAGCGCTTCGACACTGTTGACATTGCTGCCCTCCAGCGCACCGCTGATCAGGGTGGCATCGCTACTCGCTTCTGCCGGCACCTGATCGCGTGTGCGCAGCAGACCATCATCGCCTTTCACCAGCTGATCGAGCTGCGGAGATACCAGTTTTATTCGCCCGACCTCGGCCAGAGTACTGGCCTGTTGGCCGATGGGGCGGACACTGATGGTTCCGTCGAGGCCGATTTCCAGTTTTTCGTACTCCGGAATGACAATCGGCCCGGCTTCACCCAGAACCGCGTGGCCTGCACCCGTCAATAACTGGCCATTGATGTTGACGCGCAGATTTCCTGCCCGGGTATAGGCCTCGCTGCCGTCCGGCGCCTGCACACTGATCCAGCCATCGCCATTCACCGCGACGTCGAGTGTGCGGCCGGTGGACTGTATATTGCCTTTTTCAAAGCTGGCGCCCTCGTCATGGGCGGTCGCAAAGGCACGGGTTTCATGGCCGGCCCCCTTGACGATCTGGGTCTGATAGTTGACCAGGTCTGCCTGAAAGCCAACGGTGTTGGCGTTGGCCAGATTGTGCGAGTTGACAGCCTGGGCGTGCATCAGCTGCTTCCCCGCATTACCAATAACAAACAGTACCCGGTCCATAATCAGCCTCTACCTGCTATTAACGTATGTTGATAATGGTCTGGGTGACGGTATCCGCAGTGGTAATGACCTGGGCGTTGGCCTGGAAATTACGCTGTGCGGTTATCATGCCGACCAGTTCCTCGGTCAGATCGACGTTGGAACCTTCCAGTGCACCGGACTCGATCAGCCCGGCAGCACCGGAACCGGGCGAACCCACCAACGGCGCGCCTGAATCAAAGCTCTCGGCCCAGGAGGTATCGCCCATCTGCCGCAGCCCCTGCTCATTATTGAATGTGGCGATCGCGATCTGGCCCAGGGTGCGGGACTGGCCGTTGGTAAAACGTGAGGTAATGACGCCGGTATCACTGAAGTCGATACCACTCAGACGACCGGTCGCAAAGCCGTCCTGCGACAGTGCACTGACACTGAACGGGCTGCCGTACTGTGAAGTATTGTTGAAATCGACGGTCATATTCATGGCCGCTGCACCGCCGCTGGGCGTAAAGTTTAAAGCGACCGGACTGCCGCCGGTGATTGCGCCGAGTGAATTAAAGGTGATGGTGTCCCCCGCCGGCGCACCGCCGTTTACCTGCACACCGTCCACGTACTGGAAGACATCCCAGGTATTGTCCGCTGTTTTGCGGAAATACATGGTGTTCAGATGCGGTGAGCCGAGGCTGTCAAAGACCGTCAAGGAAGTGGAATTGTTATACGAGGTAGCATCCGACGGATTGAACACAGTGGCCGCCGGTACGGCGGTCGCTGACGCATCCAGGTTGGCCTGCACATCGATCAGCGTTGTCGCCGCCGGTGCAATATCGGAACGGTCCAGCTGCAGCGGTCCGGTGGCACCGGTAATATTGCCGGTCTGATCGGCCTGGAATATCGTCAGTTGCTGCTGCTGGTTGTTGACCACAAAACCGCTACGGTCCACACCCAGGGCACCGGCACGCGAATAGACGTTAATACCGTTATCATTCATGATGAAAAATCCCTGTCCACTGATAGCCAGGTCGAGATTGTTATCGGTGAAACCGACATTGCCCTGGGTAAACTGTTGCGATACCGAGGACACACGAACACCGGTGCCGATGGCGTTAGCCGAAACACCGAGATTGGATGATGCAAAAATATCAGTAAATTCGGCACGCGACTCCTTGAAACCGGTGGTACTGGAATTTGCGACGTTGTTACCAATAACTTTCAATTCTGCAGAAGCGGCATTTAATCCACTTAGAGCTATACGAAACGGCATGATGTATCTCCTTCAGCCAAACCGGTTACAGAATCTGCCGGACTTCACTGAAGTCCAGAGATCCAATACCGTCAAGATCGAGCAACAACCCACCGCTGTTGCTCAATGTCACACTGCGAACTTCTGATGCGAGCACGGTTTCGACCGCTTCGAACCGGCCGTCTATACTCGCCTCAGCGCTTATGAAATAGTTTCCCGGGGATGCAAACTGGCCGTCGTTCTTCAGCCCGTCCCACTGGAAGCTGACCGGGCCCGCGGCCTGAGACCCCAGCTCCAGTCTGCGAACAACCTGCCCGGCCTGGTCATAGACGTTAACCACCACCTCGCCACTGGCGGCGGGCAGTTCAACGTTACCGCGAATGCTTCCGCCCTGGCTCAAAGCCGCCACACCCGTCGGTGCCAGTACTTGGCGGCCGACCAGGTTGGTCGCCTGCAGAGCCTGGTTGGACACCAGCGACTGACTCAAGCCGGAAAAGGCGTCATTCAGATCGCCGATACCCTCCACAGTGGAGAACTGCGCAATCTGGCTCAGGAAGTCACCGCTCTCCATCGGTTTAAAGGGATCCTGGTTCTGCAGCTGTGTTGTCATCAGTTCCAGGAACTGTTCCTGGCCGAGCTCCTTGCGTGAGCTCTTTGCATTGAGGTCTTGCACCGTTCGGAACTCTGCACCTGATAATCCGTTCTGTGTTTCAATCATTGCTCTACCCTGCTCAGTTGATCTACTGCCCTATGCGGAGCGTGGCCAACATCATTTGTTTGGACGTGTTCAATACTTCGACATTACTCTGGTAAGAACGTGAGGCGGATATCATATTGGCCATTTCATCGACGATATTGACGTTGGGAAGAAAGACATAGCCCTCTTCATTGGCCAACGGATGATTGGGCTGATACTGCTTTTCCATCGGCGTCTGGCTTTCAACGATGCCATCGACCCTGACACCAACGGAACTGGCATCAGCTCGCAAAGACTGCATCACCGCCGAGAACACCGGATGGCGGGCGTGATAGGTATCGGTCTCGCTGCCGCCAACACTTTGCGCGTTTGCCAGATTGCTGGAGGTTACGTTGAGGCGCACACTCTCTGCGCTCATGGCGGAACCGGCGATATCAAAAACGTTGAATAAAGACATTTATCATTCTCCCTTGATCGCCAGCTTCAAACCCTTGAACTTGCCACTGAGGAATGTCAGGGTCGACTGGTAACGCACGGCATTCTCGGCAAACTCGGCCTGCTCAACCTGGGTATCGACGGTGTTGCCGTCTACCGACGGCTGGGTCGGTATGCGGTACATAAGATCGGCGCCGGAAACAGCGGAGCCACCACCCAGATGGTTGGCATGGGTCGTCTTCATCACCATTTTTTCACCACCGGCTTTGGCAAGCACCGAGCGGAAATCGATATCACTCGCCTTAAAACCCGGGGTATCAGCATTGGCGATATTGGCAGCGAGCAGGCTGGACCGCTCACCGTAGAGCGATAGATGCCCCGGTAAATCTCCCAATGCCTTGTCAAAACTGATTGCCATTCGGCCTCCTGCAATTCACGTTATGCTGGGTTAACAGCAACCACCGTGCCAAAAGATGTTAATGACTTAAAAACAGTAAGTTAGGAAAATCTTTATTGGCTGACAGAGCTGCCGGCGGCAAACTCTGACCGGAGGGCGGCAAGTAATCGCGGTCAGGGGACCGCTTCTACAGAGGACAGCTCCTACAGAGGACAGCTCGATCCTTGGCGGCAATCCCGTAGGAGCGGTTCCCTGACCACGATTAAAATCTGCCAGCACAGCAGGTGAGGGATCCGTTGCAACAAGCGGTGCATCGAAAATACTGCCCGGGTTTCGGCTCAGATATTCCTTCACCGTGATACTGATGGAATAGGCCTCCCGCCCCGTTGAACAGTTTGCTTTGGCGATTGCGTGTTGAGCTATCGGCTTTGCCGCATGAAGTTTGACCATAAACAAGGTGTGGCACACCAATTGCTATTTTATTCCAGCGACACACAGCAAAGGATGATGGCATCATGCACAAATCGAGAATAGCTAATTGCCTTATAGGCTTAGTCATTGTTGCCTGGCAGCCGCTTAACGCGCTGGCCGGTGGCGCGGCAACCCAGTGGCAAAGTCATGCCGCCATCCGCACGACGGCACAGAGCTTCATGGACGCTTTTCTCGGCAGTCAGCACCAGGGACGCAGCACAGTCAAGCTGGGGCAACTCGATTCGCGACTGCGACTGAAAGCCTGTACCTCACCACTGGAAGCTTTCATGCCACCCGGTGGCCGGGTCATGGGCAATACCACCGTTGGCGTCCGCTGCACGGACGATGGTGGCTGGAGTATCTACGTTTCCGCCCGCGTTGACGTATTCGGCCCGGTATTGATTGCCCGCCAGCCGCTGGCGCGAGGCACTGCCGTGCATGACAGCGACCTGGAGCTGGTGGAACGCAACCTCGCCAACCTGCCCTACGGCTACTACAGTGACAGCCAGCCAATCGCCGGCATGCTGGCCAAACGCACCATCGCCGCAGCCACCGTCATCACACCGCAGATGTTGCAGGCACCCAAACTGGTCAAGCGCGGTCAGCGGGTGACGGTGATCGCCGAATCCGGCGCACTCAGCATCCGCACCGTGGGCAAGGCGTTGGGGGACGGGAAATCCGGCGACACCATCCGTGTCAGGGCCGAGGGATCCCAGCGGGTGGTCGACGGCGTGGTCGTCTCCCACGGCGTCATAAAAGTGACGCTTTAGTGCGAATCCGCGAAAAAGAGCCTAAAGTTGTTGATACAAGTGACGATATTGTGACTGTAGCAACACTAAAACTGATTTTGAGGGCTCTGAAATGGAGATTGAAAACAACCGCATAGCATCGCTCATTACGCAAACCAGCGGTCAGGGTACACCGGTTGAAAAACAGGGGCACGGCAACACGAATTCCCCCTCCGGGGACTCCGCGGCAACACAGACTGGTTCGGACCGAGTCAGTCTGACCGGTGAAGCCCGCCAGCTGCAGGAACTTGAAACCCGGCTCGCCAGTCAGCCGGTGGTGGACAGCCAGCGTGTCGAAGCGGTTCGCAGCGCAGTTGAGAACGGTACCTTCACCATCAATCCGGAACGGATTGCCGAGAAAATGATGAGCCTGGAAGAGGCTCTACTGGACGCGAGGTAGTAAGCATCATGCAGGCAAACACGGCGCAGCAATCACTGCAAGACGTACTGACACGGGAAGTTCAGTGCACCGAGTGCCTGCTCGTTTGCCTTGAAGCAGAGCGCTCGGCGCTGACACAGCGCGATCTGCAGGCACTGGAAACGGCCATCCAGGACAAAATCCAGCACACCTTGCAGTTGGAACAACTCGACCAGCAACGGCAAAAACTGGTATCAGAGCTGGGCTTTGCCACAGATGCCGATGGTCTACGGCTTTGTTTCGACAATCTTCCCCGGGCTGATGTGCTGAAACAGCTATGGCAACAGATCCTGACCAATACCGAGGCATGTCAGACCGGCAACCTCACCAATGGCGGCATTCTGGAATCCGGCCGCCAGCACATCGAACAGGCCCTGCGTATCCTGCGCGGCCAATCCACGGCCCCTTCCCTTTACGACCCCCAGGGTGACACACCCGCCAATCTCGGCCAGCGGGAACTCGGGAAAGTCTAGTAGGACAGATGGCTGCCCGCCAATGCCTCCAGCGCGCTGTGGTTAAAAATCTGTACCCGGCGGCGCTCCACGCGTAACAAGCCGTCTTCCTGGAAGCGGGTCAGAATACGGCTCACCGTCTCCACCGCGAGCCCGAGGTGGCTACCGATCTCGCTGCGTTTCATACTCAGATTAAAACTGCTTGCAGAATAACCGCGTTCCTTGAATTGCCCGGACAGGTCGAGCAGAAAACTCGCCAATTTCGCTTCCGCATCCTTCTTGGTCATCAGTTCCATGCTTCGATGGCCGCGTATCAGTTCCCTGGAAAGCAGTTGGTAAAGGCAATGATGCCAATCACTGGTGCATATCTTCGTGCACGCTTCTTTCAGACCGGCCATGGGAATCACGCAGACCGAGGTACTTTCCAGCGCGAGTGCCGATGAACTGTGTTGTTCGACCCCCAGGGCATCCAGACCGAGCACATCGCCGGGCATGTAAAATGCCACCACCTGTTCGCTGCCGTCCTCCGAAGTAAAATAGACCTTGGCCGACCCGGATTTGACCACAAACAGGGCTTCCGCTTTATCGCTTTCCCGAAACAGGTGTTCTCCATGCGCCAGCTTGTGCGAGCGTGACACCACCGCGGCCGCCTGCCTGCCGGTGTCAGCTGTCATCAGCTGGGACACCGGACAGCGTTCCCGGGAAAGGCAGTCACAACAGAGTGTTACCATATTGGGAACCCCCACCAGTTCAGCCGCCCTCCGGGACAGGGTGGAAGGGGCTCTGGTGGAGTCAGTGGGTGCAGACTCGGTGTTCATTTTCAGTGTGCAGTCCTCATCGGGCCACTCTCCCACCAGCACAGTAGATTGTTTCCAAGTCCGGCAGACTCCCGGGGCAACCGGCATTGCTTTGCCGCATCTTAACACAGCCGTAACAACTGGAGCGCCACCCTTCGGCGCAATATCGCGGTCAGGGGGCCGTTCCTGTCACGGGGATGGTTTTTATTGTTGACCGTTCGCAACCAGCGGCAGACGCAAGCTCACCCGCACACCGGAAACAGATTCACGGTTTACCACCGTCAACTCCCCGCCATGGTGCAGGGCGATACGCTTTGCGATGTAAAGCCCGATACCAAGATGTGGAATACCATCAGTACGGGGACGATGAGACTCCATACCCACAAACAGCGCCTGTAAAACGGCTTCGGGTATGCGTGGCCCGTCATTCAAAATACTCAGCTCCGCCTGGTTGCCGTTGACTCGCAGCTCAAAGCGGATTTCCTCACCGGCAGCGGAAAAATCCAGGGCATTATCTTTCACCTTGTCGAGTAATTGGGCAATGCGCAAATCACTGCCTTCCACCCGAACCGTGTGCTGCGGACCACGGTACAGGAAGCGCCTGCCGGGATGGAGCAGCGAAGAGTTGGCGACATATTCGTTAACCAGCGCGGCAAAATCGAACACGCTGGTCTTATCCTCTTTCAATGCACCGTCGATATGCGCCGCCTCGGTCAGGCTGTTGACAATGCGCTCCAACTGTCGCGTTGCCTGCTGGGCGGTCCTGATCGTTGTCTCAATGCGGGCATCCCCGGTTTCAGCCAGTTTCTGCAAGGACATACTGATGGTATTCACGGGATTGAGAATTTCATGCCGCAGCGTACGCGGCACGGTTTCCAGAAACCCCGTGTAGCGTTGCAGCCGTGCGAGCAGATCGGAGATCCCGCGCGACAGGTCGCCCAGATCATCGAGCGCCAGCTGATCAGACTGCAGGATACCTTTCACGACGCGGCCATCCATATCAATCGCAGCCGCGGCTTCACGCTGCAGACGCCGGATACGGAATGCCAGCCAGGCCCCGAATAGCAGAAGCCCGGCAACGACGAGCAGCAGCACCAGTAGCGTTGCCAACGCAACCCGGCTCAGGGTATGGCGCTGAAGGTTCAGAATGTGCGCACTGTTTTTTTCCAGTAACACGGCACCGATCACCTCGTTACCGGAATAAACCGGATGTGCAGCGACAATCAGCGCCTCATCGCTGGAACCACCATTGCGATGAATGACCTTCTGCCGTCCCGCCAGGGCATCCTCCACCAGGTCCTGGCTGATCCTGTCGGTATCCGTACACAGATTTCCTTCAAACGCCTTCCCACCCAGTACCGCACGTACCCGACGATAACGGTCCACCACGCATATACCCGCATCCGAGCGACCGAGACCCTGGAGAATACGCTGCAGCTCGGGGGAACGAAGAAGCAGGCGGTTGAACGTGCCGGACCACTGTTTTGGCAAGGTGCCCACAATGGCGTCGATATGGCGTTCATCCGGGTCATTTACATCAACGACACTCAGTAACAGGCGCCGTTCCTGCCCTAACCAGTCCGCCGGCAGGCGAAACTCCAGATCATAACCATCGGCGTGCTCCCGCCACACACCGTACACTTCAAAAAACGCTTCTCCGGTGACTGGATATTGCCAGTTTTCCTGAACCTCATAGGCACTGATACTTCCCTGCCCTTCAGTTGCCAGAATAAAGCGGCGTATCCGGCCACCGGGACTTACCAGCGCCAGGCGAACCTGGTCGCTGTTATCCAGGCGTTGGTAGCGTGGGTGGCGATAGACAAGTTGCCGGTCCTTCACCCGCAGCAAGCCATAGATCGTGTCAGCCCGCTCACCCAGCAGCAAGCTGAAGAACGGTGACACCGGTAACCGGTCACGGCGCTTGTACAGCGCACTCTCCTCGCCATAGGTCTTGCTGCGTGCCAGCAGTGAACCCCAGTCCGTGGCGTAACCATCGAGCTCGATGGAGGATTCCAGCGGATAAACGTAAAGCGCATTCTGTTCCAGTGAGGGTTGCAAGGGGCCGGCAGCGGGTTCGAACAGATCGGAACGGTCATGCAGCACCGTTGCCACGGCGCGCACAGCGAGTAATTGCGCTTCCTGCTGACCGTCCAGCAGGAATTCCTTCATCTCGCCGATATAGCGATAACCCAGCCAGGGAATGGCCAGCAGTACCGAACTGAACAGCAGCAAACGCCCACCCAGCCCGAGTCGCATCATCGACAGATCCAGTGGTAACCGTAACCGTATTTGGTTTTGATACAGTCGAAGTGCGCATCGAGTTGTTTGAATTTTTTACGCAAGTGCACGATATGCGTGTTGATGGTGTTGTTTTCCACCACACCCTGCCTGGTCGCATTGGCCAGATCATCGTAACTGGCACCATCGGTCTTTTCCAGCAGCACGTCTAACAGGTCAAATTCGGTAGGCGTCAGCGCCACGGCCTGATCATCCCAACTCGCCTGCATGGCAGCCCGGTTCAGTTTCAGCTTGCCCGCCGCGCGAAGATCCGCCGCATCAGACGGTACACTGTGCCGTTCCTTAATACGAAACAGGGATCGTATGCGCTCGATCAGGTAGTCAAAGGTGACCGGCTTGGTCTGATAATCCCAGGCACCCAGCTGCAGGCCATAGATCTTGTCGACTTCGTTACCCCGGCTGGTGAGAAAGATAACCGGTAATTGCATATCACGTTGCTGCAGATAACGGCAGATTTCGAAACCGCCACCGATATCCTGTCCGAGCATAATATCCAGAATAGCCAGATCAGGCAGTGCCTGCTCGAAAGCCCGGCAGGCCTCCTCACGGCCGCCATACTCGTCAACCTTATAGCCCTGCCGGCGCAAGGCCTCTGCGTAATGTGCGCGCTGCTGCGGATCATCTTCCACAATAGCAATGGTTTTCGTCATCGATTATTCCTTACCTAAGAGTGCGTAAGCCTAATTAATCAATCCGCAACCTAATCTACCTGAGATGGCCGTGCTTGTAGAGGCTGTGTTAAGGGCCTCCATGATTTCTCCACCTTTCTTCCATTACCACGCAATGATTGAATCGCCCCGCCCTGCTGGAATGAGAACCCTGAACTGAACACCGGCGCGACCAGGACGGAAATCCTGCCAGGGACGGTAGCGCTGGACCAAACCAGCAAGGAGAATTTGCAATGAGGTCCCCCCGCCACCTTGTGGCAGGCCTGACAATCAGCCTGTGCCTGCTCTGCTTGCCAACGGCGCCTGCACCAGCTTCCGCCGACGAACGACGCCCGCAGGATGCCACACAGGGCAGCCTGTGGGTACGCGATGAGCAGAACAACGCTTACCAACCGGCGCCAACACTGGACACCCGTGTCAATATGGACATTACTGGTATGCTGGCCCGGGTTCAGGTCCGCCAGACCTTCCACAATCCCGGCACTCGCTGGGTAGAGGGTATCTACGTCTTCCCCTTACCGGAACAGGCCGCCGTAGATCATTTACGCATGGTCGTCGGCGAACGGATTATCGAAGGGCAGATCAAGGAACGGGCACAAGCCAGAAAGACCTACCAGCAGGCCAAACAAGCCGGCCAGCGCGCATCCCTGGTGGAACAGGAACGCCCGAATATATTTACCACCTCGCTGGCCAACATCGCGCCCGGCGAGTCCATCAGTGTTGAAATCGAATATCAGCAAACGGTTCGCTATAGCGACGGCGCTTTCCGACTGCGATTCCCCATGGTGGTTGGCCCCCGCTACATCCCGGGGAAAGCACCGGGCAACGAAGAACAGCTCACGGCGTTTGCCGGCACCGGCTGGGCACTGGCAACCACCCGGGTTGCCGATGCGGCACGTATCACTCCACCGGTACGGCACCCGGACCAGGGGCCGATAAATCCAGTCACGCTGGACATCCATCTCAATGCAGGCATGTCCCTGGCTGATGTAACCAGCACGTATCACTCCATCGACCAGCATCCGGGCGACGAGGGTCATTACCGCATCCAGCTGGCAGAAAACCAGGTGCCCGCCGATCGCGATTTCGAACTGGTCTGGCGCCCGGCAGCGGCCTCGGTGCCAAAGGCGGCATGGTTCGTAGAGCAAAAGGGCTTACAACAATACGGTCTGTTGATGCTGGTACCACCCGGACAAGATACCACAAACCCGGGCATCGGCCGGGACGTGGTGTTTGTGATCGACACCTCGGGTTCCATGCACGGCGACTCCATCCGACAGGCACGCAGCGCCCTGTTACTGGCACTCGACCGGCTCACGGAGCACGACCGTTTCAACATCATTCGCTTTAATAACACAGCAGACAGCCTCTTCAGCCGGACGGAAAAAGCCGACACAAACAAGCTGACACTGGCCCGTCAATATGTCCGCAGCCTGGACGCCAACGGCGGCACCGAAATGCTGCCGGCGCTCGAAATAGCCTTACAGCACGAAGAACAACCACACGGGATACGGCAGGTGATTTTCCTGACCGATGGCAGTGTGGGCAATGAACGCGAACTGTTCCAGCTTATTCGCAAAGAACTCGGGAACAGCCGACTGTTTACTATCGGTATCGGTTCTGCACCGAACAGCTACTTTATGCGCAAAGCCGCCGAATACGGGCGTGGCACTTTTACCTATATCGGCAACACTGCCGAGGTCATGGAAAAAACGTCCAACTTGTTGCTGAAACTGGAACAGCCGGCGTTAACTGACATCCGGCTTGAACTCCCACCGGACCTGGATCTCGAGCTGTTGCCGCAGCGCATTCCCGACCTGTACGCCGGTGAACCGCTGCTGGTAGCCTTCCACGGCACAGACCTGCCCGAGTGGGTCGATGTTCACGGACAACTCGGCGAGCAGCCCTGGACAAGCAGGGTAACCCTGAATGGCGGTCAACACGGCGCCGCCCTGGCACCCGAATGGGGCCGCAGAAAAATCGCCGCGCTGATGACCCACCTGCACGACGCGGAAAACGATGACAGCCGCCAGGCATTACGCCAGGAAGTGGTAGCCACCGGACTGGCACACCATCTGGTCAGTCAATACACCAGCCTGGTTGCCGTTGACATAACGCCGGCGCGCAAAGCCAACGAGCTGCTGAATCGGCATACTCTGAAAACCAATCTGCCTAACGGCTGGTCCTATCAACGCGTATTCGGCCTGCCACAAACGGCCACAGCCGCGCAGCTGCACCTGGTGACCGGCTTGCTGCTGCTGTTACTGGCATCGCTTGCCGGCCTGTGGGTACGGAGGCAGACATGCTGAAAATCCGAACGCTGATCATTCTGTTGATTGCCGGACTGGGAATCTGGCAAACCGGGACCGGAGCCTGGATCCATGCCAAGGCCCAGCTGGCTCAAGTCCTGCTGGAAAGGGCATGGGAGAAAACCCTCGCGGGGGATGCACAAGCCCGCCCTTGGCCCGGGGCGGACACCTGGCCGGTAGCACGACTGCGCATACCATCGCGCGATGTCGATGTCATTGTTCTGCAAGGTGACAGTGGCCGCAGTTTGGCCTTTGCACCTGGTATGGCAGCCGGCAGCGCACTGCCCGGACAGGCTGGAACAACCCTGATCAGCGCACACCGCGACACCCACTTCAAAAATATCGCCGATATTCAACCGGGAGAACAGATCGAACTTGAAACCATCCATGGCAAATGGAACTACCGTGTGCTCTACACCGACGTAGTCGATGCACGCCAAGGCGGAATCACAAGTGAGCCATTGCATAACGAACTGGTGCTGGTGACCTGCTACCCGTTTGAAGCCCTGGTCCACGGCGGCCCCTTCCGCCTGGTGATACATACCGAACCGGTCAGCAAGAACACAGGGATCGCAGGCCAATACAATCAAACCACCGCGCCACAGTCTCTTGCACTGGCGACCCTTTACTGAGGCGTGTAAAATGCCGGGCAAATACCATGGGGCCGTAGCTCAGCTGGGAGAGCGTCGCGTTCGCAATGCGAAGGTCGGGAGTTCGATCCTCCTCGGCTCCACCAATTCCTAGTTTTTTCCTTCCTATCTTGTTGATTTCCTTATTTAATTGATACCTGCCTTTTTCGCAGGTTCGCCGCTTTCGCCCAAGTGGTACAGAGAGCTGGTACAGACTTAATGGAATCAGCCGATGGCATACCTGTTCCGCCGCAACGGAATCTTCTATTTTCGTTTTGCGATACCTGCTCAATTGCGAAATGAGTATGGAGGCAAAACTGAGATACGGAAATCGCTGAAAACTTTTAACAAGGTCGTCGCCCAAACAATTGCACTGTACATTGCCGCTTACCTGAAAGCTCACACAACTATGAAACGGAAAATATCTGCCAACGATTCGAGCCTTTGGGACGATCCAATTTATTCATCCAAAAAAGTATCTTTCCCACTAGGTGAGGAACGTCGACGCATAGAAATAAGAACGAAGGATGAAGAAGCGATCATTGTAATAACACACGACGATCACAAAAAAGAACTTGAAGCCGCCAAAGAGATACTAGAAAGTCTCCAGGTTGGTACCGAAGGCAAATCTTCCTCAAAGCCTGCACTCACGACTGCACCCACGTCTAGTGGCATCATACTGAGTGAATTAATCGAAAAATATACTGAAGAACAGTTAGCGGCAGGCAACTGGAGCGAAAAAACGGCGCACGAAAATGGTGCAATGTATCGGCTTCTAGTAGAAGTTACGGGAGAAATCCCGGTAACTGATGTAAGTTACGAGCACGCTCGTGACTTTAAATCTGCATTACTAAAACTACCAGCCAATATGAACAAAAGTCCGCTATACAGGAATAAATCTGTACAGCAAATTCTTTCGATGAAAGTTGAGAAAACCATGGCAATCGCCACGGTAAACAAACATCTCACCCGTTGCGGTTCACTATTTGCCTGGGCGGTCATTCACGGTTACGCCAATCTGAACCCATTCGTGAGGATGGGGGTGTCATATTTCCCTGTTACGTCTTTTCGTAAGATACACAACCGAATAATAAATTATTGCCCCAGCCAAGGCGCTAAACAGACAAAGCTGATGAAGCTTATCCACTGTAATTAGCCCATACAAGCTATTTGCTTGCGAAAGCGGATAAAACGGCTCAACGTCACTGTGCATTATGCTGTCGAGTACCACGTGGCTGTATGTGCCAATAAATGCACTGACGAAGGCAACCCACCACGCAATATTCACCGGATTCGTTTTTTCGGCAAGTCCAAGTATCTTCAGCCCAATTTCGGATAAATACTTACCCGACAACGCTGAAAATATGGCGAGTAATGTAGCCCCGATATATGTATGTGAGAAACCATGAAGGTGTCCATCACCGGTTATCAGAACGAATAATGGCTGAACATCCATTACGATCTGCGCCCATCCAAATACCATTAGGCTAAAGCTACCTTGTAGCAAAGCTTTTATAAGTATTCCGGGACCCATATGGAGAGGAGTAAACGGCATCTATTTCCTTAAAGAACAACGCTTCATTTCAGCGACGCAACATTTGATGAGGATCAACTCAATGCAGGTCTATTTCGCCCGTGCGAAGGACACCTTTAGTTTTTTCTACTCATATGCTTTTCGTGAAAGGCAGCAATCCATAACAACCAACCCAGAATACATCCTGCTGCCAGCCTTTGCGCAATACCAATAGGAAGCATACTTTGCCCCAACGCCACAGCAACAGCAGTGCCAGCACCAAGAGCCCAACACACAGTTATCGCATTGCGTTCCTGAAACTGCGGTATAAGGCGTGGCACCAAATACATAGACATAACAATTAGGAAAAACGCCACCGCCACTAGAGCTACATGCAGATTTGTGTAATTGCCAAGCTTGAACAAGCCTGCGCCAGCGAGAGAGAAAGAGGAAAATGCTAACAATATACGGACTAGCGAGTTGTTTTTATAAGCAGCTAGAATTTGCTGGGCTACAAATACTGCGATTGAAAACGAGAAAAACCCAAAAACCATGAGTGACCCATGCTTACCAAGCGCCAGCTCACTCATTAATTGTTGACTTGGATTGTAATCGGTTTGCACAATATGCAAAGTGGTGACTATGAATACAAATCCCAGCACGCTAATAGCAATCATTAGACTCTTGTAATTGATGGTCTTCATGCCTTCCTTTATACCTCAACCGCCAAGCTATTTTCGGAATCTGGGCACGGTTTTGCAATTCTACCGTTAATTCCGAGTTGCCCCCACGCATCCCATCTCTCCCAAGCTAGTTCTCCCGAATGTGGATTCGAATCGCCAGCACATGACCAGTCAACTCTCACACCATTCATGTTAGCGTCTTCAAAATGTGAAAGATCCAATACTCCCACTATCGAGATATTCTTTCCATCATACTTTTCTGGATTGGCAAACAAATTCTCTATCGAAGTAATTGGGTAATCCTGTTGTTCGTTTTCTTGCCCAATGCAGGTCCCAGTCACGATGCTTACAACAAGCAATAGAAACTTGATAACTCTCATATAGTCTGCTTCAACCTAGTGTTTTAAGCATCCCAATCTCAAAGAGGACCTGGTGCAAGCAATGATCTAAATTGATCGCATGGTCATAGGATTTCATTTTCTGCATTCCGGTGTCATGTTCCGTTGTGGGCTACCATAGCAGGACCAGGATACCTCGCCATTATTCATTTCTGGCGTTAGCACGACCAGCGTACCCAGCGGCTCGCTAAAGAGAACAACCTCACCTGAATTTGTAATTTTCCTCAAGGTCAAATTGTCAGTGGCTGAATCGTTATGTTGAGTGAATCTCAAACCACTGAGTGAAGCATTATTTTCGATTGTCTTAGCAATCGCTTCTTTTGTGGGTTTTACGGATTCAAGAATCTCCCGCATAAGCATTCGATCAGTATAATCACAAAACGCCGGACGAATCAGAGCGTATAACACTAAAGTTCCAATCACTAACCAGACTGACTGCACAACAGTTTTCTTCTTAACTTTCCAATAAAGAGACTCTTCCATTTCGACCCCCATAACGTTCTAATAAATGGTGGAATAAGCAGGTCCATCGTGTTGCTTTCAAAAGGTGTCTGGCTTTTAGACACCTGGTGCTAGTCGGAACGCCACAGTTAGCCCCTGTATCGGACTAAACTCCTATTTCTTCAGCTTAACATCAACACAGACAACCGCTGGAGCCACTACCGACTACTCTGTAAACTCCCACCTGGGACTGATCAGGGACAAAATAATGGATTACTCGATAGGGATGTTCTTAGCCGGGCTGCTTAGCGGCACTGGATTGGGATGGTATGCATGCAAACTGCAATTCATGCTAGCTACGGTGATCCGAAGGACTTAAAGCAGGATGCAATCCTATATAAACACTTTTTCTTCAGGGATAGCCTGTCAGAGGATGGTGACCAGGCTGGGTAATCTGCCCCGGTTGGTGTTCAGCAATCCTGAGAAATGACCGATACAGAGGCAGCACGGCATGTAGTTACAATAAGCTGTGCGTCGCTGACGTACTCCTCCAGTCAGCACCCTGCCAGCATCTTTTCTACTGAGAGGCGCTGGCTTTTTTCTGGAAAAGAACTGATTGTCCTGAGTGCATCCTTTCCCGTCGATCATTTTCGCCCGTGCAAACTGCCTGAACGGCAAACCATTGCCACACCTTGCCGTTCGTGTAACGCAACGCCTATATGGCAGACTCAGTTTTTTGAAACCCAAAAAACAACGGCGACCGAAGCCGCCGTGTTCTAATGGTGTAGTTGATCAATAGTTCATTTCTTTTCCATCGAAGATAGTTCTGCTTGTAAATGTACCGCAGACTGCTCTTTTAACCAATCGTTATACAAATTCATGTGAGCGTAATCACTGGTAGGAAACGTTGACCCAGCACCTTCATATGTGATGCAGTCTTGCATTAACTGCGACGGCATTGTATCAGGGCAATCTGCCAACGCTACACTACCACTCACAATCCCGCATAGAAACAAACCTACCGGTACTTTCCTAGTCATATATGTTAATTCCTCATATCATTTAGGTATCAGAAATGTTCAAGGTATATGTCACTCTACCCCGAAGAGCAGTCGTCGGGGGAACGTGACATACGCAGGGCGGACTATAGATTGCTTAACAGGCGTGACACAATTGCGGTATTTACTACATCTGGGCTATTCAAAGAACACGCATAGAATCTGAGTTAATTCTCAGTCATTAGACCTCGGGTACCGAATACCGCACCATTTTGACGCACACGATGGGGTGCCGTTTGCCCTAGATTGATGCCTCGACAAATGAGGAGAAAGGGCTGGAACTCACCGTTCGGACTCTATCTGACAGTTCACCAGATCAGCTTCTGCTTTTCCGTTCATCCTATGTTTATAATATGTGAATACTTCACAGACTTCGCCGATCACTCGCACTTAGGATATGCCCAGTAGAAGGCACATATTTTGAAACTAATTACCAAGAAAGAAGTGGGTCAGAATCATGCGTATTAAACTGGACGACAATGAACTAGATACAATGAAGGAATTATTAACGATGGCTCTGAATGCTGTCGTCGCTGAATTCCTGAACGTAGATGTTGACAGGGTGCA
>Ga0209456_10000634_pt1 | contig 18699 bp, 14 predicted proteins | sample COG_11_FD_184755 | JGI IMG/M metagenome (GOLD analysis project Ga0209456, IMG submission 184755) | Pelagic marine sediment microbial communities from the LTER site Helgoland, North Sea, for post-phytoplankton bloom and carbon turnover... | ecosystem: Environmental > Aquatic > Marine > Neritic...
CATGATGACCCTGGTTTGCTAGCAGATACTTTCCCCGGTAGCCCGGTAAGTACCATAAGTGCTTCAGAGCACGCTGCCTGGCAAATCATCCGCCTGAACTCCTGCCTGGCCGGAAAGCCGGAAGGTCGTATCGGTGAAAGAGCATTGAAGGAGCTTGAAAGCTTTCTGGTGCATTACAGACACTTTCCGTGTCTCATTGCTTTACATCACCAACCCATGATGATTGGCAGTCCATGGATTGACAAATATCCTCTTATGGAGCCGGGCAGTTTTCTCCGGTTGATAGACCAATACACCAATGTAAAAGCGGTGGTGTGGGGACATATTCACCAGGTTTTTGAAGATGACAGAAAAGGGATTGCCATGCTGGGTGGCCCTTCAAGCGCAATCAATGGTCTGCGCGATACTAAAAAATTTACACCGGACGGGAAAGGCCCCGCATTCAGGTGGTTGGAGTTAAAAACGGGAGGTTCAATGAGGAGCGGTATCGTCCACGGGTGAACCGGACCCGCTAACCGCGATTGAATTCAGGCTTGGTCGGACTGGGGCATCAGCAACCAGAGAATGATATAAACCAGGATACCCGGAAATGCTGCCGAAAGAATTGAGGCCAGCACGTAAACAACACGTGTACCTGTAACCGACCAACCGAAATGCCGTGCGAGCCCCGCACAGACACCACCAATCATGCCGTTACGTTTATCCCTGGTTATTCTCGTACTCATAATCGTGCCTTGCTCCCTTGACCAGGCCCTGTCAAAGCTCAATCATTTCAAAATCTTCTTTACCTGCACTACAGTCCGGGCAAACCCAAAACTCCGGTACATCTTCCCATCGTGTGCCGGGCGCCAGACCTTCTTCAGGACAACCTTTTTCCTCTTCATACACCCAGCCACAGATGATACACATCCAGACTTTGTAGTCGCTCTCCGCCACGGTTCAAATCCTGTTATGACAAAAACACTAGTTTGCCATGCAAAGACGCGCGCTTAAACCTTTTGCAGGTTAGAATGGCGTTTTTTCAGACTGAGAAGAGCCAGAAATGACCAGTAGCCAGGAATTGATTCAAAAGGGACGAGAATATATACCGGGTGGAGTGAACTCCCCGGTTCGTGCATTCAACGGGGTTGGCGGCGACCCGGTATTTTTTGACCACGCGAAAGGTGCCTGCCTGTATGACGTTGCTGGCCGGTCCTATATTGACTATGTCGGCTCATGGGGTCCGATGATAGCCGGTCACTCCAACCCTGCAATTATTGCTGCGGTACAGGAAGCGGTTAACAAGGGCTTGAGTTTTGGTGCACCTTCGGCAGCGGAAGTCACCATGGCGGAAAAGCTGTGTGAATTGATAGACGGCATGGACATGGTGCGTATGGTCAACTCGGGCACCGAGGCAACCATGAGCGCCATACGTGTAGCACGTGCTGCAACCGGCCGGGATCGTATCCTGAAGTTCGAAGGATGTTATCACGGTCATGCTGATGCCTTCCTGGTCAAGGCCGGTAGTGGCGCGTTAACCCTGGGCGTGCCCAATTCTCCCGGTGTTCCTTCTGCATACGCTGACTTGACGCTGACCTTGCCCTATAACGATCTGGAAGCAGTGCGCTCTTGCTTTGCCCGGCAGGGTGACGAGATAGCTTGCCTGATTGTTGAGCCCGTGGCCGGCAATATGAACTGTATTCCACCGGTGGTAGGCTATTTGCAAGGTCTTCGGGAGCTGTGTGATCAGCATGGCGTCCTGTTGATTTTTGACGAGGTCATGACCGGGTTCCGCGTGGCATTGGGAGGGGCCCAGGCCCTGTACGGTATCACTCCGGACCTTTCAACCTTTGGCAAGGTTATCGGCGGAGGCATGCCGGTTGGCGCCTTTGGCGGCAAGCGCGAATACATGGAACTGGTCGCGCCATCAGGGCCGGTTTACCAGGCCGGCACATTGTCTGGCAACCCTGTGGCGATGGCTGCGGGCCTGGCGACACTCGAGCAGATCACGGTGCCGGGTTTCTATGAGTCACTTGGTGAAACAACCCGGATGCTGACCGATGGTTTGCAGGCCGAGGCAGATTTCTTTGGTGTGCCATTTACGACAACCCGGGTTGGCGGCATGTTTGGTCTGTATTTCAGCAACGCGGATCAAATTGTCAATTTTGAACAATCGGGCGCCGTTGACGTGAACATGTTCAAACGCTTTTTCCATGCCATGCTGGAACGGGGTGTTTACCTTGCGCCATCTGCATACGAAGCGGGCTTTGTCTCTTCAGCGCATACCGAGGAGCATATTTTGGCAACGATCGATGCGGCGAGGGAATCGCTGCGTGCATGCCTGGGCTAAGAACCCGGTTTTGATTCGGTTGCCTGGTCAGCGGGGTTATTCAAAACAACTCAATCCAGAAACAGGTCTTTCATCAACGGCTGGCCGGCATTGACCGCATAGGAATCAAAATCCCTGACGCCCTCGGTGCGCAAAAAATCTTCGTCAATAAAGAAATTGCCGGTGGTGCTTTTGCTGTCACGGCAAAGAATTGCGTGTGCTGCGTCTGCCATGATTTCCGGGTTACGACAATTGTCAGCGTTGACGACACCACCCAGCATATTGATGGCCGCAGTATCGATGACCGTGCGTGGCCAGAGGGCATTGACGGCCACGCCCTTGCTGCGAAACTCTGCAGCCATTCCGAGTACACACATGCTCATACCGTATTTGGACATGGTGTAGGCCACGTAATCCTTGAACCATATGGGATCGAGGTTCAAAGGGGGTGATAGATTGAGTATATGCGGGTTATCCGATTCCAGCAGATAGGGCAAACAGGCCCTCGAACTGGCAAAGGTACCGCGCACGTTTATAGAGTGCATCAGGTCAAAACTTCGCATCGGTGTATCGAGTGTTTTTGTCAGGGCAATAGCGCTGGCATTGTTAATGAGAATATCCAGGCCACCGAAGTGATTCGCTGCCTTTTCTACGGCCTCGTGGATGGCCTGATCATCACGAACATCAAGCTTGATCGGCAGAGCGCGGCCACCGGCTTTTTCAATTTCTTCGGCAGCCGAATAAATTGTGCCGGGCAAGCTGGGATGGGGTTTGTCAGACTTGGCGGCAATGATTATATTGGCGCCATCGCGTGCTGCACGTAGAGCAATGGCCTTACCGATACCTCGTGAGCCTCCGGTGATAAAAATTGTTTTGTTTTGTAGTGATTGCATTTGCTGTCCGTGTATCAGGCATTTAGCATTTCGATCCCGTATTATAGCGATGAAATGTGTGCAAAGAAGGGCTGGCTGAAACCTGGTGGAAACTGACTGGACAAGAGACCTGCTTAACTGGATGTCTGAAAACCCGGGGTGGGCCGGTTTCTGGGTGTTTTTCATGGCCTTCGTGGAATCACTCGCGTTTGTCGGTATCCTGGTTCCAGGCATTATTATCCTGTTTGGCCTGGGCGCGCTGATCAGCCTGGGGGCCCTGGACATGCTGCCAATCTGGTTGTGGGGTTCGGTTGGTGCGTTTGTTGGCGACCTCGTCAGTTATGCGCTGGGTCGACGATACAGAAGTCACCTGGTAGAAATATGGCCTTTCTCAAAGTTTCCCCGGATGCTTGAGCGGGGTCGTGATTATTTTAATGTACATGGCCCCAAAAGCGTGGTCGTGGGTCGTTTTATCGGTCCTCTGCGGCCAGTGATTCCAGTCACCGCCGGCATGTTGGGCCTGGCTCCACGTCGCTTTTTACTGGTAGATATTCCAGCATGTGTTGTCTGGACGCCAAGTTACCTGATCCCCGGTATGTTATTCGGTGCTTCACTGGAGGTCGCGTCTGAATACGCCGGTCGCTTGTCACTGGTGTTGATCATAGGGGCAGTTGTCCTTTGGTTAACCTGGTGGATTATCTGGACTGCCTACGAGTATCTTGCCGGTCATTCAGCACGTTGGATGCGACACGCGATTCGTTGGCTGCGCCGGCACCCGGTATTCAGACGGATTGCCGGACCATTGTTGGATTCTACCCAGCCTGAGGTGCTTTCCGTCACGATGATGGGTTTGTTGCTGGTGTTAATTTTTTGGGGTGTGGTGATGTTGTTGTTCCTGTCACCGTTTTCCGACTCTCCGAAAGCCATGGATCAGGCCGTTCAAGCTTACGCACTGACGCTCAGAAACCACATCGCTGACCCAATAATGGTTGCTTTGACACAACTATCCCGACTTTGGGTTCTGATACCGACATCCATGGCGGTGCTACTGTGGCTAATCGGTGCCGGGCGTAAAAAGGCCGCACTGCACTGGCTGGTCGCGATGGGCGGCGGGGTAATTTTGCAGATTTTGCTCGGTTGGTCATTACGCTCAACACCGTTATTGAGCGAGACAGGGTTTAATGGGTTATATGATCCTAGTGCCGCTTTAACCCTGTTGACTGTCGTTTTGGGTTACTTCGCCGTGATGGTTGCGAGAGAGCTAAGACGCCGTAAACGCAAATGGCCTTACGCGATTGTCGGTCTTCTTCTTTCCCTGTTGGTCCTGGCAAGGTTATACCTCGGGCTGGATTGGCTCAGCGGTGCCTTAATAGGCGTAGCTTTGGGTATGGCCTGGACATTTGTTGTCGGTATCGCTTACCGGCAACGCGCCCAGAGGTCATTCAATGGCACGGCGGCCAGCCTGATCTTTTTCGGCATGTTGACAGCCACCTTTACGTGGCAGGTTGGACAGAATCTCGAGGCTGATGTTGCGGTATTGAAGTTACCTTTGCCGGAAAGTGAAATAACAGTGCAAGGCTGGTGGGAAGGTGATTGGCGGACACTACCACGAGAGCGGACTAGTTTGCGGTCTATCGCCGCCCGTGAATTTAATATTCAGTTTGCCGGGGAACCGGCGAAGCTCGCGCGGCTACTTGCCGCTCATGGGTGGCAGGTGGCAGAGTCAGCCAACTGGCGCTGGATACTCTTATCCATGAACCCGGAACCAACGGAGCTTACACTTCCACCACTGAAACGGGACTTTCTCGGTCACGCTGACATACTGTTATTGCACCGTTTGGGTGGTGATCCATTCATGCAGGAAACCATTCGCCTCTGGGATTCCGGTTTCAAATTGGAATCGAACGGCCAGGCACTATACCTGGGACAGTTCAAGGGCGAGGAACTGGTTCAGCGGGTGAAGGTTTTCAGTTATTGGCGAGCCAGGACTGTCCCGGAAGAAAGTCTCGAGCAGTTGGAAAGGGAACTCGAAGGGTTGCATGTAAAAAAGGTTAGCGAAGCGCTTTTACTCATCAGGGACCCTCAGGTTTCGGCCGGCTCCTGAAATCGGGGCAGCAATTCAAGCAGCAATTGCAAACGCTCCAATGGATCACTCATCTGTAGCATCGCCTGTTTCTCTTCGAGATTAAGCGGCAGTAACTCGGCCAGGCGATAGCCAATCCAGTTGGCGTCCTGCAAACGTTTTGGTTGGAAAGACGGATAATTACCACCGATTTGTTCCATGAAACGACCCGTAATCATCGACAACATCGAGTATTCATCCGGCACGTCAGTGGTGTGGGCCTCAGCCAGGATTTCGACATCGCCCATCAATAAGCCATTGTCCCGCATGCAGGTTTTATTGATGATAAATTTTTGCCTGCCGTACGCAACAATACCCAGCAGACCGTCATCCAGGGTGGAAAAGTCACAAATTTCGGCCGTGGTGCCCACTCTCATGTGGTTGGCAGGGCGGTTTGAATCTTCCCGGTTACTTATGAGGCAAACACCGAAGCAGCTGGCCTTGAGACTGCACTCTCGCACCATATCGATATACCGTTGTTCAAATATTCTGAGCGGCAAGTAGCCGTCTGGAAATAAGACCGTTTGAAGAGGGAAGATTGGAATACCAGTATTGATCACATTGACTCTATAAATTCGGCCATTCTACGGGGGGCGGCCTCGAAACCACCGTTGCTCATGAATACCACATGATCGCCCGGATGAAGGTTGTTCTTCATTTGTTGCAACATATCATCCACCTTTGTCACTATTTTAAAGCGGCCTTCCAGGGGTTCCAGTGCTTCATTGGGATCCCAGTCAATACCCTCACCTGTTTTCAGCCAGACGTGGTCCGCAGCCATCAAAGCAGGCCCTAGCTCATGAGCGTGAACACCGGCCCGCATGGTGTTGCTACGGGGTTCGAGTGCGACCACGATACGGGCGTTGCCAACTTTGCGTCTGAGACCTTCCAGTGTCAGCCGAATGGCGGTGGGGTGATGGGCGAAATCATCATATACTGCTATATCCCCGGCTCGTGTGATCACCTCCAAACGACGTTTCACACCGCTGAAAGATGAAAGTGCCTCAATTGCCGTGGAAGCCGGTAATCCGGCGGCCACGGATGCAGCAATGGCGGTACAGGCGTTCATGGCACTGTGGCGACCGCACTGGCTCCATTCAAGTGTGCCGACAACTTCTTCCCGAAAACTGAAGAGCAATTCACTCGCATCGGGTTTGATCATCTCAACCTGCCAGTCATATTTGCCGTCGAAGGAAAACCGCTGTAGTTTGCTCCAGCATCCCCGGCTGATCACTCGTTCAAGATTTGCATCTGCGCCGTTACTGATAATGGTGCCGTTGCCCGGTATGGTGCGCATCAGGTGATGGAACTGGGTCTCAATCGCAGCAAGGTCCGGAAATATATCTGCATGGTCGTATTCCAGGTTGTTTAGCGTGGCGATCTGCGGGCGGTAATGAACGAATTTTGAGCGCTTGTCAAAAAATGCGGTATCGTATTCATCTGCTTCCACTACAAAATAACCGGAGCCCTCGCGTGCCGAAACGCTGAAGTTTTTCGGTACTCCACCAATCAGAAACCCGGGATTAAGGCCGGCGAACTCCAGTATCCATGCAATCATGCTGGACGTGGTGGTTTTGCCATGTGTACCGGCAACAGCGATGACCTCACGGCCACGCAGGTAGTTTTCACCCAACCAGCGCGGACCGGAGGTAAAGTTCAACTTTTGGTTCAGAACGTACTCAACAGCGGGGTTGCCACGACTCAAGGCATTGCCAATAATTACAAGGTCAGGCTTATCCAACATGGGTTCTTCGCTGTAACCCTCGTGCAGTACGATGCCTTCGTTCTCCAGCAAGGTGCTCATCGGTGGATAAGTATGTTGGTCGGCACCGGTTACCTGGTGACCTGCGCGACTTGCGAGCATGGCTACGCCACCCATGAATGTGCCGCATGCTCCAAGAATATGAATTTTCATTTCATTCCAAATCTCAATTCGTTGCAGTCATCGTTGAATCAGGCATTTCCAAAAATGAACACCATTTCAATCAACACGTAACTTGCCGCCAGTATCAGTACGGTGACCAGCATACCTATAGCAAACGGGACGGATAAAGCATTGCGATAAATGTGTGCGTCAACGAAAAGACTCCAGATAAAAACTGCAAACCAGATCATGGCCAGTAGCGGCTGGTTCAAGGTTGGGTCGGACAAGGATAGCAGGGTATAGGTAATTAAATTAAAAAACACCCCCATAGCGGCCAGGGCACTCATCGTTTGTGCAAAGCGCTCCGGGTGCTTACGCCAGATGAGCAAACCAGTCAGCACGACAACCTGCAGACAAATTGCCAGCAGGCTCTTGGCGGCTGCGTTTGGATCTTCCAGTTGCTGGCCGGTAACCAGGTTTTGTACCAGGTAGGCCGAGAGCAGGAAGATCATCAATGGCCAGGAGACGGGCAGGTGTTGTGGCCCGCCGCGTAACCGCAGCATCCGGGCCAGGTTAATAAGTACGCGGTTCATTTGAACACTAATCGCTTTTTGTGATTAGACGCGATAGGAGAAGACCATCCCGTCAATCAAGCGGGTGTCGTGCCCAGGTTTAATATGCTCATGAGGCGCTGGAAGATTTCGTCTATACCGCCTTCGCCGAGAACCCTGGTCAGCAGTCCACGTTCTGCATAAAAATCTGCCACCGGCGCAGTCTGTTTTTCATAAACACGCAACCGGTTTCGCACCGTTTCTTCAGTATCATCGGCACGGCCTTCTTCCTGCGCACGCTTTGCAATACGCCCAATGATTCTCTCAGCGCCAATGTCGATGAGGATGGCCTCGTCCACCGGTTGATTCAGCCGCTCCAGCAGGACATCCAGCGAACTGGCCTGTGCCAGGTTGCGAGGGTAGCCATCCAGGATAAAGCCATTGGCGACATCTTTATCCTTAAGTCTTTCCTCGAGCATGCCTGACATGACCTTATCGGGTACCAACTCACCTTTGTCAGTGAAAGCCTTGGCCTGCAACCCGAGTTCCGTGCCTTTTTGAGCGGCATCCCGCAGCAGTGCACCGGTGGAAATATGCGGTATACCCAGTTGCTTTACCAGCAGTTTTGCCTGGGTTCCTTTACCCGAACCCGGAGGGCCTAATAATACAATTCGCATTGTATGGTTCCAGTCCTCTAAAATAGGCGCTAACGCTAACCTCTCGTATCAACCAAGTCAATGAAGATTGAAGGGATTTAAGGAAAATTATGACCAAGAAGAATTTGCTATATGCTCAATCCGGTGGAGTAACACCGGTTATCAACGCAACGGCCTGTGGATTGATAGAGCAAGCACGTCAAAACAAGAATCGGCTGGGCAAGGTCTACGCCGGAAAAGACGGTATCATGGGAATACTCAATGAGGAGCTGATTGATACCAGCAAAGAGAGCAAATCGGATATAGCCGCGCTGCGTCACACACCGGGCGGAGGGTTTGGTTCATGTCGTTTCAAACTGAAAGGCATCGAAGAAAGCCGGGCACAGTATGAGCGCTTGATCGAGGTTTTCAAGGCACATAATATCGGGTACTTTTTTTACAACGGTGGTGGTGATTCCGCAGATACTGCGTACAAGGTGTCACAGATTGGCGAAAAGCTGGGTTTCCCGGTGCAGTGCATCGGTGTGCCCAAGACCATTGATAACGATCTACCCATCACGGATAACTGCCCCGGCTTTGGTTCGGTGGCGAAGTACGTTGCCGTTTCGATCATGGAGGCAAGTCTCGATGTCGAGTCAATGGCATCAAGCTCTACCAAGGTATTTGTATTGGAAGTCATGGGCCGGCATGCCGGTTGGATAGCTGCCGCGGGCGGGTTGGCCCAGCAAAAAAGGGGTGACCCGCCGCACGTCATTCTGTTTCCGGAACTTCCTCTGGATGAGAAAGCCTTGTTGAAAAAAGTCGACAAGGCCGTCAAAAGCCACGGCTACTGTTCTATCGTGGTTTCCGAAGGTGTCAGGGACAAACAAGGCCGCTTCCTGGCTGATTCAGGCCGTCGGGATGCCTTCGGCCATGCCCAGTTGGGTGGTGTTGCACCGGTTGTTGCCGGAATGATTACGGATGCACTGGGCTACAAGAATCACTGGGCCGTATCTGACTACCTGCAACGTTCTGCACGCCACGTGGCTTCAAAGAATGATGTCGAGCAGGCGTATGCAATGGGTAAAGCGGCGGTCGACCTGGCGCTGGAGGGTAAGTCCGGTGTGATGCCAATCGTGGTCAGAACCTCTGATAAACCGTATCGCTGGAAAGTCGGTGAAGCAAACCTGGCCAAGGTGGCAAATAAAGAGAAGATGATGCCTCGGCGTTTTATCTCCAAAGACGGTTTTGGTATTACTGCGGCCGCAAGGCGCTACCTTGAACCTTTGATTCATGGGGAGGATTATCCTCCATATGGCCGTGATGGCTTACCAAAGTATGTTCGTTTGAAAAACATCCTGGTGCCCAGGAAACTCGAACCCTTTGAGCTATAAACGAAGTAATATACAGCCCCCAACCAGGAGGTTTTTGTGAAAGTTTTTATATTGGTTGGCTGTATTTTCGTGCTTGCCGTTTCTCCTGCACGGGCGCTGGATGACTCTGAACTTCATCTTCAGAATCGTCTGCGCGCTCACATCGAGTTTCTGGCTGATGATCTGATGCTTGGCCGGCAGCCCGGCAGCGATGGTTATGACATCGCTGCCAATTATGTCAGTAGCCAGTTCAGGCAGATGGGTTTGCTGCCTGCTGGTAACGATGGTGGGTACTTTCAACAGGTTCCCCTGCGCCGGGCCTTTCTCGAGCCTGGTTCGGCCGGGTTGGAATTGCGCCGTGGTTCAGAAATCACCTCCTTTGTTTTTGTCGAGCAGTTTTACATGGGCCCAGCGCTTGACAGTGTCTCGTCAGAGTTTGAGGCGGGCCTGGTATTTGCCGGTTATGGTATTGAAGCAGACGAGCTTGCTCACAACGACTATCTGGGGCTGGATGTCGAAGGAAAGGTGGTGGTGCAGTTTTCGGGGCAACCGCACGATTTTCCCAGCGAGGAAGGTGCGCATTTCGCGTCCTCAACCGAAAAAACCAGGGCTGCCGTTCGTCATGGAGCAGTTGGTATCATCACGATTCACACACCCAGGGCATCGCAAAGATACCAGTGGGACAGGGTGAGCAGCCGGGTTGGAATGCCTTCCATGGGCTGGATCAATGACCAGGGGGATGTTCACGGGCAATTCGAACAAATCAAGGGCGGTGCGATGTTGAGCCACGTGGCAGCATCACCTCTTTTTGAGGGTGCACCCCTTGTTCTCGAAACATTAATTGAACAGGATAACGCTGGTGAAGCGCTGATCACCTTTGATCTCGATGGTACGATCATCATGCGTCAGCGAAGCACCCATGAAAGTATATTCAGCCCTAACGTGGTTGCGGTATTGCCTGGTTCGGACCCGCTGCTCGCAAACGAATACGTGATATACAGCGCCCATCTTGACCATATTGGGGAGCTGCACCCGGATAGCAGCGTCCGGGAGGGCGGGGACAGGATAAACAACGGCGCACTCGACAACGCTTCTGGTATATCGGTAATGCTCGAAACCGCCAGGCTTTTCGAACAAGGTGAAGTGCCCAGGCGATCCATATTGTTCGTGGCAGTAACTGCGGAAGAGAAAGGCCTGGTTGGCTCCGAATATTTTGCTATGAATCCGACTGTTCCCGTAGGCTCTATGGTTGGTGTGGTCAATCTTGATATGCCGCTACTGCTCTACGAGTTCGGCGATGTTATCGCCTTTGGCGCTGAGCACTCCAGTCTTGGTGACACGGTTCGAGAGGCCGCACAAAGTTATGCCGTTGAGTTGTCTCCGGATCCCTTTCCGGAGCAAAACATTTTTGTCCGAAGCGATCATTACCGTTTTGTGCAGCAGGGGGTTCCTTCGGTATTCCTGGTGACGGGCATGAAATCCCAGGATGGAGCAGTTGATACCCAACCGATTTTCGAGGGCTTCCTCCAGGAGCACTACCACAAACCCAGCGATGATCTCGAGTTGCCGATCAACTATAAGGCGGCGGCAAAATTCACCCGTATAAACGCAAAAATTGGTGACCTGCTTGCAAATGAGCCGGCACGGCCTTCCTGGCACGAGGGTGATTTTTTTGGCAGGACATACGCAAAATAGGGCCTGTGGGGCGTATCTGCTGAAAGCGGGCTTTCGCTTATACCAAAGTATGAGATAAACCCTCAATTTCTCAGTGTTTTCAGGCCAAAATTTGAGCCTGTTGTGATATAGTGCGCGCGTTCAAAATAATCATTTCATCCTGGGGAGTAAAACACGATGTCAGGAATAACAATTACAGTCAGCACAGTATTGTCATTACTGGGTTTGGCAATCGCTTTTTTCTACATGAAAAAGGTCACCAGTGTACCGCTGGATTTGGGCCTTGATGAGAAGGACAGCAAGCGCCTCAAGTTCATCCATGGTGCTATCGCACAAGGGGCAATGGCCTTCCTCAAGCAGGAATACAAATTCCTGACGATCTTCATGGTCTCGTTTGCCGCCATCATCGCGGTTCTTATCGATGACACACATACACCGGGTTACCGCGAAGGCATCTATACCGCCATCGCTTTTCTTTTCGGTGGTTTTATTTCGATCATGTCCGGTTATATCGGCATGAAGGTTGCCACGCAGGGTAATGCGCGCACAACGGTGTCAGCCAAGAAGGATATTTCCCACGCATTCGATGTTGCAATCAATTCAGGCGCGGTAATGGGCTTTGCCCTGGTCAGCCTGGCAGTGCTCGGCCTTGTCATTATTTACGTTGCAATGAGTTGGCTGATGGCCGATCTCGGCACAGAAAACAATCATGTCCTGATGGAAGTGATCGCAGGCTTTGGTCTGGGTGGGTCGACCATCGCTCTGTTTGCCCGGGTGGGCGGTGGCATTTTTACCAAGGCGGCCGATGTTGGTGCCGACCTTGTGGGTAAAGTCGAGAAGGGTATCCCGGAAGATGATCCGAGAAATCCCGCCGTTATCGCTGATAATGTCGGTGACAACGTCGGTGATGTTGCCGGTATGGGCGCTGACCTGTTTGGCTCATGTGCCGAGAGCACCTGTGCCGCCATGGTGATTTCCGCCGTCGTATTCGCCGCAGACCCCAACGCCCTGTTGTATCCGATCCTGATTACTGCAGTTGGTATTCCCATCAGTTTTATCACCAAACTAATGGTCGGTGTGAAGACCGAGCACGATGTTGCACCGGCTTTGATGAAACTGTTGGTCATCTCCAGCGTACTGATGGCAATCGTAATGTATTTCGTCACCATGCAGTTGATTCCGGGCTCGTTTGAGCTGGGTGGAAAAATGTACAGCAGCATGGGTGTTTACTGGTGCTTCTTCTCCGGCCTGGTAGCCGGGCTGGCCGTTGGATTATTGACGGGTTATTACACCTCGGAAAAATACAAACCGGTGCAGGAAGTTGCCAAGTCATGTGAAACGGGTGTTGCGACCAACATCATTTACGGCCTGGCGCTCGGTTACAAGAGCACGGTACTGCCTTATCTGTGTATCGCGATCAGTATTTTCGTTTCGTGGAACCTTGCCGGTATGTATGGCGTGGCTATCGCTTCACTGGGTATGCTCGGTACCCTGGTGGTTGCATTGACTATCGATGCCTATGGACCGGTTGCAGACAATGCCGGTGGTATTGCCGAAATGGTTGGCCTCGAAAAAGAAGTCCGCCGTCGTACAGACATCCTGGATTCCGCAGGCAATACGACGGCTGCGATAGGTAAAGGCTTTGCGATTGGCGCAGCCATTTTGACTTCGCTGGCGTTATTTGCCGCTTTCATCACAGCTTCTGAAAAACTGGCGGGCGCACCCATTAACATGAGCCTGCTTGACCCGATGATCTACACCAGTGTGTTCATCGGTGCGGTGCTGCCATTCCTGTTTACCGCCATGACGATGAAATCGGTCGGCAAAGCCGCATTTGCGATGATCGAAGAGGTGCGTCATCAGTTCAAGACCATCCCGGGCATCATGGAGGGAACCGGTGAACCCAACTACGCACAGTGCGTTGCGATCTCAACCCAGGCAGCTTTACGTGAAATGATCGCTCCCGGCGTGCTGATCATGGGTACCCCACTGGTTGCGGGCTTCCTGTTTGGTGTTCAGGCCGTCGCCGGTATCCTGGTTGGATCACTGGTTGCAGGTGGTGTGCTCGCTATCGCTTCCGCCAATAGCGGCGGTGCCTGGGACAACGCCAAGAAATACATCGAGGCAGGCCATCATGGCGGCAAGGGTTCGGAAGAGCACAAGGCTGCGGTGGTTGGTGACACGGTTGGTGATCCTTTGAAAGATACTTCAGGTCCTTCGCTGAATATCCTGATCAAGCTTTCAGCCATCCTGAGCTTGGTGTTCGCACCGTTTTTTGTTCAGTACGGTGGAATCTTGCTGGGTTAATGTCTGAACTGGTCTTATGGAAAAGGGGCCGCCTGGCCCCTTTTTTTATGCAAAGAAACTGATATTTTTCAGTTCGCTTTTCCGTGGCTCATTGCATTGATAATGCCTCGCATAATGCGATGTTATCACCGGCAACCCGCTGAATCGGCACACTGCCCATCATGCCGATCGAGGTAATATTGTAGTCCACGGTCCCTGATGTGCAGCTGTCAAAAGTCAGCGTTATGGTTCCGTCCGATCCGTGCGGACTCGTTGAAAAGCGTTAATAAGGATTCCATGATTCTGGTATGACATTTTTGGTCTCTATAGCGCAATAATCGTTAAAGTTCGCTTAATAGCATATTTGCAAAATTTCATTTGTGTAATACCTAAAGGTCATGCTGATGAGCGGCTTGTAATTCTTGAGCGGCTGAGGCAAGGGGCAGGGTAGACCGGCGAAACAAACAAGGCCGGTTTCATCGCAAATTCGAATATAATTGTGTCCGCCCCCTTTGTGTTGCAGTCAACAAGGAATCAACATGGCAGAGAAGAGCGGGTCTGCAGAGACCAGTAAATCCGATCATGACACGCCGGTCAGCATCCCAAACCCCTTCACCGAGTTAGTCGCCTCTTTCCGCGAGCTTAAGGATGCCCCCCGGGGCTTCTGGTATACCAACTACATCTACTGGCTGGATGGTGTGGCCTATTTTGGCATGCTGACCCTGCTGGCGATGTACTTCCATGACATTCTTGGCATGACCGATGATGCCGGACACAAGATTGTCTCCGCTTACATGGCGCTGATCACCGGATTCATGCTGATTTTCGGCCCCGTATCGGACAAGCTGGGTGTACGCAAATCCTTGCTGGTCTCCGTGGCCCTGTACATTATCGGTCGCTCGGCGCTGCCTCTTGCCCCGCATATTCTCCCCGTTAATTCCAGTATGCTGCTGGTCCTTGTTTTTGCCGGACTACTGCTGGCGGCAGCGGGTAACGGTTTCATGCAACCGGCATCGTATGCAGGTGTGCGCAAGTTTTCCGATAAAAAGACGGCCACCATGGGTTATGGTCTGCTTTACGCAGGTATGAACCTGGGGATTGTATTTATCGGCTTTGCCTCTTCGAGAATTCGCTCTGGACTCGACCTGGGTGAAAACTTCAGCTTCGAAGGTTTTGGCATCGAGGGGGTCATGTGGTTCTGTGTTCTGGTCAATGTCGTGATGCTATTGGGATTGGTTTTCTTTTTCACACCCAGGGTCGAGCGGGAAGCCGAGCAGGCGGGCGCTGGCGAGGCGGATGACGAAGAACCCGGACAATCAAAAATAGCTGCAGATGTGAGCGGGGGTCTCATCACCCGAATTATCGGTTGGTTCAAGATCAGCCCGCTTTCCAACAGCAGATTCATGTTTTTCATCTTTGCCCTGATGCCGGTACAGACGCTCTTCGCTTACCAGTTCCTGGTAATGCCGCAGTACGTAACACGTGCCTTCTCAGGTGTTGTGGCCAACAACATGGAGATGATCGTCAACGTCTCCAACCCGTTGATCATTGTTCTCGGTGTGCCGGTGATAACCGCGATGACACGCAATGTTCCGGTATATCGAATGATGATTATCGGCTCGCTGGTTTCTGCTCTGCCTACCTTCTTCTTCCTGTTGGGCCCCAACTTCTGGTTCCTGATGGCGTACCTGATCCTCTTCTCGATAGGTGAAGCGCTCTGGCAGCCCCGTTTTTTGCAGTATGCCGCCGAGCTGGCGCCCGAGGGCCAAACCGGTGCATATATAGCATTTGCCAATTTGCCCTGGTTCATGATCAAGTTTATCGCCGGGTGGTATACCGGTCGTATGATGGATATCTACTGTCCGGCAGAAGGCCCGCTCAATACCGAGACGATGTGGCTGATCTATGGATTGGTGGCAATGATCAGCCCGGTCGCACTGGTGCTGGCAGGAAGATGGGTAAGAAAAGGCCTTCAGAAAGGTTCGGGTTTGGAGTAAAGTCTAATACCCGGGTTGATGATATGAAACTGCACTCACTCGAAACAGATCCTGAATATATCGCGCTTCAGACAGAGCTCGTTCATCTGCAGACCAATCTTGCAAATATCACAGAGCGTTTGCTGATAATTTTCGAAGGGCGTGACACGGCGGGTAAGGGTGGCGGCATAATGCGGTTTGCAAGATTCCTCAACCCCCGTCATTATCGAATCGTCGCCCTGACCAAACCGACCGAGGTTGAGCGGGGACAGTGGTTCCTGCAGAGGTACATTCAGCACCTTCCCGATCCCGGTGAGATCGTGTTTTTCGATCGCTCCTGGTATAACCGGGCCGTAGTCGAGCCGGTCATGGGTTTTTGCAGCATGGAGAAACATGAGGAATTCATGGACTACATCGTCACGCTGGAGAAGGCGCTCGTAAAGGATGGAATCCGGATCATCAAATTCTGGTTCTCTATTGAGCGCAAAGAACAGAGGCATCGCCTGGGAAAACGCAAGACCGAACCTCTCCATATGTGGAAGATGAGTACGGTTGACGCGGTTGCACAGCAGAATTGGGAGGCTTACAGCAAGTACAAGGCCAAGATGTTCAGAACCACCTCCACGCCATGGTGCCCCTGGGTCGTGATAGATGGCAACGACAAGGACGTGGCTCGCAAGGAAGCGATGCGTTACGTCGTCTCCCAGATGGATTACCCGAAAAAGGGCAGCGCGGCCGACCGTATCGTGCCGGACCCCGATATCGTCGAGGTGATCCATAACATGGAAGACGCGGACAGGTATCTTTCAACACACACGGAACATTAGCGATCTTCTACCTTGGTAATGACCTGCGCTCCAATGCGCCTTCAATGAGGGAATAAACAGCTGGAACCACCACCAGTGACAGCAATGTTGAACTGATCATACCGCCAATCACGGCCACGGCCATCGGTGCGTTGGAATCCGACCCTGCACCCGCGCCGAATGCTGCCGGTAACATCGCAAGGATAATGGTCAGCGAGGTCATCAGGATAGGGCGCAGGCGGATCGGGCAGGCCTCTTTTAAGGACTGCTCAATGCTCTTGCCCTCGGCCCGGCGCTGGTTGGTCAGGTCAACCAGCAGGATGGAGTTTTTGGCGACCAGGCCCATCAGCAACACCAAACCGATCATGGAGAAAATATTCAGTGAGTGGCCGGTTGCCCACAGCGATACCACACCACCGATAATCGCCAGTGGTTGTGCCACCATGATGATAAAAGGCTGTATAAATGAGTTGAACTGGCTTGCCAGCACCATGTAGACGAGAATGATCGCAACCACGAATGCAAACAGCATGTAATAAAGCGTCTTGCCGAATTCCTCCGCGCGCCCTGCCATACTGACCTCGTAACCCAGCGGCAGAAGGCCTTCTGTGGCCGAGTAGACCATATCAACAGCCTCACCCAGTGAAACGGCAGGCGTGCTGTAGAAATTGGCGGCGTACTGGAGATCACGACGTGATATGACTGCGGCCCCCAGTTTTGGCTCGAGGCTTACCAGGTTGGCGAGGGAAACCATCTCCCCGTTTGAAGAGCGCAAATAGATATTTGAAATGTCATCGGCGCGATCGAGGCGGCCCGGCCCGGCTTTCAGACGTATATCGTAGCGTTCACCATCGCCCGGGTCGTCATTAAAACGGGCGATGTCGAACCCGCTGGCCATTACATTAATGGCCAGGGCGACATCTTCGGTCGTTAAGCCAATACTGCGGATCAACGATCGGTTCATCCTGGTCTTGAGCTGTGGCAGGTCGAGTTCAAGTTCCAGATCCAGGCTGCCGATCTCGGGTTGCTCATCGAGGCGTTGCTTGACGATGCCAGCCAGTCTCGCGACCTCCTGGAGGCTTGGTCCGCTGAGTACAAAGTACAGCGGTTCACCGCGGTTACCGCCGACCATCGGCATGGGTGAAGGGTACGCCTCCACCCCCGCGATTCCAGCCAGGTCCGTCTGCAGTTTTTGAATCATCCCTACCTGGCTGATATCGCGTTGATCCCAGCTCACCATCCTGACCAGGAAACTGGCTTTGCTGACCTGGCGTGACCGGTCTGCGCCAACGGTCACAAAGTAACTTGCAATATCCTCATCCCCGGCAAGTATGTCTTCAATCTCCCTGATCTTTTTCTCCGTGTAATTGATGGAGGAACCCAGGGGTGCTTTTACGCTGATGATAAAACGGCCTTCATCCTGCTCCGGCATGAAACCGGAACCGGTATTGCTAAAGAAATACGCACTGGAAATGACTACCGCGAGTGTTACCCAGGCCACCAGGCGGCGGTTGCCCAGTGAAAAGTGCAATAGCCTGGCGTAGGTTGCGTCCAGGGCTTGAAAGCCACGGTCAATTATGTGAAAAAGCTTCCCGTGCTTTTTCTCGACTTTCAAAAACCGGGAACAAAGCATGGGTGTCAGGGTGAGTGAAACAAAAAGGGATGCGAGCACACCGAAAGTCACCACCACGGCAAAGGCCTCGAAAAACCGGCCGATAATTCCTTTCATGAAGATCACGGGTGCAAAAATTGCAACCAGGGTCAGGGTAGCAGCCATGACTGCGAACACAACCTGCCGGGTACCGGAAGCAGCAGCTTCCCTGCGTCCTGAGCCGTGCTCTTCAGTGTGGCGGTAGATGTTCTCCAGCACCACGATGGCATCATCCACCACCACACCAATCAGCAGCAGCAGGCCGAGCATGGTCATCGTGTTGAATGTGTAGCCTAGAAAATACATGACCGCGATTGCGCCCAGGAGTGAAACCGGAATTGCAACTGCAATAATGATCGTTGAGCGCAGGTTCTTCAGAAACAGCAAGACAACGAGCGCGGTCAGTAAGGCGCCCGAAACAAGGTGCTCTTCAAGCGAGTCAACCACGCCCTGCGTAAGCGCTCCGTCATCGTGAGCGATGCCAAGTTCAATACCGGGAGGCAGTCGGGGAATCAGTTCCTCGTTCATGCGGCGTTTTACTTCATCGACTATCGCCACCGTGTTGGCATCCTGTACCTTGA
>Ga0209456_10000635_pt1 | contig 18682 bp, 20 predicted proteins | sample COG_11_FD_184755 | JGI IMG/M metagenome (GOLD analysis project Ga0209456, IMG submission 184755) | Pelagic marine sediment microbial communities from the LTER site Helgoland, North Sea, for post-phytoplankton bloom and carbon turnover... | ecosystem: Environmental > Aquatic > Marine > Neritic...
ACCCGGTGTTGATGGACCAGTGTGCCGCCTGTCACCAGCCCTTCGGTGGCCTCGGCATCCCGGGCCAGCCTGTCAACGAGGGGTTCTCACCGAACCGCTTTGTGCTCACCGGCAATGTCGAGGGTGACTTTAATGTCAGCCTGTCGATGGTCAACAACGTCTGTGATCCGGCCGCCAGCTACTTGCTGTTGTACCCGACCGGTGACGAGACCACGACCCCGATGCATACGCGCATCGACGACGTCGCCGTGGCTGACGATCCCCAGGATCCGACGCTCGACGATCGTCCGGTGCTGCTGCCAGGCGAGTCCTCATACCAGTCGATCTTTGACTGGATCGCGGCCGGCAACTGCTCGACCTAAAGGAACAGGCCCGGATGCGCAGAGTGCTATTCATGACTGTCACGCTGGCCCTTGTTGGCTGTAATGACGACGTGCACTTCGAGCCGGTGGCTGCCAGCGGCGAGACTCTCTGCGTGGCCGATTTCCAGCAATGCGTGAACCCCATCTTTGATGCGGTGATCAGCGGCCGCAGCGGTCAGGCCACCTGCGCAGCCAGCGGCTGCCACGACGTGGGTGCGGGCTCCGGGGGAGCATTCAAGATTTTCCCCGGGGCCCAGCCCGATTCGCCCGAGATGATGGCGAATTTCTTCGCCGCCAAGGGCTTTGCCAATCTCAACGATCCGGACCAGAGCAAGGTCCTGCTGGAACCCCTGCAGGGCGCGTTCTCTGTTTCCGGCACGCATACCGGGGGCGACATCTTCCCGGCGACGACTGACGCCTGTTATGGCGCCATCCGTCAGTGGATATCTGTCCGAGTGGACGACGCCGAGGGCACCAGCTGCGGTTTCTGTGCGCCGATAGATATAGGGAATTGCGGGTACTAACCCATGACACATGCGCGCCAACAAGCACTGACCCGGTGTCGGCAGTCGACCCTGCCGTTCGCACTCTTGCTGATACTGGCCTGTGTCGCGGGCCCGGTTTGGGCCGCGCGTACGCCGCAGGTCGTCGAGGTAGAGTCCGCCTACGTCGAACTGCATAGCGGCCCCGGTCGCGGCTATCCGGTATTCCACACCGTCGAACGTGGCGGTTCGGTGGTGCTGCTCAAACGTCGCACCGACTGGTTCAAGATCCGCACCGAGGACGGCGTCGAGGGCTGGGTGGACCGCCGCGCGATCGAACAGGGTGCGCTGCCCGGCGCACCGCTCGAGGGCGGCCGCGACGCAGCTTTCGATGATTATCTGGAGCGCAAGTTCGAGGCCGGCTTTGCCACCGGTGATTTCGACGGCGACCAGGTATTCAATTTCCGCGCCGGCTATCGCTTCAACCAGCATTTCATGGCGGAACTGGCTCTGTCCGAGGTCTCGGGCACCTTCTCCAGCTCCACCCTGTGGGACGCCAACCTGGCGGTCATGCCGTTGACGGTATGGCGTCTGTCGCCGTTCTTCACCCTCGGGTTTGGACGTTTCAAGAACGATCCCAAGGGTGTGCTGGTGGAAGATACATCGACCGAGGACTGGTCTGCCAATGCCGGTCTCGGTGTGCGCGCCTACCTGGCCCGGCGCTTCATCCTCAGGGCCGATTACCGCCACTACGTCGTGTTGATCGACGACAACAGCAACGAAGACTTCGATCAATGGACGATCGGATTCTCGGTGTTCTTTTAGGGGTTCAGGATGAAGACCAAACGCATATTTCTGATTCTGCTCGCCGCTTCGATGCTGGCAACTTCCGGCTGTGCAGCGTTGCGCAAGGATAAAGCGCCGTCTGCGGACGAGGAGCCGGTGGCCGAGCGTCCCGCGGGTCCGGTCATCGAGCCGGAGCTGGATCGTCGGGATGTCAAACGCCCGCGTATCGATACCGAGGACTGGGAGATCAGTGGTTTCGTCGGCGCGCTGAGCGTCGAGGATTTCGGCACCGAACTGATTTACGGTGGCCGGCTCGGCTACCACGTCAGCGAAGACATCTATCTCGAGGGCGAGTATGCCTGGTCGCAGATAAGCGACAGCAACTTCCGCCGTATCGGCGCGCCCTTGTTCGACAGCGAAGACGAGGACCTGACCAGCTACAGTCTGTCGATCGGTTACAACGTTCTGCCGGGCGAGGTCTTTGTCGGCAGCGGCTGGGCGCGGGCCAGCTCCATGTACATCACCTTTGGTGCGGGTAACACCAGCTTTGTCGGCGAAGACAACGTCACTTTCCTCGCCGGGTTCGGCCTGAGGACGCTGGTCAGCGACTGGTTCTCGCTACGTCTCGAGGCGCGCGATCGCATCTTCGAGTCCGATCTGCTCGGTGACAACGAGTGGAAACACAATTTCGAGCTCACCTTGTCGATGGGAGTGTTCTTCTGATGATCAAGCGCCGCCCGACAATCCTTATGGCGACCATTCTTGTTGGCGCCCTCGCTGTCGCCGGCAGCGTTTCCGCGGCCCGCGATCTGGTCGGCACGCCGGCCCCGGATTTCACGCTGAGCGGACTCACCGGCTCCAATCTCAGGCTGTCCGAATACCAGGGCCGTGTGGTGATGATCAACTTCTGGGCCACCTGGTGTGGTCCCTGCCGCCAGGAGATGCCGGCGCTGCAGACCATATATCAGCGTTATGAGCCCGCCGGATTCACGCTGCTCGGTGTCAATGTGGATGCCGAACCCGATGGCGCCCGGCGCATGGCCGAGGACCTCGGCGTGTCATTCCCGCTGCTGTTCGACGCCGACAAAGACGTGAGCAAGCTCTACGACGTGCGCGCCATGCCGGTCACGGTGCTGGTCGATCGCGACGGCCGTGTCCGCTATGTCCACCACGGATACAAACCCGGCTATGAAGAGCGTTACCTGGATCAGGTGCGCGCTCTGCTGAGGGAGGATTGATCATGCGAACCATGGTGCTTTGCTTGAGTCTGCTCGGCCTCACCGGCTGCAGCAGCATAGAGCCCTGGGTCATGCCCTACGAGCGGGAAGCGCTGGCCGACCCGATCATGTCGCTGTCGCGCGATCCACTGATGGATCAGTACCGCCAGCATGTATTCGATGTCCGCGAAGGAGCCAGTGATGCCTCCATCAACCAGGGGGGAGGCTGTGGCTGCAACTGAGCTACAACGCTGGCCCCGCGCGTTGCTGCTGCCGGCCTGTCTGGCGGCAGTGACCCTGAGTGCCGCGACGCTGCCCGAGGACCGCCTCGAGGCGCTGTATCACTCCTATGACGGAGGCGGCGTCAAGGTCACCGGTCCCGCGTTGTTCGCGCGCAAGAACATCGCCTGGGGTCTGTCGGCCTCGGCTGAATACTATGTCGATACGATCAGCTCCGCATCTATCGATGTGGTAACCAGCGCCAGCCCCTACGACGAGGAACGCACCGAGTACAGCGTCGGCTTCGAGTGGCTCTACGGCGACAGCGTTATCGGCGTCGGCTACACCAACAGCGACGAAGATGACTACACCTCCGATACCTACAGCCTGGCCGTCAGTCAGGAGATGTTTTCCGGCATGAGCACGGTGACCATGGCCTATTCCCATGGCGACGACGTGGTAGAGCGGGTCGACACCGATTTCCGTGACCACGTTGACCGCGATACATTCGGTGTCGGGCTGACTCAGGTCCTTACGCCGACGATGCTCGCCACGGTGAATTACGAGGCGGTGCTGGAAGAAGGCTATCTGAACAACCCCTACCGCTCCGCGCGCATCCTCGGTGCGCAGATACCGGAACGCTATCCGCGGACCCGCACCGGCCAGGCGCTGGGCTTCGAGCTGCTCAAATCCTGGAACCGCAAGACGTCGATCCGCGGCGGTTACCAATATTTCACCGACACCTGGGAGATCCAGGCCAACACCGCCGAGATCGGGGCCAGCTATTACATCGACGATGAATGGCTGATCGACCTGAGTTATCGCTATTACACCCAGGACGCTGCGTCCTTCTATAGCGACAACTTCGACCGCGAGTACAACTACATGGCACGGGACAAGGAGCTGTCCAGTTTCAACTCCCAAGCCATTGGCGGTCGGCTGACGTGGAACATGCAGCGGGACAATCTGCCCCTTGGGGTCCATCGCGCCAAGCTGACGATGGGCTACGACTATCTGATGTTCAACTATGACGACTTCACCGATATCCGGACGGGTGATCTCTATGACTTCAACAGCCATGTATTCCAGATCTATTTCTCGGCCTTCTACTAAACGCGCTGCGCCGTTGGCGGCGTTGACGCTGGGGCTGCTCACTGGCCTGCTCATTGCATCAACGGGCCTGTCTGACGAGGCGCCGGTGCCGGCACTCGGTGACGAGATCGAGGACCTGAAAGACGAGGTGCTCGACCTGAACCGGGAACTGTTCCTGCTCGAGGAGGAGTTGTTGTTCCCGGCCAACACCCAGGTAGCGGTATACCTGTCCATGGACACCGGCAACTTCTTCGCTCTTGATTCGGTGCAGTTGAGCATCGATGACAAGGAAGTGGCCAAGTACCTGTACACGGAACGGGAGGTCGACGCGCTCTACCGCGGCGGCGTGCACCGGGTCTACATGGGTAACATGAAGGCAGGCGAGCATGAGGTCGTGGCCGTGTTTACCGGGGTCGGGCCACACGGTCGTGACTATCGTCGCGCCACCAGCGTCAATCTCGATAAGGGCCTCGGCGCGCGGTTTCTTGAGCTAAACATCACCGACAGCAAATCCGCGCTGCAGCCCGAATTCGCCGTGCGTATGTGGGAATGACGTGAGCGTCTGATGATCCGACGGTCTCCACTCTTGTCGCTTGTCGCCGCCGCCGGTGCGGCGCTGCTGTGCGTGCCGACGCCCGGGGTCCAGGCGGCACCGGCCGCAGCCCGTGATCTGGCCTGGGGCGAGACCCTGTTCTATTTTTTCCAGCGCGACAATGTGCCGGCGATCACGCGGCTGCTGGTCGCCCGTCAGCGTGATGAGCTTGAGCATCACGCCGATGAGGCCGAGCTGGTGCTCGGTGGCATCTATCTCGACTACAACATGCATCGGCACGCCGGAGAGGTATTCGAGACACTGCTGGCCGGCAACGCCAAACCGATGATCCGCGATCAGGCCTGGTACTACCTGGCCCGGGTACGCTACGAATCCGGTCTGCCGGGTCCCGCCTTAGACGCGCTTGGCCGGATCGGCAACAAGCTGCCGCGTAGCCTGCGGGCTGAGCGGTATGATCTCGAGGCCCGCGCCTTGCTGCAGCTCGACCGGCCGGCGGAAGCAGCGGCGGTGCTGGCAGCGCATGAGCTGCCGGGCGGCTGGCGAGACTATGGCTGGTACAACCTCGGCGTCGCCCTGGTGCGCAGTGAGCAGTCGGATCAAGGCGAGGAATATCTGGAGCGAGTGGGCAGCGCCAAGCCCACCAAGGGTGAGCTCGACGTGTTGCGCGACCGTGCCAACCTGGCGCTCGGTTTTTCGCGCCTGGCGTCCGGCGACGCAGACGGTGCTCGCGCTGCGCTGGATCGCGTCCGTCTGGATAGCCCGTATGCCACCCGGGCGCTGCTCGGCGCCGGTTGGGCGGACAGCACCCGCGGCGATTACAAGGCTGCGCTCGGTCCGTGGACAGAGCTGGCCGAGCGTGACCCGCTGGACTCCGCGGTGCAAGAGTCGCTACTGGCCTTGCCGTTTGCCTATGCCGAGCTCGGCGCGCCCGGACGCGCCGTCGGCCATTACGAGCGCGCGGTGGATCTGTATGAGACCGAGTTGCTGCGACTACAGGAAGGCATCGACGGCATCCAGTCCGGACGGCTCACCGCGGCGGTTTTGCGTCTGGACCCGGACGGTTCGCCGCTGCCGGCAGCAGAGGAGCCACGCTATCTCTACAGCCTGATGGCCGAGCATCGGTTCCGCTCCGCCGTGCGCGGCCTGCGTGATCTCGATGCCATGGACGAGTTGCTCGATGGCTGGGCGGACAGCATGGAGGCCTTTGACGACATGCTCGCCGCCCATCGCCAGCGGTTCGCGTCGCGTCGCGAGTTGATCAACGCCAGCGCCGATCAGCAGCGTCTCCAGGGTTTGCAGGATGCACAAGATGCGGCTGGTATCGAGTTGGCGCGGATCCGCGAGCAGGGCGATGCCATGGGTCTGGCCAGTCAAGACGAGCAGCAGCTCGCCGCGCGACTGGCGGCTGTGCTGGAACAGGCCGCTCCCGGGAGTCCGGAGCGCCGTCAGGCCGAATTCCTTAACGGCGTGTTGTATTGGAATGTAAATGCTGACTTCCTGCCGCGTCTGCGCGCGGCCGACAAGAACCTGAAAACCGGCGAGCGGGCCCTGGTCGAGGCCGGCGCCTCGCTACAGCGCGTACGCAGCGCCGAGGCGGGAGAACCCGCACGCTTTACCGAGTTCAGCGCGCGCATCGACAGCTCGGCCGCGCGCCTCGAGATACTGCGCGAGCGCGTGGCCGTGGCGAGTCGCCGTCAGGCGGCGCAACTGGAGAGTCTGGCGATTGCCGAGCTCACCGCACGCCAGCGGCGTGTGACCGCATATCTTGGCCAGGCGCGCTACGCGCTCGCAGCGAGTTATGACCGGGCCTCGCTGGCGGAGGTGCAGCCATGAGTCTGCTGGCGCCCTTGCTTGCCGGAAGTCTGCTGGGTCTCTGGCCGTTCTCGGGCTCGGAGCAGGCGCCGACCGATCATGTCGGCAGCGTCGGTGCGGTCAGCGACGAGCAGATCGTCGACGAACCGATCACGGTCAGCAGTGACCGGGCGCGCGAACACTACGCGCGTTATCTGGAGCTGGAGACCGACGCCGACCCGAAGCTGCGCGCGGTTGCATTGCGCCGGCTGGCGGATCTGACGCTGGAGGCTGCGGAGACCCGGCAGCTGGACGAGGGGACGACGCCGCTGGCGCAAGCGGAACTCGATCAGGCGATCGCACTGTATCGCCGGTTCCTGGCGGAAAACCCGGAGGGTGAGGAGGCCGTCCGCGCACGCTATCAGCTGTCTCGGGCACTGGAGCTCGGCGGTGACAGCGACGCGGGGCTGGCGGCCCTGGACGAGCTGGTAGCAGACGGCGGCGATGGACCGTTGCTGGCCGAGGCTCAGTTCCGCCGCGGCGAGACCCTGTTTTCCCGCAAGGACTGGTACGGCGCGCAGCAGGCCTATGCCGAAGTCATCGCCATGGGCGATGGCCCGTTCCTCGAGCAGGCCTATTACAAACACGGCTGGTCCCAGTTCAAACAGGGCATGCACGAGGAGAGTCTCAATTATTTCTTCGCCGTGCTCGACGCGCATCTGCAGGATCGGCCTACCGCGGCAGACATGGCGACCATGGATCGGCCGGATCGCGAATTGACAGAAGATTCGCTACGCGCCGTGTCGATCAGTTTCACCTATGTCGATGGCGCCGAGTCGCTGCGGCAGTATCTGGGCGCCCGGGCCCGGCCGACACCGTATGACGGCCTGCTCTATGACGGCCTGGGTCAGCTCTATCTGGAGCAGGAGCGCTATCAGGACGCTGCCGCTACATATGAGGCTTTCGTCCTGACGCATATGGACAGCGACGCGGCACCGGCGATGCAGGCGCGGGTCGCAGACGCATATGCTGCCGCCGGGTTCGGCGCCCGGGTCCTGGAGGCGAAACGGGACTATGTCGAGCGTTTCGGCATTGCCGGTGGCTACTGGGAGAGCCGGGACCCGGCTGATCAGCCGCAGGACTGGGCCTATCTGCGCGAGACCCTGGATCAGATGGCACGCCATTACCACGCCATGGCGCTGGAGAGCAGCAATCCGGCGGACTACGACGAGGCGGCACGCTGGTACGGCGAATGGCTGTTGGCCTTCCCCGACGACGCGGGCGCGGCCGAACATCGCTTCCTGCTGGCCGAAGTCCTGTTCGAGGCCGGACGCTATGAGGAAGCCGCACGGACTTACGAGCATGCCGCCTACGGCTATGGTGACCACGAGCATGCGGCCGAGAGCGGTTATGCGGCATTGCTGGCCTGGCGCGAACAGGCGAGCCTCGATCCGAATGGTGGCTGGCAGGCCATGGCCGTGGAGAGTTCGCTGCAATTCGCGGACGCATTCCCAGATCATGAGCAGGCAATACCCGTGCGCACCGATGCCGCGAGCGCTCTGTTTGATAGTGGCGATCTTGACCGCGCTATCGCCCAGGCCCGGATCATCGTCGAGGCGCCTGTGGCACCGGCGACCGAATACCAGCGCACGGCGTGGCTGGTGATCGGCCATGCCAGCTTCGATCAACAGGATTTCGTCAGCAGCGAGGGCGCCTATATTGCGGTCCTCGAGGTGCTAGACGCCGACGACGCGGAGCGCGCCAAGGTGCGCGACCGGCTGGCAGCAAGTATCTACAGCCAGGCTCAGGCGGCGGCCGCCGCGGGGCAGGTGGACGCGGCCGTCGCGCACTACCAGCGAGTCTATGCCGCAGTGCCGGACAGCGAGACCGCCGCTATCGCCGATTACGACGCTGCGGTGTTGCTGATGCAGGCCGGCGTCTGGCAGCGCTCCGTGGATGCGATGCAGACCTTCCGTGGCCGCTATCCCGGTCATGAGTTCCAGGAGCGCGTGACCATCAACCTGGCGTCGGCGCTGATGGAGACCGGCGACCGCCGTCAGGCGGCAGACGAACTGGTCGCCATCGCGGGACTGGATTCCCAGGAACCGGAAGTGCGTCGCGCCGCGTTGTGGGAAGCCGCCGGATTGATGCAGGAAGCGGATGATGCGAACGGCGCAGCCGCGACCTGGAAGCGCTATGTGGAGACCTACCCGCTGCCGCTAGATCAGGCGATGCAGGCGCGACACACCCTGGCCGAACTCTATCGGCAGCAAGGTGACGCAACACAAACGATTTTTTGGTTGGAGGCCCTGGTGGCGGCGGATGCGGACTCGGGAGAGGCGCGCACCGAACTCAGCCGTACCCTCGCTGCCAGGGCCACCATTGAACTTGTACAGCCGCAGCGGATGGCGTTCGAGTCGATCAGCCTGACCGCGCCGCTCGATCAGTCCCTGAAGATGAAAAAGTCGGCGATGGAGACCGCATTGGCGGGCTACGGTCGGGCGGCGGATTACGGCATCAGCGATGTGGTCACCGAGGCGACCTATCGGATCGCCGAGGTCTACCACCAGTTTGGCACCGCGCTGATGGAATCCGAACGACCGGCGGACCTTGATCCGGCGGCGCTGGAGGAATACGAGATTCTGCTCGAGGAGCAGGCCTTCCCCTTCGAGGAGCAGGCCATCGCGATCCACGAGTCAAACGCCGAGCGCACTCAGGACGGAGTCTACGACACCTGGGTGATCCGCAGTTTCGAGGAACTGGCGCAGCTGGTTCCGGGGCGCTACGCGCGCGAGGAAATGGGAGAGCGACTTGTCGTCCAAATCGATTAAATACGGTCGCCGCATGCTTCTGATCCTGGCCGCGCTGGGGCTGAGCCTGGTCGCCGGCTGCGCGAGCACCGGGCCGGGTCCCGAGCAGAGCGCCTCCGCTGCGGACCCGGCGGCACAGCGACGTTACCAGCAAGCGCTGGATGCGATCCGTGAGGGCGACGTCGAAAAGGCGGAGGCGATGCTGGAATCCCTGATCCTGGACTATCCGGACCTGGACGGCCCGCGTCTGAATCTGGCGATCCTGTTCGCCGCCGACAGCCGCGAGCCCGAGGCCCGGGCGCTGGTGGACGAGGTGCTTGCCCACGACCCTGACGATGCGGTGGCCTGGAATCAACTGGGCATCCTCGAGCGTCGTGCTGGCGAATTCAATGCCGCGGCCGAGGCCTATGGCCGCGCGCTGGAATTGAGCCCGAACTACGGTCTCGCCCATCGCAACCTCGGCGTGTTGCTGGATCTCTATATGGGTCAGCCGGACAAGGCACTGGTGCATTACGAGCGCTATCTGGAACTCGATGGACCCGATCCGGAGGTGGAGCGATGGGTAACGGAACTGGAGATGCGGCTTGGTCTGCCGGTCACCTCGAGAGTGGCGGAACGATGAGATATCTGACCACTCTGTTGTCTCTGATCACGCTGACCTTGCTCGGTACGGCCAGGGCCGAGGACACGGTGAAGCTCGAGACCAGCACGGTGACAGGTAACCGCGAGTTGCCCAAGGTGATGGTCATCGTGCCATGGAAAAAGGCTGCACCCGGTGAGATCCCGGGGCGGCCGGTGGAGAGTCTGCTCGACGAGGCAGTCGCGCCGGTAGAGCGCGAAGTGTTTCGTCTCAGGCTCGCCTATTACCGCGACCTCCAGACGGAGAGCGCGGACGTTGTTGATGTTTCTGCAGAGGAGTGACGAGGATGGAAACCTATACCACGATAGTGAAGTTCTTCCAGGACGGCGGGTTCTTTATGTACCCGATCGTGCTGGTCCTGACCATCGGTCTGGCGATCATGCTGGAGCGTTGGTTCTACCTGTCCAAGACTGGGCTGACCAACCAGATGGTGTGGAAGAAGCTGATGCCCATGGTCAGCGCGGGTCGGCTCAAGGAGGCCCGTGACGCCGCCTTCAAGTCGAAGTCGTCCATCGGCAGCATCCTGACCTATGGCCTCGACCGGGTCGGCAGCGCGCGTCGCCGTGACGACATCGAGAAGGCCATGGAGGAGAGCCTGCTGGAGGTGATGCCGCGTCTGGAGAAGCGCACGCACTACCTTGCGACGCTGGCCAACATCGCCACGCTGCTGGGTCTGCTCGGCACCATCATCGGTCTTATCAAGGCGTTTACCGCCGTAGCCGCCGCCAATCCGGCGGAGAAGGCGGATATGTTGTCGGCCAGTATCTCGGTGGCGATGAACACCACCGCGTTTGGTCTGATGGTCGCGATCCCGCTGCTGCTCGCCCATACCTGGCTCAGCTCCAAGACCACCGAGGTCGTGGACAGCCTGGAAATGGCGTCAGTGAAGTTCCTCAACACGGTCGCTGAACGCGGCGTCGAGGTGGCCTGAGATGGCTGGCCTGCTCAATCGCAGGCGGCACCATGAAACGGCGGATATCAACGTCACCGCCTTCATGAATCTCATGGTTATCCTGGTGCCGTTCCTGCTGATCACCGCGGTATTCTCGCGGGTCTCGGTGCTGGAACTCAATCTGCCGGGACCTTCGGCCGAGAGCAATGAGCAGATCGAGAACGCGCTCAATCTGGAAGTCACCGTGCGCGAATCGTCGATCGAGATCGGTGACCGTCGCACGGGTCTGCTCAAGCGGTTCAAGCGCGGTCCGGAGGGTCACGACTATGCGGCGCTCTCGGCTTATCTCAAGAAGGTCAAGGCACGCGCGCCAAACGTCGATGAGGCGACCCTGCTGCTGGAGCCGGATATCCCCTACGACGTGCTGGTCCAGGTGATGGATGCGGTGCGCGTCGTGGTCGTGGAAGAAGCCGAAACCGGCACCATGGCGATGGCCGAACTGTTTCCGGAGATTTCGATCGGAGACGCGCCGGCTGCGGGCCGCTGAACGGGAGACGGTCATGAAAATGTCAAAACGTGCCGAGCGCATGCAAGTCCACCACCGCCGCGGGCGGGGGTCGGCGCTGAATCTGGTGTCGCTCATGGACATCTTTACCATCCTGGTGTTCTTCCTCCTCGTGAACTCCTCGGATGTCCAGGAACTGCCCACCCGCTCGGTCGACATCCCCGAGTCCGTCAGCCAGGAGAAGCCACGCGAGACCGTGGTGGTGCTGGTCAACAAGGACCAGATTCTGGTCCAGGGCCAGGCTGTAATCAGCACCGCCGACGCGGTCGCCAGCCGCGGCAATACGCTGCTGCCGCTCAAGGCGGCGCTGGAAGCACAGGCGCGGCGGCTGATCCGGGTCGACGACGACGCCGGCCGGGAGGTCACCATCCTGGGTGACCGCACCGTGCCCTACAGCCTGTTGCGCAAGGTGATGGCCACCTGTACCGAGGCCGATTACGGTCGCGTGTCGCTGGCGGTGATGCAGAAAGCACCGGAAGGTGCGGGAGGTAGCGCGACATGACTGCCGCGACATTCCGCATTCCGTACCGGCTGTACACGCTGCCGTGGTCGCCGATCCCGGAAGTTGAGGAACGGTTCAAGAAACTGCTGCGCAGCATCGCGCTTGCGGTTCTGGTGCTGAGCCTGATCATTCCCTGGCTGCCGATCCCACAATCGGAGGTCGAGGATCTACCGGAAGTCCCGCAGCGCTTTGCCAAGCTGATGCTGGAGAAACCGAAGCCGCCACCTCCGCCTCCTGTGGTCCAGGAGACCGAGCCGGAGCCGGTGCCTGTCGAAGAGACCGTGCAGCCGGTGGAGAAGGTGGTAGAAGAAACATCGCCTGAACCGGAACCGGCGCCGACGCCCGAGCCAGCCCGCGAGCGGGCGGCCAAGGCCGGGTTGATGGCCTTCGCTGACAGCCTCGCCGACCTGCGTGAGAACGAGGCGGTAGCCTCGGTGACCAACAATCGGGACCTGGCAGCCGGCGAGGGCATCACCTCTCACAACGAGCGTTCGGTGATCACCTCGCGGGCCGGTAAGGCCAGTGGTGGCATCAATACCGCCGGGCTGAGCCGCAATACCGGCGGCAGCGGTCTGGCCGGCCGCAGCACCACGCAGGTCGCCAGCAGCATCGGCGGCAGCGGCAACGGTACCGGTGCTGTCGGTGGTGGTGGTGGTGACGGCCGTGTGGCCTCGCGCAGCCGCGAAGAGATCGAGCTGGTGTTCGACAAGAACAAAGGCGCCATCTACGCCCTGTATAACCGGGCATTGCGTAAGGATCCGACGCTGCGTGGCAAGCTGGTGCTGAGTCTGACCATCGCGCCGAGCGGTCAGGTCACTGATGTCAAAATCGTCTCCAGTGAGCTGCAGGACGCCGAATTCCAGCGCAAGCTGATGGCGCGCGTGCGCATGTTCCGTTTCGAGGAGAAGGACGTGGCAACGGTCACTACGACCAAGCCCATCGACTTCTTCCCGGCCTAGGCGAGACCGCATGAAACGGCTGTCGACCCTGGTTCTTGGCGCCGTGCTGCCGCTACTCACGGCGGCGGCCGGCGACTTGCGTCTGGTCGGCACGATGATGATGGACAGCGGGGCCGGTGACCCGTCCCACGCGGTGTTCGAGACCGACGATAAACGGCAGCTGATCGTCGATCTCGGTCAGGAGATCGAGGGCTGCGTGCTGGTCGACGTCGGTGCCAGGCAGGTGCGGATGGATTGCGCGGCGGGCGAGGTATCGCTGGTTCTTCGCAGCAAATTGCGGGCAGCGCGCCAGGACCTGCCATCGGCGCCCGCACGCTACGACATCAGTCTGCCTCGGGCAGACTTCGAACGCGCTGTCGGCGACCGGCAGCGTCTGGTCAGCCAGATCTCTCTGGAACCATCGGTCCATGACGGTTATCTGGAGGGTTACCGGGTCGCCTGGCTGCTACCCGGCGGGGACTTCCATCGGCTCGGGCTTCAGGACGGCGACGTCATCCTGAGTCTGAACGGGGTCGCGGCCAGCGATCCCGGCACATTCATGCAGACCATCAACGCGCTGCGCGGTCAGCCCAATTTCGACCTGCTGCTCGAGCGCAGCGGTCAACCGCTGGCATACAGCTACACGCTGCACTGAGCCGGCTCAGCGCAGCCCGTGGCACACGGACTAGTGCGCCGCTGCTCTGCTGTCGGGAGAGAGCCCGAAGAAAATCGCCCGCGCGTCATCGGTATGCCGCCATGGCTGTTCCCGGCGCGGATCGTCCGCCCTCAGAAACGCGGCATAACCGAACTGTGTCCAGATGACCCGGCTGTCCGGATCATCCACCGGGTTACGGCCGTGCATGAAACGACTGTTGTCCAGCATCAGGATATCGCCCGCTCGCCAGCGATGGGCGGCAGTGAGGCCGTCGCTGACCCGGACGATCTCATCGCAGATCTCGTCCGCGATCAGGCTGCCGTCTTCAAACAGCGGGAACTGCCGTGTGCGCAGCATGCGGCGGGCAAACAACAGGAAATTACCGAATGCCGGCTGGTCGGTGAACAGGGGGCGATGCAGGAAGGGTGCCGTAAACGAACGGAAGATGCGGCCCTCGGCTCGCTGGAACAAGAACGGACTGTTAACGGAAATTGCCGCCAGGGTGGCATCGTCCGGCGGCGGAATGCCCAGCCAGTCGGTAAATGCGCCCAGCGGTGTCTCCTCCCGGTAAAGCACCGAGCGGGTCGCCAGATACGCCCTGGTATCGGCGTCCAGGCCGGCCGCTGTGGCCACACCATCGCAGACCAGCGTCTCGCCACGGCTGGCCGGCGGTTGGGCGCAAGCGAACCAGGCAATATCCGGTCGCCACGGAACCCGCGACAGTTCCGGATGCAGTGGGAATGCCTCCCGTCCAAGATTGACGCTTTGTGTCGTGCCATCGGCGGAGACCTGCTCGCGCTTGCCGCTTTCGTTGCGCACGAAGCGGCAACAAAACTGCCCGGTAAAGGCCCTGAATCCCGCCAGGTCATAAGCGAAATCGCGCAGCAGCAGAGCGCCATGGGTCTTGAACAGTTCAATCACATCGCCGGCCTCTATATCGCCGAGTGCGGCGCCACTGCCGTTGAGCGTGGCGTAAGGTGTCGGTCCCTCGGGTAGCTGGATGTGACTCATGGCTTGGTTGGGCGGCATGTTATCCGTGATTTGTGGGCGATTCATCGACTTCGTCTGCGGCCCGCGGGCACGTCGCCGCTGCGGCGCGGGCAGACGAAACAGGTTAAACTCGAGCACCCCGATGGTAGCAAAGAACGGACGGCGGGCGGCCGCCGGGTAGATGAACGAAACAGCGAGCGCGCTCGATCCGGACACACTGTTCCGGCGCCCAGATGCCTGTCCCCTGGAGTTCAGCCAGGATGGACTGGATCTGGTGCCGATGAGCCGGGAGACATACCAGCAATCGCTGTTTATGGACCGCGGACGCATCATCCCCGCGGCCCGGCGCGGATGGCGCCTGCCGCTGCCGGGGTTACTGGATGAATTCGAGCGCCGCCGGGTAGCCCAGCATCCGATAAACTTTATCTTCCATATCGCTCATTGTGGATCGACCCTGCTGGCACGCGCGATGGATGTGCCGGCGCGCACACTGGTGCTGCGAGAACCGTTCCCGTTACGCCAGCTTGGGGCTGAGGCTGCGGCGACGCGTTCCGGACCCCGCGATCCCGCCATCTGGCGCCGCTGCCTGGCGCTGACAGGGGCGCTGATGGGAAGGCGCTATGCTCGTGAGGAGGCGGTCATCGTCAAGGCCAACGTGCCGGTCAACTTCATGCTCGGGCCGTTGCTGGACCTGCATTCGGAATCGCGCGGAGTGCTGCTGTATGCGGGCCTCGAACGTTATGTGTTATCGATTTTGAAGACGCCGATGCATCGACGCTGGGTCGACAATGTCAGCGCGCAGCTGACCGGCGGCATCAAGGCGACGCCGGAACTGGCGACGGAGGATCCGGCCAGCCTGACTACGGCGGAACGGGCGGCCTGCCTGTGGGCCGTGCAGATGCTACGCTTCCGCGCCGCGCTGGCCGAGCGGCAAACCCTGTGCAGCCTCGATTGCGAAGTGTTGTTCGCCAACCCGGCGGAGACGTTACGACGCTGTTTCGACCACTTCGGCGTTGCGCTGCCGGCTGCGGATATTGAGGCGATCGTGGGCGGGGAGTTGTTCCGGCGTCATGCCAAAGACCCGCGGCGCGCCTATGATCGCGCACAACGCGAGCAGGATCTCGAGCAACTGCGGACCGATCTGGCGGCTGATCTGGATCAGGCCCGCTCATGGATAGAGCGAGCCGGGCTCGGGGACCTGGCGATGCCGACCGGCAGCGCGGTGTGAGTGCGGCTGCGGGTCCGCGGCGGTTCTGATCAGCCGGCGTGGACGCGGATCGTGCGTCCGATCTCGTTCATCATCCAGCGCAGTTGATCGTAGTCAGGATGGCGGATGCGGATCCAGGCGTTAGCCATGTAGCCGGCCTCCACCCCCTGCGTCGGAGCGCCCGGGTCGGGGAAGCGGCTGGCGACGATCCATTCGCCGAACCGGTTTTGGATATCGTCCGCGCCTTCATAGCCGCGGATATGTCCGTCCCGATCCGGGCGTAGCGCGATCAGGCCGGCGGCATATTGACGGCTCGGTGTCAGCCAGGTGCGGCCGTGGACGATGGTGTTGGCCCAGTCCTCGTACAGATCGAAGTCATTGGCGGCGCAATAGACATCCCACTGGCAGACGCCGGGCGGGCGGCAGCCGATCTCCGAGAAGCGCAGGCCCTTGGGTCCAAAGAACCACTCCATGTGTGTAGGTGACGTGCCGATGCCCAATGTCTTGATGACCTTGCGGCCCATCGCGCGTATCTCGTCATACCCTGGTGCATCGAGTCGATTGGTGGTCACCATCTGCGGCGAGATCCAGCGGTTGCGCATCGCCTCCAACACATTCGGATAGTAGTGGGTGATGAAATCGTGGGCCACGTGGCCGTTGACGGTTATCGTGTCGTAGTAACCCTCGTGACCCTCGACGAACTCTTCCAGCGCCACGCTGGCGCCGTCGGCCAGTCCGCAGGCGCGCATTACCCGCTCCAACTCGCCGTCGTCATCGACCCGCCAGGTCGCGGCGGCGCCGGCCGAATCGCGCGGCTTGACGATCAGTGGATAGCCGAGCCGCGCAGCGAAATCCCTGGCCTCGGCCGCGTCGCTGGTGCCGATCGATTGCGCGCAGGGCACTCCTACGGCACGCAGCGCTTCCTTCATCGACGGCTTGTCACGGCACAGCCAGGCAGTACGTAGCGAAGTGCCGGGGATGCGGCAGGCCTCACGCACCTTGGCCACCGGCAGGATGTGCGCTTCGATCGTCGCCTCCAGACGATCGACCCAGTGCCGCGACTGCACCTTGCGCACGGTGTCCATCAGGACGCGTTCGTTGGTGACCGAGGGCACGTGCTCGTATTCGTCCAGCCAGCCGTGTAGCTCCTGATCCAGCCAGTCCCAGGGGCGCTCGCCGATACCGATCACCCGCGCGCCCACTTCCTTCAGGGCACGGGCGAACTGGCGCTGATTATCCGGGAAAGCGGGTTCGACAATGATGACGTTCATGTTGGCATCGCTCAGGCAAGATCATCCAGATATACAGGCAACATCGCACGCCAGGCCGGCCAATCGTGATCCCACTCCGATCCCCATGGATCGACGCGGTTGGGTACGGACTTGTCGCCCAGCGCCCGGGCCATCCGCCAGGACTCTTCCGGGTTCTCCCAGCGGCCGCCAACATAGGCGAGCAGCACGAAGCGGCGGCGCAGCAGATCAAGCTGCGGCGACTCGCCGAGGTTTGGCAGATAATGCAGCGGAGAAGAGAAGTAGAAGTCCTCGAAGAATTGCCCCTGCAGCCACCGCTGCAGATCGTATGTGCCGCTCATGCCGATGGCGCAGCGGAATACGTCCGGGTGCCGGCACAGAGAGGCGACGGCATTGAATGCGCCGAGTGACGCGCCGGCACTGACGATCTCGGCATCCGCTTGCTTGCAGTCAGCGCGGATGGCGGGCACGACTTCGCGGTAGATAAAGCTGTCATACGCATTCTGCAGCCGTGCCCGATAAAGCGGCGCATGGCCGTCTTCGATCCATGCCCTGCCGGCGACGCTGTCACAGGAGTAGACCTTGATCCGGCCGCTTTCGATCAGCGGCCAGATGGCGCCGATCATATGGAAGCGCTCCACTTCCTCGGCGTCGCCACCGGCAGTGGGGAACAGCAGCACTGGGGTCCCGTAATGACCCCAGCGCACCATTCTCACCTCGCGCTCGAGGCGCGCCGAGTACCAGACCGACATCTCCTTCATTGCACAGACTGCCGGTGGTATTCGCGCCAGCGCTGGATGCGCTGCCAGAAGAGTTCGGTGAATTCCTCGATTTCATGCGCCGGGAACAGCACTTCGACTTTCTGCCTTACCGCCTCCCGGGCGACATCCGTGGTGAAGAACTCGAGCGCGATCTCATCCAGATGGTTCAGGTGTTGCGCGCAAAATTCCTCGAAGCGCTCGGTCTCGAAGCGCTCGTGGGCGATGGCAGCATAGGCGCTGATCTTCTCCCGCATCGAGCGATCGCTGTCGGCGATTTCGAAATACGGCGCCCAGTCAAGGTTCGGTCGCATGCGCCGCTTGGTCGCGGCACAGAACAGTGACCAGCGTACGTTGGCCATCACCAGCCACGGGAAATGGTAGTGCAGCGAGGTGACCTGGGAATCCGGGCAGGCGTTGGCGAAGTCGATGGGGAACCAGTCGCCGCCCTGGCGCAAGGCCTCACAGGAATTGAAATCCCAGCCAAAGAAACTGTTGATGGTCAACGTCATGTCGCCGAGCAGCGTGACATCCTCGGCGCTGAGAAAATCTTCCTCGACCCGGTAACGATCATGCAGCGCAGCGCCTGGGTCGTAGCTCACCGGCCGCAGCTGTGGTCCAAGACCGATGCAGCGGATAAAGCGATCATGCGGCAGTACCGCCTTCTGCAGATGCATGACCCGGGTGCCGCTGCTGTCGTAGGCGGCGTGAAGCTCGGCACCGCTGTCGATCTTGTTTACGCCGACCCAGGCGCCGCCATCGTAGGGTTTCAAAAACGATGGATAGCCGAGGTTCTCGCCGATCTGGTCCAGATCGAAGAGACTGGCGTAGCGGTCGAGCGTGCTCTGCAGATCCGGTGACGGCAGATAGCTTTTCTGCGGCAGTAACCAGGTTTCTGGCACCGGCAGGCCGAGCCGCATCATGCCCACATAACTGGTGTGCTTCTCCATGGATTGCAGAGACCAGGGATTGT
>Ga0209456_10000636_pt1 | contig 18661 bp, 11 predicted proteins | sample COG_11_FD_184755 | JGI IMG/M metagenome (GOLD analysis project Ga0209456, IMG submission 184755) | Pelagic marine sediment microbial communities from the LTER site Helgoland, North Sea, for post-phytoplankton bloom and carbon turnover... | ecosystem: Environmental > Aquatic > Marine > Neritic...
GTTGCGCAGTTCCGCGGCGTTGGGAGGGGGATTGGATTTAGCGGATTTGTAGTAGTCCGGCACCCCATCCGAGTTGGCGTCCACGCCGAACATGACGTGAACGTATTCGATGCCCTGGGCGACTCCGCCCGTCTCGGTATCCATGGTGGCGCCATTCAGCGTTTTGCGGTACAGCGTGGGGATCTGGTCGCCGAGCTGGAAATGATCCTGAATGTAGTAAAGCTGCACCAGGTATCGCCAATCCCGCAATCCGGAAGGCACCGACGAGTCCGTGCTGTCATAGTTCAAAAGCATGCCGGTGTCTCCGTTAGTGCGCAGAAACACGTCGCCGTCGTCATTAGCGTCGGCGCGCGCCGCGTCCAGCGGACGCCCGGCAACCCGCCGAATGACCAGAATGTCGGTCGCGCCCTGAAAATGGTCTTCGTCGATGCAGGTAAACGTATCTTTCGCATCGGATTCCGAGGATTCATTGACCACTTCGACGTAGTTCCGAACGTGATAAGCCCAGTTACCCGGTGGGGACGAATCCGTTCCGGGACCGCAGTCGTCATTGGTATCCATCAGTAATTCGCTATTCGCAAAAAATCCGCCGCACTTGACGGCATCCTCATTATCGGGGCTTTGAGTGCAGTCCCTCACGCTGGCGTTGATTGACGTCGAATCGACGATCGCGCCCAGGAAACCGATCATTTCAATGTCTCGTGCGATGGCCCGCATCGCGAACCGGGCGTTTTCCTGCATTCGGCCGATTTGTTGGTCCTGGGCAAAGTTCCGGCCGGAGTTGACGTAAACGGACGCGACGACGCCGACCACGGCCAGGCCGATCACCATGCCGACGAGCAGTTCGACCAGGGTAACGCCGGATTGATTTCGAATGCTCATGGGTCAGGCGTCGATGTAAACGTTGAGCGCCAGGACCCTGCGATAGGCGCTGTCGCCGGGAGAATCGTCGTATTTACCGCTGGACTGGCCACACGTGTCGGCGTTGACGTCGGACTGGGTACTCTGACCGCGCCACACGATGGAAACCGTGTAAGTTCCGGTCCCGCCTCCGGCCGGACCGGTGATGCAGGCGGTGGGTTCGGAAAGGCCTCCGGTGCTGACCGTTCCCGCCAGCTCTTCCGCGCCGTCCAGCGATTGCTCCCATAGCCACAGGTCGCGGGCGGCAAGCAGTTGGTGCGTGCACGGCGCTGAGTCGGTACAAGGCGACGGCTCCGTTGTCAGGCTTCCCCCGCCGACGGTGCCGAGATAGTCATTCAGGGCCGCGCCGTTGTTCCTCATTTTTTCGATGATCTCGTGGGATAATGTACTTGCGGACGAGCGCTGGATGCCCTGGAAGTTGAGATGCTTGGACTGCAGCTGCAGAAAAGCAATGCCCAGCAGTCCCACCGAAAGAACGATCACCGCGATGAGGGCCTCCAGCATGCTGGTTCCTGATTGTTTGAAATGCTTCATAAACCCTATCCTGGAGTGTGTTTACGTTGGGCTGCACGTGGGTACGGTGTCGGAGGCGTGTGGTCGGCCGACCAGCGGCACCGTGATCACTCGCCCTTTGGCCGTGCCACGGTCGTCACATATTGCATAAACCGGCGCGGCCGTCTCATTCAGACTGCCGTCGCCAAAGAATGTGAGCCAGCGGTTGCCGTCGCCATCTGACATGATGGCGACACCGGTTGGGCTGGGATTACCGATCATTATCGGGTCGCCATCGGTGGCTCTGTTATAATCGGCTCCGCCGCTGGACCCCGTGTAACCCGGCTTGGCATACACGATCCAGCCGGGGGTCCAGTCTCGATCCTGATTGCTGTCGCCGTTGGGCTCGTTTGCCGCACATGCCAGCGTGGTAAGACCGGCGTTGGGGTTCCCGGTTCGGCACAACATGACGGCCTCGCCCCTTTTTAGCGCCTCGGTGCGGGCCACATTGATGGCGGTGATGAAATCTTCCGTCGCGGAGCGTATCCGGACGTCGCGGATGAATTGACCGAAATCCGGGGCCGCGATGGTCAGCAGGATTGCGGACACTGCGATGGTGACCATCAGTTCGACCATGGTGAACCCGCGCGAGCGTGCCACGAATGGGTTGTTCTGCACCGTCTTCGGAAACGGCATCGATTCATGCTGATACATTGTTTGAACGTCTGAACTCTGATTGAATTAAAAATGTCTTTAATTAAACGGTAGTCAAAAATGGATAAACGGCATCTTTTTTTCTATATTATAGGATATACGGTATTTTTATTAAGACAAACGGTAGTACTGTGACGCATTTGGACACATTCAGGATCTTGCGTTTCCCCCACCATTTGGGCGTCGACAGGCCCGGTCGCGGTTCCAATTGCGTCGCTATCTAACGATAATGTCGCTGCGCTTTTACTCATCCACTCCTTGAGTCTCTCCCACGCCTCCTGAATCGATGCAGAGATTTAGCAAAGTTCGATCCTCTCCGGTCAATCAACCGGTGCCGACCTTTTCCTCCAATAGGGATGGCTTTCAGGCGGAGCTGCCTGGGATAGGGGCAACGCTGCAGGCCGCGATCGATGCCGTACCGGCGATGATCAACGTCAAGGACAAAGAGTCCAGGTACATATTCATGAATCGTTGGCAGGCCGAGATCTATGGTGTGACCCCGGCCGAAGCCATAGGCAGGACGGCAACGGAGCTGATCGATGCGGAGTATGGCGCACTCACGCGCGAGCGCGACCTGCAGGTGATGTCATCGGCGAAGCCGCTACCGTATTTCGAGGAGGAATTTCTCGGCATCGACAACGGCGAACGCACGATGTTGACGACCAAAGTTCCTCTCTTGGACGGCGCCGGCCGTGTCGCGGGCGTGGTCACGGCGTCACTGGACATCACGCAACGAAAGCGCACCGAGGCGGCCCTCGAGGAGAGTGAGGCAAAGACAAAACAGGCAATCATGATTCTCACCAGCGCTATCGAAAGCATGAATGACGGATTCGTGTTGCTCGACGGAGACGACCGATTCGTCATGTGTAACCAGCGCTACCGCGAATACTACCCAGAGGTCACCGATCTGCTCGTCCGCGGCACACGGCTCGAAGAAATAATGGCAACCTACGCCGAAAGGGCGGGTCTGCAAGCAACCTCCGAAGACCGCCAGAACTTCGTCGAGATGCGCCGCGAGGCCTGGAGAGATGGCCGTTCGATAATCGAGCCGACTCCCGCTGGACGCTGGATCGAGACCCGGGACAAGGCCGCAGACGGCGGATACTGGGTCGGCATCCGCATCGACGTCACCGAACGCAAACAGGCGGAGCAGGCGCTGTGGGATAGCGAGGAGCGGTATCGGAGCTTGTTCGAAGCCGCGCCGATATCTCTCTGGGAACAAGACTGGTCGGCGGTCAAGGAATTCGTCGAAAGCACCGAGGCGCGGAGTGGTAAGGACTTTTCTACCCTCCTCGGCACGCGGCCGGAACTGCTTGTCAGCGCAATGGCCAAGATCCGCATCCTCGCCGTCAACGAGGCGACGGTGAGGCTTTTTGGAGCGAAGAGCAAGGATCAACTGCTGGTAAAGTTCGAGGAGCAGGGCAGGACGACTCCCGATATGGTAATCCATCAACAGCTGCTCGGTCTTTTGCAGGGGCAATGGCGCGTGACCACCGAGTATGAAGACCTGCGGGACAACGGCGATCAATGCTTTATTCGCGCGACGCTGGAAATGCCGCATAAACATCACCAGGATTGGAAACGGGTGTTGGTGGCGGCCGAAGACATTACAGAGGCGAGAGCGCTCTCTCAGCAGCTCGAGTATCAAGCCACGCACGATGCACTCACGGGGTTGGTGAACCGCCGTGAGTTTGAAAACCGTTTGGAGCGGGTATTGCAACGGGCCGATCTGGAGAAGACCGAACATGCGGTATTTTATCTGGATTTGGATCAATTCAAGGTAATCAACGACACCTGTGGCCATGTTGCCGGCGATGAACTGCTGCGCAACCTGGGAATTCTACTGACGCGGCAGATCAGGCGCGGCGACACACTCGCACGACTCGGTGGAGACGAGTTCGGGGTATTGCTCGAGCATTGTTCCTCGCAGAAGTCCATGCAGATCGCTGCCGCCCTGAGAAACATCATCGATGAATTCCGGTTCGTTTGGGGGGAGCAGAGCTTTAGCATCGGTGTCAGTATTGGCGTGGTGCCGATACGCGGACATGATACAAAGGTAATAGACGTGTTGAGTGCGGCGGACGCCGCGTGTTACGCGGCGAAAGACCAGGGGCGTAATCGAATCCAGATTTATAATGAGCAAGACGTGGAGCTCGCTCGCCGACAAGGTGAGATGCAATGGGTGGCCCGTATACAGCGAGCTATCGAGGAACAACGCTTTGTCCTGGCGCGCCAACCGATAGTGCCGTTATCGTCACGGAAAGCGCAAGGCGTGTTGCACTACGAAATGCTGCTGCGGATGAAGGATGACGACGGCCAACTGATTCTGCCCGCGGGCTTCCTGGCGGCGGCGGAGAGATACAACCTATCGACCAGGATCGATCGGTGGGTAATACAGGCGGCATTTCGATTGCTCGCACGGGACCGGGAACAGCTCTCGCATCTGTTCCTATGCTCGATCAACCTGTCGGGACTGTCGCTTCTTGATGAGGAGTTTCTGAGCTTCGTTGCCACCCAGCTAAACGCCTATGAAATCCCACCCGAGAAGATCTGTTTTGAAATTACCGAGACGGCGGTGATCTCGAACCTTTCAGGCGCCATGCGTTTTATCGACGAGCTTCGAAACCTCGGTTGCAGCTTCGCGCTCGATGACTTTGGCAGCGGACTGTCTTCCTTTGCATATTTGAAAAATTTACCGGTCCACTTCCTGAAGATAGACGGTGGGTTCGTGCGGAATGTAGTCGACGACCCCATCGACAGGGCCATGGTAAAATCAATCAACGATATCGGCCACGTGATGGGCAAGCAAACGATCGCCGAATTCGTCGAAAATGAATCGATACTCGAGGTACTCAAAGAAATAGGCGTTGACTTCGTCCAAGGATATGCCACCGGCAAACCGAAGCTCCCGGCCAATTTGGCGGACTGACGATGCTGCCAGGCCATTATCACGCTGGCGCTACACAGCGAAGCAATGGGCGCCAGCAGCATTGAAGGAGCGATCATACTATTCTCATGCGGCTAGCCCGCAAATTGCACTCTGTTTTCGTACCAAGCGGGTGTAAATAGTGTGTTTTACTGGATTGCTTCGCTGCGCTCGCAATGACTGCGCTTGTCATCGCGAGGAGCTTGGCGACGTGGCGATCCAGACGAAATCTGTACCACGCACGCGAAAAACGCCTCAAGACAAATGCAAAGCTATTTTTGAAAAGGTAGTTTACCGTTACGACGTTACGGTCGGTCGACAAGCACGGGTGGAGCATACCTGTATACTTATCCCGTCCTGAATACATGTAAATCATTTCCAAGACTTGTCCATATTGACCCCAATTAGTTTTGGGCTGAAAAAACGTGTTCCCCCGTCGCCTATCCTTCAACCGATATACGGTAATTTTCCACCAGGAGTCTCGAGCCATCTTCCAAAATAACGAAAGAGCTCGGACCTTGGATTAGGGTAAAATTTGCATCATGGCTGTTCCGAGACACTAAAGCACAATCTGGAATGCAGTAAATGAAAAATGTTCTGAAATACCTCGGCATCACGGCCGGAGCGCTCGTCGGCCTGGTGGTGCTGGCGTTCGCCGTACTCAAACTGATCGCCGATGAACAGTACAAGGAGTGGATCACGAAGGGCGTGCAATCCGCCACCGGCCGCGCGCTTAGCATCGACGCTCTGGACCTTGATTTGACGACGTCACTGTCGGTGCGGGCCAAAAACGTCGGCCTCGCCAACGCCCAATGGAGCGACAAGCCGGAAATGCTCTCCATGGAGGAGCTGGAAGCGGAGGTCGATCTTCTCGCCCTGCTGACCGGAGTTGCCGACTTTCGCACCATCGTCCGAAACGCGGAAGTATTCAGTGAAATCAACGACGACGGGGAGAGCAACTGGGTAATGGGAACGGGCCGCTCGACGGCGACCCAGGACCCGCCCGACGTCCCGGACGCCGACACGTTCGGCGGGCTGCCGATACGCCCGCTTATTCGGGAACTCCGCATCGAGAATCTCAACGCCGTTGTGGTAACGACGATGGGCGGTGCAGGGAAGAAATTCCAGATTTCTCAATTCCTTGTCGAAACGCCTGCGGACGAGACCACGCTGCGTCTGTCCGGCATTGCCGACACCGTCCCCATAGAACTCTCGGGTAATCTGGGCAATGTGGATCAGGCCCTGGACCGTTCCCCTTCACCGCTCGACATCGAGGGATCGGTTGCCGACAATCCGTTGCAAATATCCGGGAACTGGGGGCCCATAATCCCAGACCCAAACCTGGCGCTCACGTCCACATTGCAAGGGCCCTCCACGTCGCGGCTGCTTGCCCTCGCCGGCCTCGATACGGCCGAGCTGGGGTCGTTCAAGCTCGAGGCCGACGTCACCGCGAAGGACGGCCACTTTTCCTTGGCCAGGGTGGTGACAAATGTTGACGGGGGGCCCGCCGTAGCCTCCGTCGAGGGTTCGATATCGGATTTGATTTCGCTGTCGGGAATCGCGCTCAACGCCAAGGCCCGTGTCTCCGACCTGTCGCGGCTCATCGAGAACGCGGGGCTGACCATCCCAGTGGCGCTGCCGCCAGATGTCGAGGCAACCGCCCACATTCATGGCGACCTGGGCAAGCTGGGGATCAAGGAATTCGACGCGCACGTGCGGGATGAAGGGGTTGAAATCCAGATCGTGGGAAGCGTGGGCAATGTCCTGACGCTGGAGGATGTGGATGGCCGGGTGACCGCCAGCATCGATTCAACCTCGGCGCTGTCGAAGTATGCCGATCTCCCGATTCCGCACCTGGGCGCGCTGAACCTGTCCGCCGGGATCGCCTCGCACGAGAAGGCGGTGAGCGTCTCTGATCTGGTTGCGGGATTGAGCGCGAACAACATGGATCTGCGCATCACCGGAACCGTGGATGACGTGATGGCGGTGAGCGGAATAAACGCGTCGCTTGCAACCAACATCGGCGCGCTGACCGAAAAAAACGTCAGTGAAATCCAGACCTTGCTGCAAAAACTTGGCGTCGCACTGCCTCTAAAGTACCTGCCCGAGCGCGTCAAGCTAAATGGCAACGCCGCCGGCGATCTCGACACGCTCGCAATCAATGACATCGAAGCCGAGATCCACGACGGCCGCGTATCCGCCTCGGCCACCGGTTCCATTGCGAACGCCATGCGGGCGGACGGGATCGACATCTCTGTCGGCTTGAAAAGTGAAACGACCGCCGGACTTTCCCGTTACGCGGGCATGGAACTGCCGGAACTGGGATCGATCAACGCAAGCGGCCGGGTCCGGTCATCGGGACAGAAGTTCGGCCTGGAGGACCTCGACGCCAAACTCGACGGCGGCAACATCAACGTGAATCTATCGGGCGGCGTAAGCGACCTGGTAAACGTCGAAGGGATCGGCGCCACAGTCAACCTGAACATAGAGTCCTTCTCCGAGCGAAACCTGGCTGACCTGGAGCGCCTGCTCACACAGTTCGGTGTGGAGGCGCCGCTGCAGCTGCTGCCCGCCGGCGCGAATCTGTCGGCGCGCGCCGAGGGGAGTCTTGCCGCACTCGCCTTAAACGATATCAATGCCGAGGTCCGGGATGAGGGGCTTCTGTTGACTTTGGAGGGTCAGATCGCCAACACCACCGCTCTAAAGGGGATCGACGCGCGCGCCCGGTTGAGTAGCGCATCGTTGTCGGCGTTGTCCAAGTATGCCGGCACGGAGTTGCCCGAGACCGATCCGGTTACGCTCCAAGCCACGCTGAGCGATGGTGGTGGAGCGGGCGCACCGGCCACGCTGTCGGCACAGGCGCAAACCGGTGCTGCGAAACTCGATCTCAACGGTCAGGTGAACAACCTCGACCCCGGCGGGGACATCGCCGCTGCCGATATCGCGGTGGAGATCAACTTGACGTCGGATTCACTGGCCGATTTCAGCAAACTGGTGCAAACCGAACTGCCCGACAAGGGTCCATTTGCCCTGTCCGGCATCGTAAGTATTCATCCCAATGACTACGCCCTCAATGGTTTCGAGTTCACCCTGGACGACCAGGCTGCGCGCGGCAACCTTGCGATCAATCTTGGGGAAACCGATTCCGACCTGTCGACGATAAGCGGCGAGCTGACCATCCCCTATCTCGATCTGTCACCCTTGTTGCCGAAACCGGCCGAGGGAGAATCGGTAGCTGAGTCCGCGCCCGCCGCATCGGCGAAGAAACCGGGCACCAAGGACGCCAAGGAAGATGCGGAGATTGCCGCTGCGGAATCCGATGATTCGAAGGTCGAGGCTATCGACCGTTTGTTCAGCAAGGATCCGCTGCCGTTGGACCGGCTGCGCAAGTTCGACGCGGATTTCGCGGTCACGGCGGACCGGCTAAAGCTGGGCAAGACCGACATGCGTGAAATTCGGCTGACGCTTGCCCTGCACGAGGGACTGCTCAGCATCGACCCCCTCGAAGGCCTGGCGGGCAACGGAACGATCAACGGAAAGCTCACGATGGATGCCACCACCGATGTCGCCGGGCTGGTTGCCGACCTCGTTGTCGACGACGCCCCCATGCCCAATTTTGGCGGCGGCCTGGACTTGAGTATCAAACTCGACGGTGACGGTGCGACCGCCGCGGAGCTTGCGGGCGGACTTGACGGTGGGATTCTGATCGTAGTGCGAGACGGCAGCATACCCCGCGGGTTCGTAACGAACTTTGGCTCCGGTATGATTTCATTCTCCGGGGGCAAGAAAGAAATGGCACTGGAGTGCGGGATATTGCGCATGGATATCAAGGAAGGCAAGGTCGATTTCGACGACAAGCTCGCGGTTCAACTGTCGGACGTAACCTGGCGTGGCGGAGGCAACATCAACCTCAAAACGGAAAAACTCGATGTGGGGATCGTACCCAAGCCGCGCAAGGGCATCGGCATCAGCACGGGTCAGCTCGCCGGCCTGGTCCACGTGGGCGGTACGCTCAAAAATCCACAGATCCAGCTGGATCCCAAAGACGTCGCCTTGAAGTACGGCAAATACATGGCTTACATGAGTACCGGCGGTCTCTCCCTGCTGGCCGAGGCCGTCGTCAACAAATCCCAGGCGAACGTCGACGTGTGCAAGCAGATTCTCGCGGGAACCATATTCGACGAGAACGCTGAAGCGACCGATAAAAACCAGGGCGACAAAATCGACGCTTCGAATCAATCCGAAGCGGCGGACACCAAAGCGGCGCAGGACCGGAAACCTGGGGCAAAAGAACCGGCCATGAAACCGCCGGCAGGGGAATCCGACAAAGCGGTACCTAACAAAGATAAACCCAAACCGACTTCGAAAAATCTGCAGTAAACGCGTAATCGATGGAAGGTAACCTGGCCAACTGTTGTTATCCGGAGCTTGGAAGACCAATTCTTAATCCGACTACCAGTAAAGGTAGTACAATGGACCTTTTGATCGATCAAACCAAAGATGTCGAGGAGTAAATCAATGAAACACGTTTCGATGAATACGATTCTGGCCGCGATGTTTGCGTTGTCCGGGCTTCTTTTGTTTTCACAGAGCAGCGCGGGTGACAAACAACAGGTGGTCTACCATGTAGCCGACGAGGGAAAAGTGATGTTCGCGCTCAATAATATCCGCAATCACATAAAAGGAGTCGGCGGCAAGGAAAATGTGGAAATTGTGCTGGTGGTGCATGGACCCGGTTTGAAAGCCTTTCACGAAATGCAAGCCGTCGACAAACTTCGGGAGACGGTTGCCATGCTGCAGGGCGAGGATGTGCAGTTCAACGCGTGCGGCAACACGATGCGTGCGCAGCAAATCGAAGTCGACGAGTTGATCCCGGGTTTTGTCCGGGTCGATCAGGGGGGAGTGGTTCGTATAGCCGAACTTCAACAGGACGGGTATCTGTATATTCGCCCTTGATGGACCATCACGGTGTCGTGTCATTTGATTCGAGCGAAATATGGGGACACAATACTTATTTCTCTATTAGTATTTGAATTGAGTATTGTGTCCCCGTAATTAGCAATACTAATTCCCCACAACCTCATTATAGATGCTTTTAAACGCCACACCAGAAGACAGGTTTTAGAATCCAAGCAACCGAATGAGGTTTTCCCTAAGGGCGCCCGCCTCCTAATGACGTTGCCACATGCCACAGCTGGTGAGCGGCAATCTGAATGCAAAGGCGCAGATGGTTGCGGAGCGTGCGAGGTTTCATTTCAGTATTTCGTCAAACGACGTGAAGCGAACCAGTAACCAACGGTTGCAACCAAAAATAAGAAAACTGTTGACCTCGTTGCCGATCGAGGGGTGCGCAGCCTCTCGGGTGCTCAATTCGATATTGATCGACATTTGAGTTTGGGTTAATTTTGAATTTCAAAAGAGGTTTCTGAATGAAACTTATCGTTACCCGGGCCCACCGGCTGACTCTGCTTATTGTATTGGCGATCGCAGCGGCGGGTTGTGACAAGGTGGGGGATGTGGCTAGCGGGGCGGGCAGCGCAACGAAAACCCTCGCCAACAAAATCTCGGGGGGAGGATCTTCTGAACAGCAGACAAATAATCAATCCGCATCCGGCATAATAGGTCAGTCCGGGTCTGATTCCGACGGGGAATTCCCGGACGAGGAAGTCGCTGAAGACGTACCCGGGGCCGCCGTCGCTGAGTCACGCACGGGTGATTTCAATTTGGTGTTTGAGATGTCCCATCAGAGTTGTAGTAGTTGTGGTATATGGTTTGATTCAGCGGAGCTTGTCATCGCCCACAGCCAAGGAAGATTTACTGCCCGACAGTCAGGTTCGCTTCTTATAAAGGAAGCACCTTACTTTCAGGGCCGTTTCAGTGCCAACATCAGTTCTATACCTCCATCTTCAACAATTCAGAGTGCGATCTTGTACATGTTATTGAACGCCGATGAAGGTATTTCAAATGACGATTTTACGAGTTCGATTTCTGTTTACGGAGATATTGGTGGCAGCAGAAGGTACATCAGAGAGATCACGGCACAAGACGACATAAAAGGCAGCGGGTATTCAAAGGCAAATCCAAATGTGCCGATTGATTTCACCGCATATGCAAGACAAGTTGAATAAATATAGTGTGGATGCGGGTTAGGGCGGCGAATCCGCTGGTTTATCGAGGCGTGGTTCAACTTCCTGGCGAATAGCATCGGGGTCTTGATTTTCCGATGAATTATTTGAATCGCCCTTGTTATCGGAGGACGGACGTGGCTCCCGGCCAGCCATAATGTCCTCGATTTGATTTGAATCCAGGGTTTCCCACTCCATGAGCGCCTTGGCCATGATTTCTACCTTCAGCCTGTTTTCTTCGAGGATGTTCCGTGCACGATCGTACTGTTCCTGCACGATCCGTGATATCTCACCATCCATCTTTTCCGCAGTGTCATCACTCAGGTTCTTGTGGGTGGTGACATCGCGTCCGAGAAAGACTTGAGATTGATTATCACCATACACCCGGGGACCCAGGGCATCGCTCATTCCCCAGCGCGAAACCATGTTCTGAGCCAGTTCCGTGGCCTGTTCGAAATCGTTAGTCGCCCCGGTGGTCATCTGGTCCATGAAAATTTCTTCCGCTATGCGCCCGCCCATCAGTACCGCTATGCGTGACAGCAAATATTCCCGATTAAGGCTGTATTGATCCTGCTCCGGCAGCTGCATGGTGACGCCCAGCGTCCGGCCGCGGGGAATAATGGTGACCTTGTGCACCGGGTCGGTGTTTTCAAGTACCTTGGCAACTATCGTATGTCCGGATTCATGATATGCCGTATTCCAGCGTTCGCGCTCCGGCATCACGATCGAGCGCCTTTCCGCGCCCATCAACACCTTGTCTTTCGCCATCTCGAAATCTTCCATGTCGACCAGATTCTTGCCCCCACGGGCAGCAAACAGCGCCGCCTCGTTCACCAGGTTCGCCAGATCCGCTCCGGAAAACCCGGGAGATCCACGGGCCAGAATAGAGGCGTCCACATCGTCCGACAGCGGAACCTTGCGCATGTGAACCTTCAGAATCTGCTCGCGACCTCTGATGTCTGGCAACGGCACATGCACCTGTCGATCGAAACGGCCCGGCCTGAGTAACGCCGGATCCAATACATCCGGGCGGTTCGTCGCTGCGATCACGATTACACCTTCGTTGCCCTCGAAGCCGTCCATTTCTACCAACAGCTGGTTCAGTGTCTGTTCACGTTCGTCGTGACCACCACCAAGGCCGGCGCCTCTTTGTCGACCGACCGCATCGATCTCATCGATAAATATTATGCAAGGGGCAGTTTTCTTGGCCTGTACGAACATATCCCGAACGCGTGATGCTCCGACACCGACAAACATCTCCACAAAATCAGAACCGGAAATCGAGAAAAACGGAACTTTGGCTTCACCGGCGATAGCCCTGGCAAGCAGGGTTTTACCGGTCCCCGGACTGCCGGTCATCAATACGCCTCGCGGTATGCGCCCTCCCAGCTTCTGGAATTTTGACGGATCACGCAAAAAATCTACCAGCTCCTGCACCTCCTCCTTGGCTTCCTCAACACCAGCAACGTCATCGAAGGTTACTTTATTCGTATCTTCCGTCAGCATCCGCGCACGACTTTTACCGAAACTCATGACGCCCCGGCCACCGCCGCCGCCCTGCATCTGCCGCATCAAATAGATCCAGATACCCATGATGAGCAGTAATGGAAACCAATTGATGAAAATCTGGGCCAGAATAGAAGGTTTTTCTTCCTCGGCGACTGCGATGTCCACGCCTTTATTCAGTAAGTCACCAACCAATCCCGGGTCGCCGGGGTCAATCGTTTCAAATTCCTGCCCTGATATCGTCTTGGCATATATCGTATTACCCTTTATGTTCACTCCCTCGATACGGCCCTCATCGACCTCGCTCAGGAAAGTCGTATAGCTCAGTCGCTGCCTTTGCGCCGCCTTATCGGGCGAGAAATTATTGAACACCGCCATTAGAACCACGGCGACCGCCAGCCATAAAACCAGATTCTTCGTCAGATTGTTCACGATGGCCTGTTCAGTTGCACGGCGCCGTGTAAGTGTCTTTGATCCGAGCCAACCACCACTACCGCGATCTTACGCCGGTCGCGGTGAGGCTCGCGCCCTCCCCAGTGAAGTCCACGATTGCCGCACCTTCAGCATCCATGATTTGTTGCATGATTGTCTGATCGGCGTTGAACGTAATAGGGCTCAATGTCTCCATATCCAGGATGGTAAAAGTGCTTTTATCTTCATCAATGGACAGCACCTTGCCCGCATGCGTTGTAGGCCCCATCGCCGAGCAGGCCAGGAGTGCTGATGAAAACACACCTGATATCACAACAACCGCGGAAATCATCAATATTTTCTGCTTCATCTAGATCGCCTCCAATCATTATAAATATACGTGAGCTTCATGGTTGAAGTTCAGTATTGACTGCCATCGCCACTTAAGGTTTAGTCCTTTACATCCACAGTTAGTTTCCCATGTTCTGCACAACGGATTCGGCAAGTTGCCGATACGAAAAATGCATCGATGACCCTGCGAATGCGGAACAACGATCGGAAGACTGTTGCCCCACCCTACTCCTCTTATGACCTAATTTGCAATCAATTCGGTATTATTCTCGAACGTATAAGCCGCCAGTCCTGTGTTTTTGTGTAGTCTGTGCGACATAAGGTACAGAGAACCGATGCGCGGGGTAAAAACCCGGCATGTATTCAAATTTGCGATTTCTTTCGTTGACTGGTGTTCGGTTTATGCTGAACCCGCGTGCGCCAGAGCCGAGACGTTGGAGTCATTTAAGGAGATTGCGCAGGAATTGAATCGAGAGATCAATATTGATCCGGAGGACTAGACCCAGGTGCCATTTTAAGCAAATGCTTGCACCGAGCTACATGAGGACACCGAAAAGCTATGATTTCCGATTTAATGCTCGATATTTCAAGTTTCTTGACCTACGGCACTTTTGCTGATCCCGAATTGTGATAGGAAAACGGAGTGAAGCTGAAAACGGGGTATTTATAAGCGGGAATGTGCCTAATTATGGGTAGAAGTACACTGCCGCCTCCGCATCGGGGAAATCTAGATCGTTGCGCGATAGATGGCCCATACTGTATCAATCCGCGAAGGCGATATCCCGTTGTGGAGCGGATTTAAATCTACCACGAGGTACTGCTGTGCGTCGGCTGATATTAATACGGGGCGCGCAATGCCAGGTATGCGGTATAAACACGGCCGCTAATTTATTAAAGACATGAAGAAGAACGCCAGAAAGTGGCATAAACTTGCAAACAGCCGGCGCAGGATAAATAAACATGCCTGCTGAACCGAACTTTGGTGTGCGGAAGCGCCCACGATGCAAGCAATAGACGCGGAGAAATTGTCATGGAGTGGGAACTAATTGGTAAATTGTTTCTTATTTTATTTCTTGTCGTAGGCAATGCCTTCTTCGTGGGCTCGGAAATCGCCCTGACTTCCGCCCGCCGCAGCCGTATCAAGCAGTTGGCCAATACCGGCAACAAATCCGCCAAGATCGTGCAGGTCCTCCATGACGAGCCTGAGCGGTTCTACTCGGTTACCCAAATCGGTATCACCCTGGTCTCCCTGGCTCTTGGCGCCATAGGAATGGTCACACTCACCCGCATCATCGACCCACCCATGATGGCGGCGTTCAGTGTCTTCGGGGACAACGAAGCAATCGCGGGTTGGGGTCATACCTTGTCTTACGTCGTGGCTTTCATAGCCATCTCCTTCATGCATGTAGTGGCCGGCGAGCTGGCTCCTAAGGTTTTGGCGTTCCACAAGGCGGTGCCCCTGAGCCTGGCAGTTGCGCGAATCATCAACTGGATGCACGCTGTCATGCGTCCCGTCATCTGGGTCATGAACAAGTCCTCAAACGGATTGCTCTGGCTGTTCGGCCAGCGAGATCTGGCGGCTCAAAGCGAGGGGCACTTTTCCATGACCGGAGAGGAAATCCGCACCATCCTCAGCGCCAGCGAGCAGGAAGGCGCACTGGACCCGCAGCTGACAAAGATGCTGCGCGGGGTGTTCGACCTGGACGACCACACCGCCCGCGATGCCATGATCCCACGAACCGAGATGGACGTCCTGGAAGATACAGCCACGGTGGCCGACGTCCTATCACTATACAAAGAGGATCTGCGTGAGCGTTATCCCGTCTACGAGACATCCGTAGACAATATCATTGGCGTGGTATCCATGAAGCAGCTTCTCAATAGAATGGCGTCGTTGCAAGATTCCGAGACGTCCGCGGGGATTGCCAACCTTCCAGTCCGTGAAGTAATGCTGCCGGCCTACTACGTGCCCGACACGATGCCCCTGAGCACCCTGCTGAACGATTTCACCAGCAACCGACGGCAAATCGCCATTGTGCTGGACGAATACGGCGGGACCGAAGGTCTGATCACTCTGGAGGACATCCTTGAAGAGATCGTGGGCGACTACGAAGATGAATTTACACCGCGGCACCGCCACATAAAAAAGGAAGACCAGCACAGTTACGTCATCAACGGCGGCGTTAGGGTCACTGAGCTGGAACCGAAGCTTAACTATCCCTTTCCGACCGGCGATTACGTGACGCTTGGCGGTCTGATCAATCACAGGCTTGGCCATATTGCGTCTGTAGGCGATGTCGTAGAGCTGGAAGGTGCTCGACTCGAAGTGCTTGAAATGGACAAGCACCGCACGACCAAGGTGTTGTTCCAAGACACGCTGACGGCGAACACAGACGAGACAGAAATTTTCGAGCCCGAAGAGCTTGAAACGACCCCGGGCGAATTTTCAAGCCCAACGAGGAAGCGGATACAAATTGCGAAACCGAAGGCTGGTTTGGAAGACCAGGACGTGAACGGGGACAGGGATATCGAATTAGAAAAGAGCAGTGGCGATGTCAAGCGGGAGGTCAGTTCGTAACGTACTATAGAACTGAAACCCGGTCATGAAGCTCACCCCGAATCCGGCGCCTGTGGTAAATCGGCAACTCCGGGTGAATCTCATCTATCAGCCGCATCGGCTCCAAATCTTTAATCGAGATACCTTGCGCCCGGCAGGATGTAGTCTGTTTTGAAAAAAAACGCAATCCGTTGAACATTGCGGCTTCTGTTATGGTGGGCCGTGCAGGGCTCGAACCTGCGACCCGCTGATTAAGAGTCAGCTGTCTCAACCTTGGAAAGCAAGCATATATCAAGTATTTTTGGTGATTGATCTGAAATTATTAGAATGTGGGGCAGTTATGTGGCACTTTGTCCTGAGAGTTTCTCGACCAGACTACGCGCCGTTGGTCACCTGAAATCCCACCCACCGTGTCCGCTGAGAGTGATCACGCTATTTGATGGTGTGGTGTGCAATTTATTTGGGGGGGCAGTAGGCTGTTTTCCGTTTGGTTACTGCAGAATGACCGAGGTCGAGTGACTCCTGAGCGACCCGAAGCGGCCACAACATTTCCCAAAATCTTAACGAATCAACGTCCGCAATATACTCATACCGGACGGTCGGATGGTTGGGGTGAACTGGCGCTTTCGACCCTATATAGTTATTCCGTCCTTCTCTCTGTGATACTGGACATAGCTGGCAGGTAGCTGTCAGTGAGAGCGGGACATGCACCCGCGGGCTACGAATAACTCGACCCAAACATGCGATGTTTGCTCTTTTGGTTTCGAGCCCGCAGGTGCGCTTGAGTTCGTTAACGAATACTCAGGGCTTGCCGTCACACCGGCTCACCTATATTGCCTTCGAAGAACTCAAGCAAGCATGTCCCTATCGATAATTTATCACTGTGGAGACATCTCATGAAGACACCAAGCAATAAACCTTTTACAGCTTTCGTTGGTATTGACTGGGCAGACGCTAAACACGATGTCTGTATCCAAGCCGCTGGCAATGAACATCGAGAGTTTGCCCGTATCTCACACAAAGTCGATGAAATCGAAGCTTGGGCACAGTCCTTGTATCAACGCTTTGGCGGACCGATTGCCGTGGCATTGGAGCTGTCCAAAGGACCTATCGTCTATGCCCTGCAGAAGTACGACTTCTTCGTCATCTTTCCAGTGAATCCTTCCACTCTGGCAAAATACCGTGAAGCATTTACACCCAGTCGCGCCAAAGATGATCCGACCGATGCGGAACTCGCTCTAGATCTGATCCTGCGGCATCCACATCGTTTCCAACCCTTAAATCCACAGAGTGATGAGATGCGTACCCTGGTGTCTTTAGTGGAACAGCGACGGCGCCTGGTAAACGACAGAGTCCGCATTACCAATCGACTACGAAACACGCTGAAACAGTACTATCCGCAGGCGCTTCAGTGGTTTGACCGAATAGATACACTGTCTTTCTGCGACTTCATTGAGCGTTGGCCGACGTTGGTTCAAATCAAACGAGCTCGTAGAAACACACTGGAAACCTTTTTCCACCAGCACAACATGCGCTTTGCCCATGTCCTACAAGCGCGACTGGAGTCCATAAAGACTGCTTCGCCACTCACCTTAGATCAGGCCGTAATCACCCCACATCGACTCCAGGCTCTGGTCTTGGTAGATCTACTTCGAGCGACGTTGGCTGCCATCAAGCGCTTTGACCAGGAAATCGCCGAATTGGCCCCTAAGCACCCTGATTACGCACTGTTCGATTCACTGCCTGGCGCCGGGCCTTCACTGGCACCTCGGTTATTGGTGGCCTTTGGAGAGCAACGAGAACGCTTCAACAATGCGGATGAGCTACAGAGATACTCCGGTATTGCCCCCGTCACCGAACGCAGCGGAAAAAAGTCTTGGGTACACTGGCGATGGCAATGCCCCACCTTCCTGCGACAGACGTTCGTGGAGTGGGCAGCACAAACCATCAACAAGTCCTTCTGGGCGGGCGCATACTATCGACAACAACGGGAAAAAGGTTGTACTTACAATGCTGCGGTTCGAGCTTTAGCTTTTAAATGGATTCGTATTTTGTATCGATGTTGGGATACACACACGCCGTACAACGAATCTGTGTATCTTAAGGCGCTTCAACGTCGGGGTTCTCCGTTACTAAGTCAGCTTTCATCAACGAAATAAGCTTGACGGAATAACTCAGGGCGTGAACCGGACCCTCGCATCGAAGAATAAAACGAGTTGTTGCGACGCAACATCATCGTCTCTACCCGACACACAACTGCCTGATGTGAACTGATTATGGTCGGTCGATAATTTGTCCATTGGCCGACGGCTTGGCCCTTGCTAAGAAAGGAACAGTAGAGTTGGCCGCGCCAAATTGGCGGTGGATATATATATCTGCTTGCTGCAACGCTCGTTGTAGTAAATACTTCGCGCCACAATCAACTTAGAGGAATCAAAAAAGCCATGACAGACAAAAAGAAGGCTAAGGCCCCGGCTGCGGCTGAGACCGAACCGGCAGTTGAGGATGCAGCAATACTAGAAGAGGTAGCGGCGGAAGCCCCGGCTGCGACTGAGACCGAACCGGCAGTTGAGGATGCAGCAATACTGGAAGAGGTAGCGGCGGAAGCCCCGGCTGCGGCTGAGACCGAACCGGCAGTTGAGGATGCAGCAATACTGG
>Ga0209456_10000637_pt1 | contig 18618 bp, 16 predicted proteins | sample COG_11_FD_184755 | JGI IMG/M metagenome (GOLD analysis project Ga0209456, IMG submission 184755) | Pelagic marine sediment microbial communities from the LTER site Helgoland, North Sea, for post-phytoplankton bloom and carbon turnover... | ecosystem: Environmental > Aquatic > Marine > Neritic...
CTGAGGGAGCTCGGTTACGACATGGGCCGGTTCCACATGGAAATGTTCAAGCCGCCCGAGGTGAAGAAGGACCAGAACGCCAGTTATGTGTATCACACGGTCAAGTTCCTGAAGTCTGGCAAAGAAGTCAGAATCAACGAGAACACGACGCTCTTGGACGCCTCGAGAAAAGCGGGAGTCCCCGTTCTGACCGGATGCGAAAAAGGGATCTGTAAGGCCTGCGTCTGTCCGAAAACCCGAGGAATCACTCAACTGGAGGGAGTAGACCCGGGCGAATTCCTCAGCAAGATCACCATCTGCAACGCCGTTCCTCGCTCGGATATCGAGCTCGATATCTAAGGGGAACTGATTCCTGACCTCGGTCAGTTGCTGCACGGCAAGACGACGTGGACCTGGGCGATGCCACCGGAGATCACCTCGAAGCTCGTCTCGGCGGAACAAAGTGGCGTACCGTCGGCATCGAGCGCCATCAGCTCGAGGGCCTGGGGTTCTCCAGCGATCACCTCGCCCACGATCGCTTCCCAGGTATTGGTTGGCACCGGCCCATCTCCTAGATCAACCGTGCCTGGTCCGGCGAGCTCGAGCTCGCCCTCGTAGACGTTTGCGAAATCGGCGTTGTTATCGAGGAAGTTTGTTTGCGGAATCGCGTAGCGGACGCTCGTCACACCCTCGCCAAGGGTCTCGGCCGACACGATGAGCCCTCCCACGGGGGCGCAGCTCGTCTTGGGCACAGTTTCCGCGCCCGGGAACGAAATCGTCGGGCACGTCGCGTAACAGATCATGTTGAAATAGGTCTCGGACGGGAGTTGGGAGCCGAACGTGATGGTCTCCGTATAGCTACAGACGACCTCGCCGTCGGTATCGCGCGCTCGCAGCTGGATCGCGCACGGCCCCGGTTCGAACTCGACCATGCCGTTCCAGGCCGCCGCCGGCCCGTCCGTCACCAGTAGGAAGCCATCGACGGGCTCGAGGGTACCTTACCCCTCCGATCTGTTGGCTGGGTCACACTCGATTGCATCCCGAGGTCCGAAGAGAGCGGTCCCTTCTCTATCATAACTAGTTGAGCCGAGCCCTCGCGGCAGCGTCCAGCGCACGTTCTACGGCTACCGCGCTGAAGCCGACGACCACTTCGTCGGCGATCTTGATCGTCGGTACGCTGCGTCGGGGATTCAATCTCTCGTACTCCGCGCGGGCGGCAGGGTCTTGGTCGACGTCGTGCTCCTCGAACGCGATCCGCTTTTCTTCGAAATACGCCCGCGCTCGCTTGCAGACCCCGCACCAGGCGGTCGAATACATCACGACGGGAACCCGTCGGCGTGCGGTGGCGATCTCCCAGTCGGTTGGCTCGCTATTTCCAGAAGTTGGTTCGGCACCTTGTCCCTGCGTGGCAGCGCTGACGTTACTCTTCGCGACCGGTTTCTGCAGCGCAGCCGGATCGAGATTCTCGAACGCGCGGATTCGTTCGCGCCGGGTCATTTGATTGTTCTCCAAGATGCTCCGAAAATTGATCACCTCGGTTTCGGATCGCGCAGTCGATGTGGCGGGCCTCTCAGGAAGCTGGGTGTCTGCTTCTTCCGCCTCCGGCTCGCTTGGAGGAGCCGTTTGAGGTTCGACGGGAATCACGGCATCGGCGAGCCGGTCGGCCAGATCCGCGAGCTGGTCGCAACCCGCTGCCACGGCGAGCAGTGGCAAGGCGGCGACGGCTAGCGGAATGGCAACGGCGGACTGCTTCATGACTTGCTCCTCTCTACGGCGGGCGCGGATTTGCGAACAGACTCACATGGGATGCATTTCAATCTAAAAAGATTGCCGAACCTTTCATCACATCTCTGTTTGCAACGCCACCAACTGTCGCGTTTTTACGAAGCAGCACAAGAAATTACAGCCAGTTCGGCGTCGACGCACTAGCTTGGGTAGATGCGTTTAGGAAGCGGTTCGAAGCTGGCGCTCTGCGCTCTGCTGCTTTCGGGCTGCACGGGGGTGATTGGAGAAGGGGGTGAACTGGAGCCCTCTGGGATTGCCGGAGCGGCACCGCCTCCCATCGACCGCGATGCCGGCGTGGGGGCCGAACCCGATCCGGATGCGGGTCAAGCACCGATGCCCGACGCAGGCTCGACGCCGGATGCGAGTGTTCCACCGCCGGACTGCGATCCGATGACTGCGCCTCCACTAGCGGCTCGAGCGCTGGGAATCACCGACCTCACCGTCAATCAAGCGGTGTCGGTTCCGCTGGTCGACAATTCGGCGCCGGTGAACGCGCGACAGGCTCCCCTCGTCGCCAACCGTGAAGGTGTCCTCCGTGTGTTCGTCGAACCGCAGCCGGGCTGGCAGGCGCGCGATGTGACCGCGCGACTCACACTGAGCGGGACAGTCAGAGACGCTCAGGCGCGTGTCACCGACGCGTCCAGCGCGACAGCTCTCGACAGCACGATCAATTTCACGCTTGCGCCGGGCGAGCTCGCCGAGAGCACGACCTTTTCGGTGGAGCTTCTCGAGCTCGATCCCTGCGGGACCTACGTCGGCGGCGTCGATAGCGCCCGCTACCCCGCATCCAACGCCGAGTCGCTCGATGCGGAAGCGGCTCCGGGTCAATTTCGAATCGTGCTCGTCCCTGTTCGCTATCGGGCAGATGGCTCGAACCGCACGCCGACCACCGATGGTGAAACCGTCGCGCGCTTCAGGGAACGTATGTACGGCATGTTTCCGCTTACCGATCTCGACGTCTCGATCCGCCAGGCTCCGCTCGACTTCGATGACGTGATCGGGGCGGATGGACAAGGTTGGTCCAATCTCCTCAACGAGTGCCTCTCACTTCGCGCCAACGACGGCGTGGCCTCGAATACGTATTACTATTGCGCGGTTCGCCCGAGCGATGACCCGGTCGACTTCTGCGCCCAAGGCTGCGTCGCTGGGCTCGGCCCTGTCCCGAGCGCTGCTGACGCCTTCAACCGCGCCGCCATCGGCTTGCTCTACGAAAATGGTGTAGAGACGTTCGTCCACGAGATCGGCCACACGCTCGGGCTTTCGCACGCGCCGTGCGGCGGCGCGACGGGCCCGGACCCTGACTTCCCCTACAGCAGCGGCGGGATTGGCGTCCTCGGCTTCGACATTGCGGCGCAGCGTCTTCTCGACACGCAACATCGCGACTTGATGGGCTACTGCGGTCCCGTCTGGATTAGTGACTACAACTACGACAAGCTCCATGACCGACTCGTGGCGGTCACCGCATCTGCCGCAACCTCGCTCAAACGTGCGGCCACACCCCTCGCCCTTCGGCCCGTCATCATCGACGTCGACGGCACGCTGAGCATCGGTGACACGATTTGGGTCGACAGCGCGCCGCTCGGTGAGGCCGTGACGGTCGAATGGATCGGTGAGGCGGGTCAGAGCGAAGAGCTGCGGGCGACACTGGTGAGGGTTTCGCACCTGCCGGGGGGCATCCTTTACGTGCCGGAGTTGGCAAATCCGCCAGCAATCATCCGCATACCCGGATACGGAACGGCCACCTACCGACGGTAAACCCTCCGACCGAAATTCCGGCCGGCGTTCATCGGGCCAGCGGCGTCAGCACCACGACGGGAAGCTCGCGCTTGGTCCGCGCTTGGTATTTCGACCACATTGGGTTCACTGTCTTTCCGACTTCCCAGAGCCGCTCCCGATTGGCGCCGCTTGCAAGTGAGGCCCTTGCTACAAGCTTCTTTCGGCCCGCGCGGACTTCACAGTTGGAGTTGACCTGAAGGTTCTTCCACCACTGCGGGTCGCGCTTCGCAGCGCCATCGGAGCCCACCACCACATACGAGTCGCCGTCTTCGAAGTACACGAGCGGCGTCGAGTACGTCTTGCCGGACTTTCGACCCGTAACCGATAGCAACAAGGTCGGCAGCCCTAACCATGCGCCAATACGCCCGCCGCTACGTTCGTAGACCTCGGCATGCGCCTTGAACATGGCCTTGAGGGCACGAGCGCGAAGACGGCGGTAGCGGGAAGCCATCAGGTGGGTCGTTTTCTAGTCGCTCGCCATGATGAAGAGCGGGAGACCGTTGAATGCGGTGTACTTCGGACGCATGCGCCCGATGTCGTAGGATTGCTCCACGTCGACGACCTTCTTGGTGCCGATGATTTTTTCCATCGGGACGCTGCCGTAGCGACCGTTGTGAACGGAGATCAGCCGGCCTGAAGTTCCCTCGATGACCAAATCGAGCGCGAGGTTGCCAAAGGCCATGGGTGCAATCGAGTCGATTGCATCGGGATTGCCGGAACGCACCAGATAGCCAAGACGCTGGCTCACCACGTTGACTCGGCGGCCGTTGTTGTACCGGGGAGAGAGCTCCTTGAGCGCATGTGCAACGCGGTCGCCGATGCCGCCGAGCTTTTTGTGACCGAACATGTCGGCTTCTTCGCCTTCGAACGACATGTCGGTATCGCCGGCGAATTGCGCGCCCTCGGATACGAGAACCACCGAGTAGTTGCTGGGGCTTCGGTTGCGGTCGTAGACCATCAGCTCGGTGAGCCGCTCGATGTCGAAGGGATGCTCGGGGATGAGGCAACGACTGGCAGCGCCGGCCATGCTCGGCAGAAGCGCCGTGTACCCTGCGTATCGACCGAAGACTTCAATGACGAGAAACCGCTCGTGTGAGCCGGCCGAGGTCCGAAGCCGATGGGTCATCTCGATGGTGCGCGTGACGCAGGTGCTGAACCCAATGCAGTAGTCGGTGCCCGGGACATCGTTGTCCATGGTCTTCGGGATCGCGACGACCGGAACGCCCCGCTGATGCAGATGCGCGCCATAACTGAGCGTATCGTCACCGCCGATCGGGATTAGGCAATCGATCCCGAGGAAGTCGAGGTTCTTCAGCACCTCGTCGGTGATGTCGTTGACATCGTCTTGATACTTGTCCTGCAGATGCGAAGGCACGAGATCTTTGGGCAAGGTGCTCGGTCGCGTTCGCGAGCTGTGCAAGAACGTGCCGCCGGTGCGGCCCGCCCTGTCCACCAAGTCTTCGGTCAGAAGCTGGACGGCCTCACTGTTGTCGGCGTCTTTGTCCGGGATGATGTCGACCAGGCCACCCCAGCCTCTGCGAATCCCGATGACGCGATGACCTTCCCGAATGGCGCGAAGCGTTACGGCTCGAATGGCTGGGTTGAGACCAGGGACATCGCCGCCGCCCGTTAGAATTCCTATCGTCCTACTCATGCCGGGACTCTACCGCAGGAAGGCCAGCGGGCGACAGCCCTTAGCTCGATTTCAGCCTCTATTGCGGCGGGAGCGTGTCGCGTTTGGTCACGGGGACCCGCAAGCCTTGCATCTTGCTGAACACTTCGGGGGTCGTTTTCCAACCCTTTGCCGGTATCGCAAACATCGAATCGACCAGCTCGGGGACGAAAAGAATGGGCTCGGCGTCCGCGTTGTATCCGAGCTGGAGCAAGGCGTCCTCCTCGAAGAGGCGGCACTGCTTTTCACAGCAATGAAACGACTCGGCTACGCGATAGAAACCTTCGGGCGGAAGTGGCTCCAGAAACCGGACCAGACCCGGGTCGTCCAGCATCTGCCCGTTCTCCTCGAACTGCGCCCGGTTGAAGCGCCACTCCTTCGGACGGTAAAGGCCCGGCCCCGGGTTTCCGTGGTTGTGGAAATACACGAGACGTCCCTGTTCAACAGAGCCGATCGGTCCGTTCGTTCGATATAGGCCACATGGCGGGAGCCCGGCTGCGGGTTGGGAGGTCATGTGGGAGCACCGTAGCATCCAGGATACCCGCTGTCCGATGCTGCCACGTCATCGGACGTGTAATGCGATGGTCCTGTATGCTCGATTACCGCTACCAAGCTCGGAACGGCTTGGCGACCAGATTGGAGTTGAAGTAGCGGGGGTCGTCGGTGACTTCCTCGCCGGCCCAGTCCGGTTTGTCGAATGCTTCGTCTTCGCTTCCGAGCTCGATTTCGGCGATCACGAGCCCCGCGTTTTCGCCTTCGAAGACGTCGACCTCCCAAATGTGTCGTCCAACGCGGAGCGTGTGGCGGACTTTTTCGATCAAAGGGCGCTCGCACAGGGTGTCGAGCATTCGCTGGGCATCGGCTCCCGGGATCTCGTACTCAAACTCCTGGCGGCGCGCGCCGATGGTCTTGCCCTTGATGGTGAGTGAGCCCTGCGACCCAGCGAGCCGGACGCGAACGGTGCGTTCGGGCTCGGTCGAGAGGAAGCCCTGCCGGAGGTGCTCTGCTTCCGCGGTATTGCGCCAGCCATCTCCGACGACCAGAAACTTACGTTCGATTTCTTCCGGCATGGAGCTACTTTTAGCACTGTCCGAGGGCATCGTGGCAACTCATAACGCGTCTACTTCTTGCCTTGAACGAACCCGTGGGCCGGGCTACCTCGGGCATCCTTGCGACTCAATGCACAGCAACGCGCCGCGGTGGAGCACGACGAGGGGCCGTTGCTGGTTTTGGCTGGCGCTGGATCGGGAAAGACTCGGGTCATCACCGCCCGGATTGCGCGGCTGCTCGAGAGCGGAGTTCCGGCGGACGCGATCCTGGCGGTGACCTTCACCAACAAGGCGGCCAACGAGATGCGCGAGCGCCTCGGCGACATGATCGGTCGCGAGAAGGCGAACGGGATCTGGTTGTCGACGTTTCATAGCTTCGGCGTGCGCTTCGTTCGTCAGGAGACCAAGGCACTTGGCCTCGGCTCGCGCTTCACGATTTTCGATCAAGGCGACAGTCTCGGCGTGGTCCGGGAGCTTCTTCGCACCGAATCCGAAGCCGATCGACAGCTCGACGCGCAGGCGATTCTCTCACGAATCTCGCTTTGGAAGAACGCGATGCTCGAGCCCACGAAGTTGAGGGCCAACAATGACGAGTACGACCAGGCGGCTGCCAGCATCTACGCCGCCTACGAATCGGCTCTCGAGCACATGCACGCGGTCGATTTCGACGACCTGGTCGTCAAGCCAGTCGCGCTGCTCCGTAAACGACCGGGGATTCGGAGCAAGTGGCGTGGACGATTCGCGCACATCCTCGTCGACGAGTTCCAGGACACCAACGTCGCCCAGCTCGACCTCGTCCGTCTGCTTGCCAACGAACGGGGAAACGTATGTGTCGTTGGAGATGACGATCAGTCGATCTACGGCTGGCGCGGCGCCTGCGTCGACAACATTCTCGATTTCGAGCGGCACTTTCCGGGCGCCGTCGTCACCAAGCTCGAGCAGAACTATCGATCCCGCGCCTCGATCTTGAATGTCGCCAACGCCGCGATCGAGAAGTCGAGCAAGCGGCCCTACGCGAAGGTCTTGAAGCCGGTGCGGGAAGCTGGGCCGCCTGTGCGAATCTGCGTGCTTCCCGAGCCCCAGGAGGAAGCCAAGTTCGTGGCCTCCGAGATCCGGAAGCTCCAAAAAGAAGGCACCGACCCGCGCGAGATTGCGGTGCTCTACCGTTCCAACATGCAGGCCAAGCTGCTCGAAGAGGAGCTCCGCATCGCCGGGGTTGCGTACCGCGTTTTCGGGGGAACCAAGTTCTTCGATCGCAAGGAGATCAAAGACGCCATTGCCTACATGCGTGTGGCCTTGAATCCCCGCGATGAGCTCTCGCTTCGCCGGATCGTGAACACACCGCCCAGGGGTCTCGGAGCGCAATCCCTTCGCCACATCGTCGACTACGGCGAGGCGCACCGGATGAGCCTTCTCCGGGCCCTGAAGAACGCGCGCAGCATCGAGCCGCTTTCGGCCCGAGCCCAAGCCTCGGCGGTCCGATTGAGCGAAGCGATCGAAGCGGCAGGGAAGGGCTTTCGGGGGCCCGGGCTCGCGGACACCGCCGCATCGTTGCTGAGAGCCGCCGGCATGTTGCAGGACGACGCTGCCCAGAGCCCCGACGCGAAACGACGGAGGGCCAACGTCGACTTTCTGACGCGGAGCATCGAGCGCCTCGAGGCGCGTTCCGGCGCCGATCGTGAGGCCCTGCAGAGCCTGCTCCACCACATCGCACTCGATTCGAGTGACACGGACGAGCCAGAAGAAGACGGTAGGCAAGTAACCTTGTCGTCTCTGCATTCAGCGAAGGGCCTCGAGTTCGCCGCCGTGTTTCTGATCGGCTGCGTGGAAGGCGTCCTGCCCCACGCGCGCACGACCGATCCAAAGATCACGGACGCTTCGGTGGCGGACCTCGAAGAGGAGCGGCGCCTGTTCTATGTCGGTGTCACGCGGGCGCGCGACCTTCTTTACCTCACGCGTCACAAAGAACGCGTCGCCCGCGGCCGGCTCGTGAAGATCACGCCGAGCCGGTTCCTCGATGGGCTGCCCGAGGCCGACACCGAACGCTACCAGAGCAGCGAAAGCCGCGAGCTTGGCCGCCAAGAAGTCGCCGACATGGCCAAGGCCTTGCTCGAGCGACTCGGCGCGACGGACGTATGAGCTACGGCTTGTACTTGCCGAAGAGCGCCTTGGTGTGCACGGTGGCGCCCACCGTGACGTACCAGGTTTCGCCGACGTTAAACGTGTCCACGTTCGGGGGGCCGTTGGCGATCATCAATGGCTGCCAACCAAACTGGGCGAAGATGTCGGTCAACACTTTGCCTTTGTAGGTGTAACCCCCACCGATGAAGAAGGGGATCTCCACCACGTTCTTGGCGCCCGCTCCGCCTCCGACATTGACGAGCCCAACGCCGCCGCCGATCTCGATGAAGCCGTTGTCCGTGATGTTGATGATGGCGGCTCCCGAAAAGGTGAAGTCGGCGGTGTTCTTCGACGGGTTCGGAATGAACGAAGCGTATTTGTCGCCGTTGCGATACCGAATGTTGATGTTCATGTCGATCGTGAACAGGTCGAAGAGCTCCAAGATCCGGAGTGGGATGCCCGCGGTCAGGGAGAAATCGGTGTTGCTCGGCAAGACCAACACCAGATCGACCGCAGCAAGCGCGGTCTCGCTTCGAGCGTACTGGTAGCGCGCATAGATCGGGATGTCGCCGTAGCTCGCGGTTGGCGAAAAGATCACACTCACCAGGCCGATGCCGCCGGGCGCAGGGATGGCCCCGGTCAGCTCGGTGCTCAAGCCGACCTCGAGGTTCTCGATTGGGCTGACCGCTCCTCCGATGTCCAAAGACGAAAAGGTGCCTGGCCCAAACACCCCGCCGACGGTGAGACGACCATCTGCCCGAACCATTCCCTCATCGAGAACCAGCGGCCGTCGTGCAAAGCGCACTGGATAGCCGTGGGCAAAGGTTGCACGCAGCTTGGGTTCTTCCTGGTTTGAGACTTCTTCTGATTCGATGCTGGCGAGCTCGGCGGCTTCGTCTTCAGCGCGCGCAACACCGGCGGTGCAAAACAGCGCGGATAGAAAACAGAGCACCCAGCCGGCTCGACGGATCGGATTCTTTGTCACGTTGCGGCGGAGCTTATCGCGTTCTCCGGATGCAACGTGGAAGTTTCTTCGACCCCCAAAAGAAGCCCTGAACAAGACCAACCGATGGGCGAGGTCACCCAAAGGGAGCACGTTTCTGTCATCGCCCTGGGCAACCTCCTCGAGCTTGCCGAGAGCCAGAGCGCAGCTTGGCTCGCCGCTCAGGGTTGATCGCGGAGCCGGTACTCCCAACGACAGGCAATGTCATTGGCGTCCACACGAGGCGGGAGCTTCAGAGGCTTGCATTCGATTTTCCGGTTGAGCATCTCACCGGAGATCGGCATGCCGGCGATGCAGATGTCGCAGCAGTGCTTCTGCCGTACGTCGTCGAAGTGCTCGAAGCGGTCCAGCGCCGGACAGGCATGGTGAGTCATGATCCCGTGGGTATCGTCGATCAACTCGAACTCGACGTCTAAAATCCCGACTTCGCCCGGCGCAAACTGAAAGCTCCGAAGGAGGCTTTCGACATCGTCACCGGTCACCCCCATCGCCTGCTGCCCGATACTCAGATCGTGCTCGGCAGCGCCCCGGTCGATCCATACGTCTTTTTCGAGCTCCTGAGCCGCGTCATCACCGTATCGTTCGCGGATGCCGGTGTACCAGCGGTCGGTGCCAAGCATGTACGCAAGCGCCGCGTAGTTCCACAAGAGCGCCAAGGTCTTCTCGTCATAGACGTTCGCGACCTTCCGTTCGAAGGCCTCGATGTCGATCTGCGAGACGCGCGCGCCTTGAGACGAATGCCAGGCTTTCAAAAGCACCGCGAAGCCGATGTCGATTGCTCTTCCGCGCGCCATGCCTCGGAGCCTGCCCGGGCTCCCGACCCAGGCCGGCTTCCCCTGGAGCGGCTTGGCCTCACTGCCCAAGAGGCGGGACGGCGAGACGAAGAGCTGGAACCAAGAGCGATCGCCGCAAAGTTCCTGCGGCGTTTCGGCCTGGTCGCGTTTCGCGATCGTGAGCATCTCGGGCTTGAGCTCCGTCGCCGCCGTGATGAACCTCAAATCGTCGAAGAAGAGCTCTTTCGGGGTCGCGCCGATCTTTCGGAGCGGCCAGCCACGGACCGCAACGGCCTCGGCGATGTCTTCCCCATACTTCCGGGAAACCGCAGCGAACCAGGTCCCGAAGAGCAACTCGTGCGCTTGCACCGTCCGATGCCACAAATCGATGAGGGTTTCGCGTGGGAGCTCGTGTGCTTTCAGGTCTGGGTTGAAGGATTCGCCCATCAGGAATGTTGATTCTCCCACCATTGGGGCAGATCGGCTATTGAATCCAGAACGGCGTTCGGCCGCACGGCTCCATCGAGGTCCGCAGGCCGGAATTTGCCGGTCCGAACCAATATCCCGGTCAGTCCGGCCGCCTGTGCACCAGCCACGTCGGCGCGAATGTCGTCGCCGACCATCACCGTATCGGCAGCAGCCGTTCCGAGCTCGCGCAGGGCGGCCTCGAAGAATTTCTTGGCCGGTTTACCCATGACCACGGCTTCGCAGTCGGCTGCATGCTCGAGCGCCTTGATGAACGGCGCCACATCGAGGACGAGCCCCGTGTCTCCCTGCGCGTACCGAGACATGCCGAGCGCCATCAGGATTGGCCGGGGCTCCGTCATCAAGAGGCGAAACGCGCGATTCAAGGTTGCGAAGTCCCACGATTCGCCGATGTCGCCGATCACCACGCTTCGCGCTCCGCGCTCCGCCGTGTCGCCCAAGCATTCGAGCCCTTTGAAATCCTCGCGCGTCGCGTCTCGGACGAACAGGGCCGCCGGCGTCGCGCCTCGTGCGGCAAGGTAGTCGCGTGCGGCGACGGGCGGCGCGACGATCTGTTCCGGCGACACGGACAGGCCAAGGCCGGAGAGCCGTTCGACCAAAGCCCTTCGGGGCTTCGAGCTCGTGTTCGTGACGAAGCGATGAGGAATACCCCCCCGCTCACACCAGCGAAGGGTTTCCAACGCGCCGTCGATGACGCGATCGCCCTGGTACAAGACACCGTCGAGGTCGAAGAGAAGCGCTTCCATGGCCACCTCCCCCGGTCTGGGTCGAGTATAGAGCCTCAATTGCCCTTTGGGGAGTGGCGGATCAGCAAACGGGTCCAGGAGAAGAGCTATGTGTTCAACATGCCCTAAAGGTCAGTAAAGACTAGGGAGGCGACGGCCGGCGGCTCTCTCGAGCAACATATTCTCTTCGCCGCTCTCCCGTGTAGACTTGGCGAGGGCGCCCGATTCGTACGTCCGGGTCCTCCATCATTTCTTTCCAATGGGCGATCCAGCCTGGGATGCGGCCTAGAGCGAAGAGCACGGTGAACATCTCCGTCGGGATGCCCATCGCCCGGTAGATGATTCCGCTGTAGAAGTCGACGTTGGGGTAGAGCTTTCGCTCGATGAAGTAATCGTCGGAGAGCGCGACCTCTTCGAGTTGCCGCGCGATGTCGAAGAGCTCGTCTTCGATCTTCAGATGGTGCAACAAGCGGTCGGCGTACTTCTTCAGGATCGTCGCCCGCGGGTCGAAATTTTTGTACACGCGGTGCCCGAAGCCCATCAGCCTTCGCTCTCGGTTCTTCACTTGCTGCATGAACGTCGCGGAATCGCCGCCTTCGTCGCGGATCTCTCTGAGCATGTCGATGACAGCCTGGTTCGCGCCTCCGTGCAACGGCCCCCAGAGCGCAGAGACCCCAGCACTCGCCGCGGCATATAGGTTCGCCTGACTCGAGCCCACCAGCCGGACCGTCGAGGTCGAGCAGTTTTGTTCGTGGTCGGCATGCAAGATGAACAAGACGTTGAGCGCCTTCACGAGCTCAGGGTCCGGAACATAAGTCGGCTCAGCCGGATGCGAGAACATCATGTAGAGGAAGTTCCCACAGTAATCGAGGCTGTTCTTCGGGTAGGCGACCGGCCGCCCCTGCCTCTTCTGATGGCTGAACGCCGCAATGGTCCGAAGCTTGGAGAGGAGGCGCGCGATGTGCGTGATGTTGTGCGAGTCCGGCTCGATGCTGTCGGGGTAGTATGCGGAAAGCGCGCTCACCATGGACGAGAGGATCGCCATCGGGTGTGCGTTCGAAGGAAAACCATCGAAGAAGTGGCGCATGTCTTCGTGCAACATGCTGTGGTAGGTGAGCAGATCCGAGAACTGGTCGAGCTGCCTTCCGGTTGGAAGCTCTCCGAAGATGAGCAAGTAACTCGTCTCGATGAACGAAGACTCTTCGGCGAGTTGTTCGATCGGGTAACCTCGATAGAGCAGGATGCCCTCTTCACCATTGATGAAGGTGATCTTGCTTTCTGTCGCCCCGGTGTTCATGAACCCGGAGTCGAGCGTGATGAGGCCGGTGTCTTTACGGAGGCTGCGAATGTCGATCGCGCGTTCGGCGTAGGAGCCTTCGACGATTGGCATCTCGTAGCTCGTGTCGTCGTAGTCGAGCTTTGCTTTTGTACTCATAAATTCACTACGCGTTTTACCCCGACACGGCCAGTTGGGCAACGGCGAAGCCGTGGGAATGTTTCCTCCGCGTTTCGCTGCAGATGGAGGCAGGCGACCTCAGAGATCTAGCTCGAACACCTTTACCGCGTTTTCCCAGAGGAAGAGCCGTCGCACCTCGTCCGAGAGACCGAGTGAGTCGAGCTGGGCGATGCACTTCGCCGGTTGAATCATGGGGAAGTTGCTGCCGAAGAGCACTTTCCGGCGGCCGGGGCCTTTCATGAATCGGACGAGCGCCTCCGGGTAGCGCCCGGGTGTGTACGCGGAAGTGTCGATGTAGACGTTCTCGTACTTCGTTGCGAGCGATATCATCTCTTCGGTCCATGGGTAGCCGATGTGTCCGCCAACGATGCGGAGCTCCGGAAATTCGCATGCGACTTCATCGAGGTAGGGAATGGGGCGCCCCGGGTCGCTCGGCCGAAGCGGGCCCGCGTGACCGACTTGCAGGCAAAACGGAACTCCAAGCTCTACGCACTCGGCGTAGATTGGATAGTAACGACGATCGTTGGGTGGAAGACCCCAGAGCCACGGTAGCTGTCGAACGCCGACGAAACCGAGCTCAGACACGCAGCGCCGGAGCTCGCGCACGGCATCCATCGGGCGATGCAAATTCACCGAGCCGATGCCGACGAACCGATTAGGGTGCGCGCTCACCGTACGAGCAACCTCGTCGTTCGACAGAAGCGGCCCATCGGGACCCCACCAGGCCGATGTCAGCGCTTTGTCCACGCCCGCTGCATCGAGCGCGGCCAGCGTGAGCTCGATTGGGATCTCGTCTGGAATCACATCGAGCTTCATCCAGCGTCGCAAGGAAGCGAACATGTCGTGGCCGATGAACTGCGCCGTAGGATGCTGAATCCAGGCATCGATGATGGGCTCGGCCATGCCCGCATCGTCCGGCCAGCGTGCGTCCCATGCAAGCCGTCTGTGCTGCAGGGATTGACCGCGAAAAAACGGGCGGCGGGGCCCCGTCGGGCCCCGCCTTTTTCAGGGGCCAAGCTCAGCCCTGAGGAGAAGAGGGCTCAGCCAGAATCTCGTTCCATCGCTGCTCGGCGCTGGGTCGGTCGGGGTGACCTGAGTACGATCTTGCTTTTCGAATTGCAATGGTCGTCTGACCCATTTTTGCGCAATTCGTGTGGGAAAGTGACACACATTACAAGTGCACCGCCATACTCTGGTCCACATCTGCGCACCTGTCGCCTATTGCGCCCGATGGGGCTTGTTTCTAATATCGCGCGGGTGATTCGAATCCATCAACATGGAGGCGTTCTTCAACGGATACACGTCTGTTCCGCCCGTTGATCGAATCTCTCAAATGACCTGTGACGATCTCAACTAGCGACGATCGATGAAGACCCGCAGCGCCGGTGTAATCGCCTCGATGATGGCTTCGGCCCTCTGTCTGGTGTTGTTGAGCTGTGCGGGCGATGGCCCTGGCGTCTCCGGTGGCGCCGGGACCGGCGGCACGACTGGCGATGCGCTCGCACAGGTCCTGCCTGGTCTCGGGTTCGTAGCGTCTTCGTTTGGCTTCTACTACCCAGATGACGCGGCTGCGGGTATCGAGGGCTTCGATCTCGACGGCCGCGCATCACGCAGCGACTCCCCCGGCGCCGATGAGTGCGCGCACGACGACTGGACGGGACCGAACCAAGAGCCTGGAATCGACTATGGCTTCCTAACCATCATCGATAACGAAGCGCAGCGTGAAGACGGCAAGTATGTCTTCGGCGGCTTTCACGAGGGGCAGCTGGTCGACGGGGTCATCGGTGGCGCGGTCAAGAATGGCTCGATGACCATCCTCCTCCAAATCGAAGGCCTCGACGACCCCCAGAACGACGACGAGGTCCGCGTGCAGATCTACAGCAGCGAGGATTCGCCAGCGCTGGGCACCGACAACTCCGTCTTGCTTGGCGCCACGCTGAGCATCCACCCGGAGTCGCGCTTTCACAGCGGCGAGGTCCAGGGCTCCGTCGTCGATGGCGTGCTCACCGCGGGCCCGATCGATCTCTTGTTTCCGATCGATATCATGATCGTGCGGGACGAGCTCTTGATTCACGACAGCTGGTTGCGGGTCGAGCTGCTCGATGAAGGGTTCCGGGGCACGGTTGCCGGCTACTGGGATGTGGCCAACATTCGCGACATCATCGGCGTGCCGACGACCGACAATGGCAACGCCGCGAACTTCACCATCGAACAGTTCGATGCCGCGATGGCCGAGCTTGCGGACGGCGACTACGACGCAGGCGCGGGCCTTTGCAGGTCGTTCAGCACGATGTTTCGAATTGCGGGGGTCCAGGCCTTCATCGTGAGCGACAGCCCGCCAGGCGGAATGGGCGGCTCCGGCGGCGGCGGGGTCATCCCCACGCCCTTGGATCAGTGCGTCAACGATGCTGATCAAGCAGCGCTCGATGCGCTCGCGACCAACGAGCTCAGCGGCCCGGCGATCGTGGGTATGATCGCCGGCGACTGTCCGCTCAGTGCGTGCACCGCGGAGCTCGGGGGGGTGCTCTCCGACGGCTCGGAGTCCGCGCGCAACGCGCTCGGCGACTGCATCGCCAGCTGCATCTCCGATGAAACCGGGCTCTCCACCGCCTGCACGGGTTGCTACGGCTCGATCGCGGCGTGCTCGACGGCATTCTGCATCGAGCCGTGCTTGCCACCGAACTCTGGCTCCGAAGAGTGCGCGAATTGCGCCCTAGAGAACTGCATCGACGTCAATGCTTGTACGGGGCTCTACTGAGCCTTAGAACCGAGCCATGTCGTTACTATCGATGTTCAAAGGGAAGGGCCCGAGCGGCTTTGGCTATGGAAGTAGCGCGGAGGACGTCACCGACGGCCTCGACTTGACTGGGCGCACCATACTTCTAACGGGCTCGAACTCGGGCATCGGCAACGAAACCCTTCGCGTTCTTGCCAAGCGCGGTGCTCATGTGATCGCAGCAGCGCGAACCGTTCAAAAGGCTCAAGCGGCCTGTGACGCCGTGGTCGGCGAGACCACCGCGGTTGCCTGCGAGCTCTCTGAGCCTGCGTCGGTTCGGGCCTGCGCTGCAGAGGTCGCTGCGCTCGGCCGTCCGCTCGACGCCATCATTTGTAACGCCGGCATCATGGCGCTCCCCAAGCTGAACCAGCAGCATGGCTACGAGGCTCAGTTTTTCACCAACCACATCGGACACTTCATTTTGGCTACCTCGCTCCTCGACCGTCTCGCCGATGGAGGACGGGTCGTCGTGGTCAGCAGCTCCGCCCACAACAACGCGCCCCCCGAGGGCATTCAATTCGACAACCTGAGCGGCGAACGCGGATACAGCCCCTGGGCGAATTACGGGCAGTCCAAGCTCGCGAACGTGCTGTTTGCCAACGAGCTCGCCAAGCGGCTCTCAGGCACCGGCAAGACGGCGAACAGCCTTCATCCGGGCGTGATTCACACCAACTTGACGCGCAGCATGAATCCAATTGCCACCGCCGCGCTTTCGATCGGCGGCCCGCTCGTGCTCAAAACCGTTGGAGAGGGTGCTGCGACGCAGTGCTACCTCGCTGTGAACCCGGGCGTCGAAGGGGTTTCGGGCAAGTACTTCGCCGACAGCAATGAGTCGAAACCCAGCTCGCACGGCCGCGATGAAGCGATGGCAACCAAGCTCTGGGAAGTTTCGGAGAAGATCGCCGCCGAGGTCACCGCTTAGCGGGATCGATTTCATGACGGCGCCATCCAATCGGCGACGAGGTCATGGTGCGGGTAGGGCCCGACGCCTACGATGCGGCGCTCGAGAAGCCGGGCGCGCGCGAGATGGACTTCACGGGCCGAGCGATGAAAGGCATGGTATATGTCGGCGCGCGAGGCTTCCAGCCTGCGCCTCGCTTGAAGGCCTGGGTCGAGCAGGGTTTGTCTTACGCCAGGTCGCTACCCCCAAGAACTGACCCCGCACCCATGACTCGTGACGCCCCCTGTCAGTATGAGCCCGGCAACATCCGGAAGCGCGTGCTCTACGTCGGCTCCGGGCTGCAGTGCTTCGAATCGCTCGTCGACGACATGGGTGCTGCGCCGCGTACCGAGCGCGTACGCTCGGAGATCTACCCTGCGCTCCGGACCCGCGGCCACGAGCTCGAATTCGTGCCAGTCTGGGACACGCTCGGCGCAACCGACGCGCTCCGCTCCGCCTATGTGAATCTGCTGCTCGTCGACCTTCGCTGGTGCGAGAACTTCGAGAATCGGGTGGCCGAGATTCGCCAACTCCTCGAGGAGCTCGACCACGATGAAGACATCGAGCAGCGTTACGGCTTTCACCGCATCGTCGTGCTCGTCTCCGGCCCCGACGCCCACCGTATCGATGATTTGATCATCGAGCTCGGCGCCGTTGGGGTTCGCTACGTTCTTCGCCAGGACTTTCACGAGGATCGACCCGCCTGGTCGAGCGACGCGGCGTTCGCGGCCCAGGTCCTTCGCATGGCCGACGGGCTGACCAGCTCGCGCCGCATCGGCAAAACGGCCATTTGCGGTTCGGGCGGGGGAATCACCGGCATCTACTACGAGATGGGCGTGCTCAAGTGTCTCGACGACTGCCTCACCAACTGCGGAGTCAATGACTTCGACATGATGTTCGGCATCAGCGCCGGCGCCGTCGTCACGAGCCTTTTGTCGGTCGGATACACGCCGGACGAGCTCATGGCTGGCATTGCAGGCGCCAAAGGCGGACGCGTTCCGCCGTTTTCGTTGAGCCTTTTGCGGCTCTCACACTTCAATCACGAGGACATGCGCTGGCGCATGACGAGCGCCGCCAAGACCGCGGTTCTCGCGTTCTGGGATACCTTGCGGGGGCGCGGCGGGGATACCGCGGAGAAGCTCTTCCTCGAGTACACGAGCCTGGTCGGAGCGCCGTTTCACTCCTCGGAATTCGAGGTGATCCTTCGCCGGGCCTTGCACACGGCGGGCAGCACCAACGACTTCCGGAAGCTTCCACTCGAGCTCTACGTGGGGGCGTCCGATCAAGATGCCCGATCCCACGTCCTCTTCGGGTCCGAAGGCTACGACCACGTGCCAATCAGCAAGGCCGTCCAGGCGTCCCTCAGCGTGAACCCCGCATTTTCCTCGGTGCCCATCGAGGGCCGCTACTACGAGGACGGCGCGATCACTCGAACGTCCAACTTCATCGAGGCCATCAAGCGAAACGCGACGCTGGTCGTGACGATGGACCCCTTCGTTCCGTACGTATCGAAGCTGCCAGGCGTCGCCCATCGCCGCGGGGTTCTCTACAACATCGATCAGGACATCCGGACCATTACGTTCACGCGCTTCGAACGCGCGCGCAATGCCACGCTTCGCAAGCATCCAGAGGTCAGCTCGTACACCTTTCTCCCGTCGAACACCTTGCGTCGATTGCTCTCGACCAACCCGATGGATCACCGGCCCTATCTCGAGATCTGGCGCGGCTCGTATCTGTCGGCGCTTCAACGAATCGACCAGCTTTGCCACCGGCTTCGGGGAGACCTGGCCGAGCAGGGAATGCTCCTCGACACGTCCCTGGCCGAGGTCGTCGCCGACCAGTTGCGCACGACCAGCAAGCTCTGCTTCGAAGACTTCTTCCCCGACCGGCAGGTCGACATCGAGAAGCGCCCGTTCATGACGCCGTCGCAAATGTCGTTCCCTTCCTCCGCGCCACCTCCATCGTGAGCACGAGCTAGGGACAGCCATCGCGCGCATTTTTTTCGCGTCGGTTCGCCGGATGAATCCGTTATCCTCTCCCGCATGGCGCCTCCGCGCATGCGACCTCGGTTCGACTT
>Ga0209456_10000639_pt1 | contig 18600 bp, 17 predicted proteins | sample COG_11_FD_184755 | JGI IMG/M metagenome (GOLD analysis project Ga0209456, IMG submission 184755) | Pelagic marine sediment microbial communities from the LTER site Helgoland, North Sea, for post-phytoplankton bloom and carbon turnover... | ecosystem: Environmental > Aquatic > Marine > Neritic...
TCAACATTATCAATCAGGGTCGCCAATGACATTTACAACCCTCAGGGATCGAGGTCTGGAGAATAGCTGCAATGCATAGCGCCTACTTGCTTGTGATTGACAACTCTCCTGACCATGCCCAGGTTATCAATAGCTTTTTGCGCAACTCAGGTGTTGCCGTAAACGTTGTGAGCGCCGCTGACCAGAACGAGCTGGAAATCGTTCTCCAGGAAAAAACGCCCTTTATGATCCTGTTGAGCAGACAATTGCCGGCTTCCATTAAAATCGGCCAGGTTTTGCAAGCGGCAGACCATCATTCAACACCGGTGATCATGCAGGTTAAACCTGAAGATTCTGCCAACATTGAAGCGGTAATCGCCACCCACCCTTTGCTGATAATCAACGCGGAAGAAAATGACCAGCTAATGCGGGTGGTCAAACAACACATGTCCGGTGGCAAAACCGTTCGCGAATTCGACGACCTGTTACAAAAGCAGGAAGAATTACAACATCGCTATAACCTTCTGCTGGATAGTGCGAGGGATTCCATTGCGTATGTTCACGAAGGCCTTCATGTTTACGCCAACCGTGCCTATTTAGATTTGTTGCAGGTAAACAGACTGGACGAAATCGAAGGGCTATCATTACTGGAGTTGATGGAGACCGAGGAAGGCATCGATCTCAAAAAGCTTCTGCGTGATATGAACCAGTCGATATTCCCTGAAGAATCGCTGGTTGTGACCATCAATACGCTTGCAAGAACACATCTGAAAGCGGAACTGACTTTCTCGCCGGCGAGATTTAATGGTGAGCATTGTATCCAGATGATGGTGCGCGAACAGAGCACCCATCATGGTTTGCATGAAGAATTAAACCGCCTGCGCCAGATGGATCATCTGACGCATATGATCAACAGGCAAACATTTGCCGCCAGGTTGACCGAATTGATTGAAGACGGCCAAGGCGTTGATCACACAATTGCCGTCATGTATATCGAAACAGACGGCATGGCGGAATTGCAGCAGGACCTGGGGATGGAAGGTATCGATACCTACATCATGGACCTGGCGAATATCATCAGTGGATGTATAAGTGAAAACGACATTCCCTCCCGCTTCAGTGACCACGGGTTCGCCGTTTTGATCAGACGTGATGATTCGTCTTCCCTGCAGGAAGCAGGCGATGCCATATTGGAAAACTATTGCAATCACATTATCGACCTCGGCGACCAGACCAGAACGGCTTCATGCAGTATAGGTATGACCACCCTCGGTCCGTTAACCCGCGATGCCAGGGAAGTCATTTCCCAGGCTAAGACTGCTTTCAAGGAAGCTTCAAATAAAGGCAACATGCTGGTCAGGTTTAAACCTGCCCTGACCACGGTTCACAGCGGAGAAGGCGATCGGGATTGGGTTGAACGTATTCGTTATGCTCTTAACAATCATGATTTTTATACTGTCCAGCAGTCTATTGTCGACCTGGAGGGTGAAAATGAAGGGCTGTTCGAGAACCGCACGTTTATGCGCGAAGAAGGCGAAGACATCCAGACCAGCGAATTTATGCTGGCTGCGGAACGCAACGATCTTGGCAGCACCATTGACCGTCACGTCATCCCCCAGATCATGCTGGCCATTGCCGGTACCGGTGACAGGCACATTATTAGCCTGAGCACGAATTCTTTACTTGATTTTAGCTTTCCCAACTGGTTCCAACGCATATTGAAAGAAACCGAAGTTGAAGGTTCACAATTGGTTTTACAGATATCTGCCATAGTCGCTGAAACCCATCTCAAGCCAACCCGTCGAATCGTTGACGAGCTTCAGGAATTGGGCTGTAATTTTGTGCTTTCGGAATTTGACAATGACCGCAGAACCATACAACTACTCGAACACCTGCCGGTCAGGATGATCAAGCTCCGCCCGGGCCTGGCCAAGGGTTTATCGTCCAACGCAACCAACCAGGAGATCATCCGCGCAGTGGTCAGGGCCGTGGAATCCCGCGATATAACCATTATTGCTGATGAGGTTCAGGACGCATCTGATCTGGCTGCCCTCTGGCAATGCGGTGTCAAACTTGTAACGGGTGATTTTCTCAACGAAGCACCCCAGGTCGTAGGGCAATAGGCCAACGGACCATTATGAGCCCGGTCCCCGTGGTCGGTCGATTCGCACCATCACCAACAGGTGACCTGCACTTCGGGTCATTGGTATCTGCCGTGGGTAGTTATCTTGAAGCACGGGTTTCCGGTGGCATGTGGTTGCTTAGAATTGAAGACATCGACCCGCCCAGGGAGGTTGCCGGTAGTGCCGGACGCATTATCGATGATCTTCACAGGCTGGGTATGAACCCGGATGGGCCGGTCTTATATCAAAGCAGCAGGCTGGGCGCCTATCAGGACGCCGTTGACACATTACTGGAAGCAGGCCTGGCCTACGCCTGCGCGTGTTCTCGCAAGGATCTGTCTGAATCAGGCAAATATGCCGGGACATGCAGAAACGGAATACCGCCCGGTAAAACCCCACGTTCAATCCGGTTTCGCGTTGATGCCGGCGATTACACTTTTTACGATAAATTGCAGGGAACCGTTGCAGGCTCACCTGCGGAGACCGTTGGCGATTTCATCATAAGACGCGCAGACGGACTATTTGCATATCAACTGGCCGTGGTCGTTGACGACCAATTTCAGGGTGTTACGCAGGTTGTCCGTGGTGCTGATCTGCTTGATTCCACCAACCGGCAGATCTGTTTGCAAAAAGCGTTTGGTTTTGTAACACCACAATATATGCATCTACCCATTGTGATTTCAGCAGATGGCAAGAAATTGAGCAAGCGTGTCCGGACCGACCCGGTAAACCTCAAGGAACCGGTATCGGCCGTTGGTCAGGCGCTGCAGTTTCTTGGCCAAAGTCCGCCAAGGGGGTTGTCATTGAATGATCTGTGGGAGTGGGCAATGGCGTACTGGGATAGTGATCAGGTGCCTCGTGTCAAAACGGGCTTACCGTGCGCTGCAACACCCCCTTAGGATATCAGGGGTCTGGTCACTTCAAATGAGCTTGAGAAATATTCGGGCTAAACTAAACTGTCCGTAACGTTTATAATTCGCACTCTTTGCTGGAATCAGATCACCATGAATTCAAAATACCTGGATTTCGAACAGCCTATTGCTGAGCTACAGGCAAAAATTGACGAGTTGCGTAATGTTGGTTCTGACAACGCGATCAACCTGGATGAAGAGATTCAGCGCCTGCAGTCCAAAATGCGGCAGAAGCTGACCAGCATTTTCAAGGACTTGACGCCCTGGCAGATATCACAACTCAGTCGCCACCCCCTGAGACCCTACACGCTCGATTATATCGACTATCTGTTCGATGAATTTCATGAGCTTCATGGTGATCGCGCCTTTGCGGATGACCATGCTATCGTTGGTGGCCCGGCCCGTTTCCGTGATCGCTCTGTCATGGTTATCGGCCAGCAAAAAGGTCGTGACACCAAGGCCAAGGTCTTCAGGAACTTTGGCATGGTCCGGCCCGAGGGTTATCGCAAAGCACTGCGGTTGATGAAAATGGCGGAGCGCTTCGGTCTGCCCGTTATAACATTTATTGATACGCCGGGGGCCTATCCCGGCGTGGGTGCGGAGGAGCGTGGCCAATCCGAAGCTATCGCCACCAACCTGAAGTATATGTCCCGGTTGCCGGTTCCGGTCATTTGTACCGTGATTGGTGAAGGTGGTTCAGGCGGTGCGCTGGCTATCGGTGTGGGCGATCGTGTGAATATGTTGCAATACAGCACGTATTCGGTCATTTCACCGGAAGGCTGTGCCTCCATTCTCTGGAATGACGCAGCGCTGGCAGAGGATGCCGCATCGGCGCTTGGCATCACCTCCGACAGGCTATTGCAACTGGGCCTGATTGACGAGGTGATCCCGGAACCCCTGGGTGGCGCCCACAAGGATCCTGAAAATGTTGCCACCAAGGTAGGCAATTGCCTGGAGGCACAACTTGAAGAGCTCGATAACATGACGACAGAGGCACTGTTGGAAGAGCGCTATCAACGCCTGCTCTCATACGGCGAATTCAAGGACTGATCAAACAGGCATCCAGGCTAATGAGTAACCGGGCCCTGGCATTCACCGCTGAGCATTTGCTGCAAATCCTCAAGTCATTTCCAGTGGTGAATTCCTATCTGGTGGGTTTCAGCGGTGGTGCAGATTCCACCGCTCTGCTGCACGCCATCAGTAAGATTCAAACGCAACTGGATGTTCCGGTGTCAGCCGTGCATGTAAACCACGGCATCCACACCCACGCTGATACGTGGCAGCAAGAGTGTGAAGATTTTTGCCGTCACCACGGTATCGATTTGATTTGCTGCAAGGTTGTACTAAATAATGACTTGGGAAAAGGCCTGGAAGCAGAAGCCCGTCATTTACGTTATGAAGCTGTTTCCGACCTGCTCAAGACCGGCGACTGCCTGTTGACCGCCCACCATGCGGATGATCAGGCCGAAACCTTGTTGTTAAACCTGATGCGTGGCAGTGGTGTTGACGGCTTGACGGCCATGCCCGAAAGCAGACCACTTGGACAGGGGCTTTTACAGAGACCGCTGCTTCACTTCAGAAACAGTGCACTGAAAGACTATTTGCGTGAAAATAATGTTGAATGGACAGAAGACCCTTCAAATCTTCACCTGAATCATGACCGCAACTTCGTGCGCCACAAGGTCATCCCCATGTTGGAGCAACGTTGGCCAGAGGTTAACCAGCGACTGCTGTTGACCCTGGACGCAATGACCGATGCGCGACATTTGCTGGAAGCGCTTGCAGATGATTATCTCCACCAAAACCTCCCACACCCCCTGGTTTTGCGAATTACACAGCAGTGCCTCGAAAGCCTGGAGTTGACCAAACTGGTCATCCGGCGTTGGATTAAACAATCGGGCGCAACGGGAATCCCCGCCTACAAACTGGATTCATTTTGCGATCAGTTGCGACTCACCGGCAGTGATCACAAGGTCTCGGTGCAATGGGGTGGCCGCTTACTGCGCTGGTATAAAAATAACTTATGGTTGCAAAATGACAAAGGAATCCTGCCCTGCCCCGCGGTCAAATGGCCAAAAGGGGCGAGTGAAGTTTACCTGGGCAGAGATGTGGGTCGACTTGTATTTGCAACAGGAAACAGTTCAACAGACCGGTCTGAACACGGCAATAGTGGGTCTCCTGATGTTGAGTTCTCTGTCGGCGGCCGGGATAACACGCAGCGATCCGTGATCGGTCTGGGTGGCCATCATAAGAGTTTAAAGAATCTTTTCCAGTCTGCAGACATCCCGCCCTGGTTAAGAGACTCCATTCCACTTTGTCAGTTGGATGGCGAGATAGTGTCGATAGGGGATTGGTGTTTCAACGAAGGGTTTGCATCCTGGCTGAGAGAAAAAGGCACCAGCCTGAGCTGGCGTCCTGAACACCCGTTACTGCAATTCATACTCAAACAACAACACCCGGTGAAACATTGATAGTTGACCCTGCCGGTGCGGTACGTTAGTGTCGCTCCGCTAAACCCGGAACGCAGATTATGAACAAGAAAACCAAGCCCGGTCCCAATTTTGAAGAGACGCTGGCTGAACTCGAAAAATTGATTACAAACCTCGAAAAAGGTGATTTATCGCTCGATGAATCTTTGTCCGGTTTCAAACACGGTATTGAACTAACCCGTCAATGCCAGTCTGCACTGGACAATGCGCAGCAAACGGTTGAATTGCTGACCAACAACCAGGACGAAGAGTCGCTGAAACCATTTGATTCGGATGCCTGAGACCACTGCGATCATCAGCGCCTGGCAGACCAGGTTTGAAAACCTTATTCCCAGGTATCTGCCCAGGCAACAACAAACACCGCCTCTGCTGTTGCAAGCAATGCATTACTCCACTGTTGCCGGCGGTAAACGTATACGGCCCCTGTTTGTGTACGCTGCGGGTCGTGCATTGAACCTGAATGAAGACAGGCTCGATGGAATTGCAGCGGCGGTTGAGTTTATCCATACCTATTCACTGATTCACGACGATCTGCCCAGTATGGACGACGATGACCTCAGACGTGGACAACCCAGTTGCCACCGAAAGTTTGACGAGGCAACTGCCATATTGGCAGGCGATGCCTTACAGGCACTTGCGTTCGAGATACTTGCGGTTGATCCGGCATTGAGTGCCCATCCTCAGCAACAAATAGCGATTATCCTGGGACTCGCACGTGCGTGTGGAGCGAATGGCATGGCCGGCGGCCAGGTACTGGATCTTGCCAGTCTGGGCAACCAGATTTCTCAAGCTGAATTGGAGGGAATTCACGCTTTTAAAACCGGTGCGTTGATCCAGATATGCAACATTGCTCCTGCATTACTTGCCTCCGCACCGGCTGAACAAATTGATGCCCTGTCCCGTTTTGGCCAACTTGCAGGCCTTTCTTTCCAGGTTTTTGATGATTTGCTGGATGTAACGGGCAGTTCTGAGCTTACCGGAAAACCAAGCCGGGCCGATGCTGCCAGGTCAAAACCTGCTTTTCCTGCCATTATCGGTGTTGAAAAATCTCTCCAAAGAGCCCATGAATTACGGGACCAGGCAATGATGGAACTAAAACGTTTACCAGGTAAAATTGACACGCTTGAGTGGTTGGCGGCTTACGCCGTTAACCGTGACCGGTAGAATACGCTTATGGATGCTGACAAATACCCCCTGCTTGACAAGATTGTCACCCCGGCGGACTTACGCAAACTGGACCAGAACCAGTTGCCGCAGGTCGCTGACGAATTGCGTGAGTATTTGTTACAGGCGATTTCAAAGAGTGGCGGGCACTTCAGTGCCGGGCTGGGTTGTGTAGAACTCACTGTGGCCCTGCATTATTGCTATGAGACACCCCATGACCGGCTTGTCTGGGACGTTGGCCACCAGGCATACCCGCATAAAATATTGACGGGTAGGCGTGAACGTATCGGTTCCATCAAGAAAACAGGTGGGCTGGCGCCCTTCCCCAAACGCGCTGAAAGCGAATTCGATACATTTGGTGTAGGTCACTCATCTACCTCGATTGGCGCGGGTCTTGGAATGGCGCTCGCATCAGCCTATGAAAATGTAGAGCGGCGTGTTGTATCAATCATTGGTGATGGCGCCATGACAGCCGGCATGGCTTTCGAAGCGCTTAATCATGGCGGCTCCCTTGACCCGAACATGCTGGTTATTTTGAATGAAAATCAGATGTCGATATCTCCCAATGTGGGCGCCATGACCAAGGTCCTGGCTCGCATGATGAGCGGACCGACCGTGACCAATATTCGCGAACGCGGCAAGCGGTTGATGCACAAGGACTCCCGTGTGTGGCGTTTTATGAGCCGTTGGGAAGAACATGTCAAGGGAATGATTGTGCCCAGCACCTTGTTCGAGGAGTTCGGCTTTAATTATCTTGGTCCAATTGATGGGCATGACGTACCACTGCTGATACGTACACTACGCACCATACAAACCGTTGATGGCCCTAACCTGCTTCACATTATCACTGCAAAAGGCAAGGGTTATGAGCCGGCAGAAAAGGACCCGGTAAAATATCATGCCGTTGCACCTTTTGATCCCGAGACAGGTATTGTTCCGAGCGCGCCAGTGGTTAAGCCAAAACCGACTTACACCGAGGTCTTCAGTCAATGGTTATGCGATATGGCTGAGCAGGATGAAAGCCTTTTGGCAATAACACCGGCAATGCGTGAGGGCTCCGGATTGGTCGAATTCGAGCAGCGATTTCCAAAGCGCTATTTTGATGTGAGTATCGCAGAACAACATGCCGTAACACTGGCTGCAGGTATGGCCTGTGAAGGCACCCACCCGGTGGTGGCCATATACAGCACGTTCCTGCAAAGGGCATATGACCAGTTGATTCACGATGTAGCCCTGCAAAACCTGCCCGTATTATTCGCCATCGACCGGGCCGGCCTGGTCGGATCAGACGGGCCGACCCACGCGGGCAGTTTTGATTTAAGTTTTTTGCGTTGTGTTCCAAACATGCTGGTCATGGCGCCTTCCAATGAGAACGAATGCCGGCAAATGCTCTTTACAGGGTTCAGTTACCAGGGACCGGCCGCAGTAAGATATCCACGTGGCGCCGGGCCGGGCAATCCGGTTGAGACAGACATGCAGGCTCTACCCATTGGCAAAGCCGAGGTCGTCAGGCGGGGCAAGGATGTCGTCATGCTTGCGTTCGGTAGCTGTCTTCAGGACTGTAGCGTCGTCGCTTCACGAATCGGTGCAAGCCTTGTGAATATGCGGTTTGTCAAGCCGCTGGATGCTGATGTCATCATGGAGATGGCCAACCGTCATAAGCTGGTGGTCACCGTTGAAGAAAATGCTGTCATGGGTGGCGCCGGCAGTGGAGTGAATGAATTACTCTCGGCAAGTGGAGGTAGTTTCAACGTCCTCAATATCGGCATACCAGACACCTACATAGAGCACGGATCAAGGCAGGACTGCCTGACCGCTGCAGGATTGGACGCAGATGGCATATACGAGCAAGTGAATAGGCGGCTTGAGCTTATGACGGGCACCCGGTCTGTTTCAGGCAGCGATATTTAGGCGGGCCTGCTTATCTGACCGATCTGACGGTCATGCCATTTTGATAAGGTCAACAGAAATCCAAATCAGAACTTTGGTGTTCAAAATACCTCCACAGCCATGCGTGAAACTAAAAGCATTACGAAACCTGCTGTTTCAAGAATCCCGCAACAACTGCGTGACAGTTTCTATTACAGGGCAGCACCTATTCTGACGGCCAGCACGTCACAACTGGCACCATGCAATACCGAGTTGGCAGTAGAGCCCAACAATAATTGCAGGCCCCTTTGGCCATGTGTGCCTATGACAATCAACTGGCTGTCATACTCTTTGGCAAAACGGTGGACTTCATGAGCCGGCGAACCATGAAGGATATGCAGGTGGTCGGTTGGCAGCTCGAATTTTTCGCCCAGAGCGCTCAGCTTCTCTTTCAGTTCCTCTCCCAATTGTGCTTCAAGGTCACCCAGACCACTGAACGCCGCGCTTTGGGGAACAATGCCAACGTATACATTGTCCATGGGCTCCTGTACATAAACCACGTGCATATCAGCACCCGGGTCGGCGATGAGCTGGGCCTTTTGCAGCACCAGGTCGGATTCGCTGCTCAGATCAACCGCAACAAGAATGTTTTGATAGGTGGCCATATCGTTCTCCTGCAACAACAACTAAATGATAATAAAATGAATATATGCAGGTGTTGATCGAAATCAAATAGATCGGTTTATTAGATCCTATTCGCTCAAACCACGTTCAGTTTGCAGATAGGTTGCAAAGCTCCCCAGCCAATGACCACCTTCATAATGTTCACCCGTTACTGAGGCCAGACCTGATTTTCTATGAACTGCCGCACTGCCAAGTAAAGCCTCTTTCCTGGTATCACCGGCCGGTAACCCGGAAGCCATTCCTTCCAACATCCACGCGCGACTGATGTTCAAACCGTCGAGATGAGCCAGCTTGCCATCCGTCGGATCGGTAACCACTCCAATTGACAACCAGTCATTGCTCCCATCCTCGGGAATGTTTGGCATGAACCCCGTCAACCAGCGGGCATATTCTTCAGGATTCATGATACGCCGCATCAAATCAGCTTCAGCCAGGCAGGGGGAAAGAAAGTCCTGACCACCCGGTTCATAATCCAGAGGACAGTTACGATCCTTTGAATAAAAATCCTTTGATCTGTCCTTCACCAGTTTTGAAAAATCAGAACGACCGCTGGCACGGGCCCAATCCAGGAAAAGACCAAAAGCAAAAGCAGTCTGTGCATGCTCTCCAATACGTATCGGATAAGCCAGCTTTGCAAGCCATTTTTCCATGTTGGAAAGCAATGCGGATTCAAGTGGTTCCAGCGTGGCCAACCAGCGTTTTGCACGCGGATCACCCCATTCGCGTAACTCAGCTGTTAACTGTAAAAGCCATGCAACTCCATATGGCCTCTCAAAAGAAGCACGTTGCGGATGCGTAACATAAACAACTTCACGCGCCACTTTTTCATCTTTGAAGCTCTCATTCAGGGCCAGCTCGGCGCGGCCTGCAAACTCCGCATCGGGATACAGACGCAACAGGCGAATCAGCAACCAGTGCCCATGGACAGACGAGTGCCAGTCGAAACAGCCATAGAATACCGGGGTCAACTCGCGCGGAGGGCCTATATCCTGGTCACCTGCCAAAACATGTGCAATTTTATTGGGGTACTCCTGGTGAACACATTCCAGTGCCAGGTCGGCAAATCGAGCTATCGCGACTTCAGCTCTCTCTTGCGCCACAACCTGGGCACCCGAAGTGAATACAAATAACAAACCCGCCAGCAAGCTACGTTTCATAATGAGCTCCGGAAATATTGCCTCAAGACATTCGGCTTTTGCCTATATAAAGACACTAACACTGGCGCCAACCTGCAATCATGAATTTATGATTGAAATGATCTACTTTACAGTCGCCATACACTCGATTTCCGTGCGGGCGCCGAGTGCCAGACCACTACTTCCCAAGGCACTGCGGGCCGGTGGATTGCTTGGAAAATAGGTGACATAGACCTCATTCATGGCTGCCCACTCATTGATATCGGCAAGGAAAACGGTGCATTTCACAACTTCTGACATGGATGAACCATACTTTTCGAGAGTGGCCTTGATGTTATCCAGGGTTTTCTTGGTTTCAGCGGCGATACCACCTTCAACCAGCTTGGCCGTTTCGCGGTCATACCCGAGCTGACCCGAAAGATAAAGCATATGCCCGACACGGACCGCCTCTGAAAATGGTAATTGCATATCCGGTGATACCGCATGGTATTCAACTTCAACTTCGCCCGCTTGGGCCACCTGGCTCAGAAGAAATACCGTCATTGCAATTGTAAAAAGTACTGCTTTCATGTCATTTCACTCCTCGATTTAGCTAGACTTGCCCGTTTCGTGCGAAACGGGTGATATGTTCTGCGGCTCTGAAAGCCAATGCCTGGATAGTCATGGTGGGTTGTCCCCGGCCTGAACTGACAAAGCTTGAACCATCGCAGATAAAAAGATTTGGTACGTCATGGGCACGGTGATATTTATCAACGACCGAGTTGGCAGGATCATCACCCATGCGACAGGTTCCAAGTAAATGGGCCTGTATCGTACCTCCCACGACCGGTTCCCGCCAAATCTCCGTTGCACCGGCAGCACCGAGAATCTCCACCGCCCGGTTCTGTAAAAAAGTCGCCATGGCGAGATCATCCGCATGATCCATATAGGTCATGCGTATGGCCGCCCTGCCCTTCTCGTCTTTCAGGTCTGGATCCAGAGTGATGTTGTTGCTTGCCAGGGGTACGGACGTCGTACTGCCCAACACCGACATTTTGCGGGTGAAATAATGGCGCAGCATCTGCTTGAATTCAGCCCCCCATTTTGGTTTCCCGGGTGGCATGCCGGTCAGTGCGTGCAGGATAGGTGTTGAATCCAGAAATGGCCTCGCATCCATCCCACCACCACCGTAGAAACCGCGCGCCGGATCATTTTCGTAAAAATCGTGCACGATCCTTGTCACCTGGACACTCTTGTATTCATTGAGCGGATGCTCAAAAGCTGCCTGTGTAACGGAGTGCCCGTTACCCATCAGGTATTTACCGACGATACCGGAGGAATTGGCCAGGCCGTTGGGTGAACGGCTGGACTCGGATAAAAACAGCAGCCTCGGTGTCTCTGCACCGTTCGCCGACAATATCACGGCCCTGGCTTTTTGCGCCTGTTCCTTGCCTGCCGCATCGAGATACACAACTTCTGTCACACGCCCCGCTGCATTTGTCTGAATCCGGAAAACGGTTGACAAGGGGCGTATTTCACAACGCCCGGTGGCCTCGGCCAGCGGTATCATCGACGCCAGGGTTGATGATTTCGCATTGACTTCGCAGCCGAAACCCATACAAAACCCGCAATGTATACAAGAGGGACGGCCATTGTACGGTTTTGACAATATCGCTAAAGGTGCAGGCTGCGGATGCAACCCCATGGCCTGCGCACCTTTCTCAAACAAAACACCGGACGATTTAACCGGCATTGGCGGTACCGGATAAGGTTTTGAGCGCGGTGCGTCAAATGGCCCCGGCTGGCCGGAAACACCACATTCCCATTCGACCCTGCTGTAATACGGCTCCAGTTCCTCGTAACTTATTGGCCAGTCCGCGAAGCCCGTACCCTCCATGGGGCCAAGCAGGCTGCGTTCCTTGAAATCGCTTTGATGGAAGCGCCAGTAATTGGCGGAAAAGTGAACACTGCTGCCACCGACGCCACGTGCGTAATAAGCGGGTGGCGGTTCGCCTTGTATCTGTTCCGCAGTCTCTGTTTCAAATTTTCGGAAAGTCTGCGGATCATTCCATCCGGGGTGATTCAACAACGCATTGTTGAACAGGACATCCATTTCATCATGCTTGAAATCAGCATTCGTGCGGTATGGCCCCTGTTCCAGAACGACCACGCTAAAACCATTTGTGGACAACTCCCTGGCGAGCACGCCCCCTGCTGCACCCGAGCCGATTATGACGAAATCCACTTCCTCGCGCGTATTGTATTTTGGCCGGCCCTTAGACGTGCTCATCGTCATCTCCATTGGCAGGGGCCTGACCATGAACATCCGCGTCATAATATCCAAATGGTGGCTGCCAGGCATGACGGTGGTGAAAACCAATAAGTTCCCATCCGGCGTTTTCACGGTTTCCGGCGTATGCCGGCAAACAAAACATTCCACACAGGGTCATAAAGTACAACATGCCAAACAGTGGTGTGTCTTCAACTGACTTGAGCATCTGCGCTTGTTGTTCAAGTGACAATTCGGAGTATTTGGTGACTTCCGGGTGAGTGGATTTTATTTTCTGCCGGAGTTCGTCAAGCCCTTGTCTGAGCCCGGGCGCCGCATCGCTCATAAACCCGCCGAGTGCTTCGTCAATAAAGTACACCACACCGATATCAGCCGCGCCGGGCGTTTCATCCGGTGGGATAATCTGGTTGACCAACGCACTGAGTTCGACTGACTCTTCAGCCGTAATGTTTTTAAAACCGGCGTCCGTACCCTTGTTTTGGGCAGCAGCCTGACCGGCGGAAACGATGAGTGGCATATTGATTGCCAACCATGAGGCACTCACTATTGAACCACCGGATTTGAGAAAATCGCGACGGGAACTCCCGCTCGTTGTCATTATTTTATTATTTCCTTTTAACTCAAGATAAACGGATCAGGCAGCAATTCCGCTATTGACCAACTGCGATATTCAGTTTCGCTATGACAGGAGATTACCATGGCGTCTTTTGCCAGTAACTCACTCATGACCTGTCGACAGGCACCACAGGGCGCCAACGCTTCAAAGCCGGTGGCGTAAATCAATAGTGTATGGGCAGTGCCCGGTTGCATACCGGCCGCGATCGCGGCTGCAAGCGCATTGCGCTCCGCACATTGTGTCAGGCCATAGGATGAACTCTCAACATTACATCCGGAATACACCTTGCCATTTTCATCCACAACACACGCCCCGACCCTGATACCACTGTATGGTGAATACGCATTGCCACTTGCCGAGTGCGCCAGTGCATACAGCCTGGCAATCGCTTTTTCCGACTCTGTCACGAGCCTGGTTCCGTTTCGAGCACGGCATCGAGCACAACCTGGATGACAGCGCCAAAGGCATTTTGCCGTGTCTCATGGGACGCACGCTCACCGGTAGGAATCACGTCACTCACCATGAGCATGGTCAACGCACGTCTGCCAAACTGTTGCGCCAGTGCATACAAGGCCGAGGACTCCATATCCAGCGCAAGAATGCCCATATTCTGCATTGTTTCGATGAACTCTTTATCGGGGTGATAGAACCAATCCGATGAAAATACGTTACCGGTTTTAATTTTCAATCCTCTTTGCGTGGCTTTTTCATAAACCTTTCGCAATAGCCCAAAATCTGCGCTGGCAGAATAGTCATAACCACCAAAGCGCTGCCGGTTCATGGCAGAATCGGTGCCCGCCGCACTCGCCAGGACCAGGTCACCGACCTGCATATCGGTCAGCAGGCCTCCGCAGGTGCCCACCCGAATGATTTGTTGCACACCGTAATAATCAAATAGCTCATGGGCATAAATGCTGATCGATGGCATGCCCATGCCTGAACCCATAATCGAGACCGGTTTACCCTTGAATGTTCCGGTAAAGCCATACATGTTACGCACGCTCGTAACCAGTTTTGCATCATCAAGGTGGTTGTTGGCCAGGGCCTGTGCCCGTAACGGATCGCCAGGCATCAGCACGGTTTCCGCGAATTGACCCTTTGAAGCTCCGATGTGTGGTGTTCCGGTCATCACTTGCTCCCTTTCAAAGTTCAGCTATGACTGATTTTGTTTATTATGCAAATTGTTCATATACGGCGGGCAGCACATCCTTGTTTCGGCCAATGACAATTGCCTCTGAAAGCGTTTGCGCAGCAATTTGCCACGAAGATTCATCCGCCGCATGAATAATAGCCAGCGGATCACCCTTGCATACAGAGTCGCCAACCAGGCAAAAATCGGATAAGCCAACCCGGTGATCAATGATGTCATCAGCCAATCTGCGGCCACCGCCGAGTGTCATGATAGCAAGGCCAATGGCCCTCGTGTCCATAAATTCAATACCGCCTTCAAACGCAGAAGGTAATGGGCGCACCACGGGTGCGGAAGACAGGTAGTTTAGCGGTTGTTCAAGGAGATCGGACGGTCCGCCCTGCATGCTGACCATGCGGGCAAAACTCTCTGCAGCCATACCTGTTGCAATTACATTTTCCAACATTAATCGCGCCAGTTTCTGATTCTTGGCCAGACCGCCAAGTATCAACATTTCGCTTCCCAATGACAGGACGACCTCCTCGAGCCGGGGCTGTCGATAACCCCCTTTTAGAAATTCTATGGCTTCCATCATTTCCAGCGCATTGCCGGCACTATAGGCCAGGGGCTGGTTCATGTCGGTTATCAATGCACGACAGGGTAAACCGGCCATTGTTGAAACTTCGATAAGATTCGAGGCCAGGTCCCTTGCCTGGTTACGTTCTCGCATGAATGCGCCATTACCTGTTTTTATGTCCAGCACAAGGCCATCGAGCCCTTCAGCCAGTTTTTTGGAAAGAATGGATGCCACGATCAAAGGCTTGGAATCCACGGTGGCAGTAACGTCCCGAACGGCATACATCCGGCCATCCGCGGGTGCAAGTTCTCCACCCTGACCGGTCATGGCCAGGCCGGATTTGCGCACGGTCTCATAAAATAGATGTTCCGGTGGATATGTGTTAAATCCCGGAATGCTTTCCAGTTTATCCAGTGTACCCCCGGTATGGCCAAGACCACGTCCGGTTATCATTGGAATATAGGCCCCGCAGGCAGCCAACATCGGCGCCATCACCAGGCTTACCAGGTCACCTACTCCTCCGGTTGAGTGTTTGTCTAAAACAGGACCATCAAGACCGGGCCACTGCAGGCAATGACCGGTATCACGCATCGCCAATGTGAGCGCTGTCTGTTCAGCCATGCTCATGTTACGGAGACATACAGCCATCGCGAACGCACCTATCTGCGCGTCACTGACCAGCCCCTCCGCGATACCGTTTACAAAATCCGTGATTGAATCTGCCGATAACTCCTGGCCGTCTCGCTTGGCCTTTATGAACTCTCTGGTTAGCAACATGCAGTCATGATAGCAGTGAATGCACTGCTGTCCTACTCTATCTAGATTCCCCATTCTCATATGAGGCTGCTGGCTTGATGATGGATGCTGGCCAAGTTTGGAAACTCACTGGTGCTTCGTCAGGGTAGCAGAGGTCGCGTGGTACCTTTTTTCAGGACTCGCTAGTCACATCCATGTGGCGCTCGGTCGCGACATCCATGTCGCTCACGGTCCTGAAAAAAGGTACCACACACCCTCTGCTATGTGCGTATGCATGGGCCAATAATTTCTGATAGGTGAACTAACTTGAGGTTGAAGCTGTGGTGGGGGTATTGCCTTCCAGGACCTTTATGTTCAGGATGAACGGTACTTCGCGATGGAGCACATGGATGTGCGACGCGAAGCCTCCCGGAGGCCACACATGTTTCTTGGGTGGCCTGGTAGGCATGGTAGGCAATACCGCCGCCGCAGCGCCACTCCCGGTGAAGACGAGCTCTGAACTAACGAAATTCTTGCATGAGCATTGCAATGAATGCCCAATATTGTCAGAAAGTAGTTTTTTAACCAAAGGGGCGGTGACAGACTACCCGTCTGCCCCGACCCTTACCCGCACTTGGAGTAACCGCACGACAGGCATGTAGCGCAATTATCCATGACCACCACTGCCTTTGTATGGCATTTATTACACAGGGTGGCCGAGGCGGGGTAACCGACTTCCTCTCCGGCTGTGCTAGTTGTAGTTTCTGGTTCGACGCTTTCGGCCTCGGCGCGTTTCTGATTGAGAATGAGCAGTTGTTGCTCGGTCAGCTCTTCCTTTTCCAATAAGCCGATTTTTTGCATATGGTGTGCTATCACATCACCTATCTCGGCAATGATCGAGGGCATGAACTTACCGCCAGGTTTGAAATAACCACCCTTGGGGTCGAAAACCGCCTGCAGTTCCTCCGCCAGGAACGTGACATCTCCACCCTTTCTGAAAACGGCCGACATCAACCGGGTCAGGGCCACGATCCACTGGAAGTGATCCATGTTCTTGGAGTTGATGAAAATCTCAAATGGCCTGCGCTGCTCATGCACTGTTCCCTGGTTGAGAATGATATCGTTGATGGTCACATACATTGCGTGATCATCCAGCGGCGTCTTTATTTTATAGGTTGAACCCTCAAGAGATTCCATACCTTCAGGCCGCATGATCTTTTCGGTCATACGTATAACTTTGGCCGAGCTACGGGCCTCTTTTTCTTCGGCAGCGAGAATTTTCGCAGCCACTTCTTCCTCCGGTTTTACCACTTCATAACCGGCAATGTGTTTGTTAATCTTGATTGTCATTTTTTCAATATCTCACTTAAAATTTTCCGTAATATCCCTCTTTCAGGGCATCAAACAGATTGGCTGCGGTATGCACCTCACCATCGTACTCAATTTCTTCGTTACCTTTGACTTCAACTACTTCACCGTCTTCGAGCACAAAGCGATAGGTCGTATTTGCAAGGTCGTCTTCTTTTACCAGAACGCCCTGAAAAGCCTCGGGATTGAACCGGAAAGTAGTACATCCCTTCAGACCTTTGCTGTGCGCATAGGTATAAATACTCTTGAATTTTTCATAAGGGTAATCCGTAGGCACATTCGCGGTCTTGGATATGGATGAATCAATCCACTTTTGCGCTGCAGCCTGGATGTCGACGTGTTCAGAAGGAGAAACGTCATCTGCCGTAATGAATTGCCCGGGCAATTTTGTCGCCTCGTCATCTGAACCGGGCATCGCTTCCTGATTGACAAGTTCACGGTACGCCAGCAGTTCATAGCTGAAAACTTCAACTTTTTCCTTGCTCTTTTTACCTTCGCGGATCACGTTGCGACTGTAATGGTGAGCAAAGCTGGGCTCGATTCCGTTCGACGCATTATTTGCCAGTGACAGTGAAATCGTACCGGTTGGCGCAATCGAAGTGTGATGCGTGAACCGGCCACCTTCTTCAGCCAGCGCAGCGATCAACCCAGGGTCAATCTCGCCGATTTGTTGCATGTAGCGACTGTATTTCGCATGCAAAACCGAACCGCTTAAGGAGTCTCCAACCTGGTATCCATCAGCAACCATCTCTGGACGGATGCGTAGCATCGGTGCAGTGATCCTGAATACTTCCTCCATTACCGGCGCCGGGCCCTTCTCCCGGGCCAGTTCCAACGACTCCTGCCATCCGGTAACGGCCATTTCACGGGCAATCTTGTCAGTAAACTCAAGTGAATCCGGGGAACCATACTTCATACCCAACAGTACCAATGTTGACCCCAGGCCAAGGAAACCCATGCCATGCCGGCGCTTGCGCTCGATTTCATCGCGTTGCTTTCCAAGAGGTAAGCCATTGATTTCAACGACATTATCCAACATTCGGGTAAAGACCCTGACAACCTGGCGGTACTCATCCCAGTTAAACGTCGCCTCGGGTGTAAACGGTTTTTCTACAAAACGTGTCAGGTTGACTGAACCAAGCAGGCAGGCTCCGTAAGGCGGTAAGGGTTGCTCGCCACATGGATTTGTCGCGCGGATATTCTCGCAAAACCAGTTGTTGTTCATCTCATTGATGCGGTCGATCATGATAAAACCCGGTTCGGCAAAGTCGTAAGTGGATGACATGATCATGTCCCACATACGACGCGCAGGCACGGACTTGTAAACCTTGCAGGCCACCAGGCCGTCTTCACGCTTTACATAATCATCAAGCAGGGGCCAATCACGCCACAACACCTGCTCCGGATCATCGATATCAAGTTCGGACGCTTCCTGCGGGGTTATTGGGAAAGCCAATGCCCATTTGTCATCCGCTTCGACGGCCTGCATGAACTCGTCGGTAATCAATAAGGAGCAGTTAAACTGCCGCAACCGTCCATCTTCACGTTTGG
>Ga0209456_10000641_pt1 | contig 18498 bp, 13 predicted proteins | sample COG_11_FD_184755 | JGI IMG/M metagenome (GOLD analysis project Ga0209456, IMG submission 184755) | Pelagic marine sediment microbial communities from the LTER site Helgoland, North Sea, for post-phytoplankton bloom and carbon turnover... | ecosystem: Environmental > Aquatic > Marine > Neritic...
CGGCTGACAAACATCCAACGCGCCGAGGTTTCGCCACGGTGGCGAGCGGGTGGGCTCGACGCCGCGACCGTTCATGAATTGGCAATCTCCCGCCATGCGGCTGCGAGATCGACCGCGCAGGCCTGTCTTTCCTCCAGGGTCATACCCACTGCCGGATCGTAGCTGCGCAGCTCGCTTAGAAAGCGGTTCATCGCCCTGGCTTGGCGCGTCAAGCGAGTCATGTCGCTCAGAGTGGCGACGCGCTCATGTGACGTCACCAATCCGGCTTCATGCACCGCGTCACGATTCGCCTGGCCCCAGGTCCTCAAGCACGGGGCGGCAAACGGCAGGGAATCGGAGACCCCCCTCACCACATTGAGGGACGAGTTAGGATGACGACTCGAGACGACAACCAACAACAGCGAGATTGCTCGCCGCCGGAGCCACTCGCCCCCAGAGCTTGCGTCGATCAAAGCCGGGAGCAACACCGAACTCGCCGTAATCTTGGCAGAATCCATGTTTGGGCAGGGCGAGTTCACTATGAAGGCCGCGTTCCAGGAATGATAGATGGCCTGCCACTCCGAGGAGATCGCATCGAACCCGTGCTTTGCCACTCGTTCGGCCAACAGGTACCCGCAACTTGCGTTCTCGTCCCCTGCACCGACACATCTCGGCCCCAGGCCCTCGCTGGCGACCGCCATCAAGATGTTGGCATGGAGCAGTTGAGCCGCACTCTCGCGACACACCACTTCCCCGGCTGCTCCTGTGAACAAATGGACACCCCAATAGACGCCCTTGCACTTCGCTTCCTCAAAAAAGTTTTCGTACGGAATTTCCGCGAAAATAACCTCGGTCATTCTGCCGATGAGCAGCGCTCGGAGCGCGTCTTGATGTCTTTCGAGGTGAAGGGTTAGAGCGTTCAAGAGCTGCAGGTAGTTCAGGCCCTTGTGAACTAGCTCGGCGACCGCCTCTTGCGACGCAGCCGGCTCTCGCGGAGCGTTCTCACCGATGGCGGCGACCAACCGGACGAACGCTCTGTTCCGCAGTAGGCCGCGTTTCAGCTGGGGTAGTAGCGGCGCCAGGTCCTGGGGCTTCCGCAGAAGGCTCAGAATTTCTGGTTCCGTCCCGAGAGAATCGACGTCACCGATCTGAAAATCGGCCCAGTAGCGCTGTATCAGCTCAGGCGACGTGCGACGCTTCTCGAAGGCTGAAAGAAACTCCGTCACCGCAACATTCACATCGTGCATCAAACTCCGTACCACTTCTCTGTCGAGAGTCGTGTCCACTGAATCATTGCCGTAGTCTACGACGAACGCGGGTAACAACACCACAAGCCAGATCGGGTATCCCATCCCGGTGTGGTTCGCCGTGACTTGGGATACGAGCCTCCCCATCGGAACGATGTGGCGTCTCGAGGCGTCTAGCTGGAGCGGACGGAGCCGGAAACTCTCGACCAGAGAAGCCGTAGTTGCGACGTGCTGAAGTGCTTGAGCGTCGTGACCTTGCTGTCCCGCCGTCGCCTTTGTGAACGCTTGTTCCCCAAGTACATCGCTTTCATGTCGCAGCGCTGCAGCTTGCCGCTAGATGTCTTCGGAAGAGTCCCTGCTTCGATGAGGACCACATCGTACACCTCCAGGCCGATAGTCTGCGCAACGCATGAGCGGACCAGGGCTACAATAGCCGGATACTCTTCTTTAGGAATGCTGGTTTCGGCACAGACAACCAGTGTTTCGTCTTGGTCTCTGTGGGTTACGCCGAAGGCCACGACGTTGCCGGTTCGTACCTGCGGCAACTTCGAAACCGCGTGCTCTATGTCGGTCGGGTAGTAGTTGGCGCCGGCGACGATGATGATCTCTTTCTTGCGCCCGGTGATATAGATCCGACCGTCGACCATGTAGCCGAGGTCCCCAGTGTGAAGCCAGCCATTCTGTATCGTTGACGCGGTTGCAGCTTGGTTGTCGTAGTAGCCCAACATCACGGATGGGCCTCGCAGCAAGATCTCTCCGACAACTCGATCAGGACATGTTCGACCTGACTCGTCGACTGCTTTCGCTTCGTGGCCCTCGAACGGGGCGCCGCAACACACCACCTCGATCGCATCTGGCTCGTCCGCCGGTTCGGCGTGACCATCGCCATACAACTTCTCAGGATCGAGGGTATCGTAGCGTGGGCCGTTTTCGCTCTTGTCGAATGAGACGGCGAGTGTGCTTTCCGCCATGCCGTAGCCCGCCGTCAGCGCAGAGGGACGAAAGCCGACGGTCTCAAACTTCTCCGAAAACGAACGAAGCGTGTTCATACGAACGGGCTCGGCTCCGCATCCCGCATAGCGCCAGGACGCAAGGTCCAACCCGTCTAGGTCGTTCGCGCGCTTGGCGCACAGCGCGTATCCGAAGTTCGGGGCGAACGAGACTGTGCCTTTGTGACGAGTTATCGCCCTCAGCCATTCCACGGGCCGCTTCAGAAAAAGAAGTGGTGGCATGTACACGGCGGACGATCCTGTGAAGATGGGAGCAAGCACCATCCCGATGAGGCCAAAATCGTGAAAGAACGGCAGCCATGAGCACAGCACATCGTCAGGGGTCATCCCCATTCCCGACTTTGCGAGGGCATGGCAGTTCACTGTCAGATTGCGGTGAGTCAGCGGCACACCTTTCGGTCGCGAGGTGCTTCCGGAGGTGAACTGAAGGAATGCCGTCGAGTGCGGAGACGACGGGGTCAAGTCCATAAGGCGTGACGGCTCGCGCGCTAGCTCTTCGACAGTCAGCACCTGCCGCAATGATGCGCTGAGCAGAGAACCCGAAACCGCTTTGATCTGGGCAGTCGTCACGAGGGTTCGCGCTCTGCTCGCCTCCACGATATGGCGACTTCGCTCGATATAGGTAGTGAGGTGAGCAATTCCGATGGGCGGGGCTAGGGGAACGGGGACGATTCCGGCCCACAACGCGCCCAAGAACGTAAGAACGAACTCCTGTCGTTCAGGGATGACCAAGGCGACATGCTCACCGCGACCGATTCCACTAGCGACTAGAGCGCTGGCACGTTTGGCCACGCTTCCAGCTAGCGCGTCGAATGACAAGAACGACTCCGTTTGGCCCTTGTCAGCGATGAAAGTGAAACCCTGATCCTGAGCTGACGTCGCCGCGAGCTCGGCGAGTGCTTCTACAACTGTTCGTTCAGGGAACTTCATTGTGTCAACGAGCTCCTGAATCGAGCAGACTCATGACACTTTGAGCCGCGTCGCCCACAGTTCGAATCTTTGGCAGCAGCTCGAGCGGAATCTCGATGTCGAAATGGTCTTCCACATCGGCCATGAGATTCATCACCTTCAGGGAACTGAGCGCAAGATCAGAAATGAAGTGGGTGTCCGCAGATACGTCCTGCTTCTGGGCGTAATCGGCGGTAAGTCGCACTAGCTGGGTAAGGATCTTATTGAAGTTATGTTCAGGCACTCTAGTGCCGCCGATTGTGAACTGCATCGTTCCAGATCGCAAGACACAGATCTAGCGCACGAGGCGCGAGAAACCGGAGCGTCGCCCAAGCAATTTCATTCAATTCCGTAGTCAAACAGAGTAGTCTCCCTGGGATCAGGCAAGCGAGCTAACACCTTCGAAGGATCCGTTGACTTCCGCTGCGAACTACCAAACTCGCCCAGCACGGTATGCGCCGCGCCAGCCGTTGGAGTGCCGCCTGCATGCGCCACAGCTTGGTGCGCTGGCAAGTATGGAGAACATCTCGCGCGGTGGACTTCTAATCCGAGCGATCGACGCCGACTTGACTCCAGGGGATGAGATTTCCGAGCTCTACGTCACGGCCGACGCGCAAACCTTCAGCCTCCCAATCGCTGACGTCGTAAGAACCATTCCAGGCGATGAGCCAGATGGCTCGATGCTCGTTGGTTGTCGCTTCCAGTCGTCCATCGAGAAGTCGCTAGAGCGCCTCATGCCGTTACTGAAGCCCGCGGCGTATGTAACGGGCGAGCTCCTAGATGAGCCTGCTGAAGGTACAGTGGAGAAGCTCTCCCTCCGCGACATGCGGCGCTTCTGGAAGACCGAGGGCAACGACCTGTTCTCCAAGTGCAGGCACTCGGCGGAATACGCTCGCAAGCTGCGAGCCGCGGGCGCTTACCAGGCGCTCTACCGAATCACGCTTACGAGCAAGCTCGATCATCGCTCCACCGTCTACAATCCGTTTAGCCTTCAAGAAGAAGAGATCATCTGCTTCGATTCAAACGGCTATCTGGGGCTTCACGTCGATCCTCGAGTGATTGACGCGACACATCGAGCTCTGGATACGTTTGGATACGGGACCCCAAGCTCTCAGCTTCTGTCAGGAACGAACAGGCACCTTCGTGAGTTGGAAGAGGCGATTAGCGAGTTCCACGGGCGCGAAGACACTATCGTCTTCAGCAGTGGCTTTGCGGCGAATGTTGGGACCATCACGTCGTTGATCGCCGAGGACGATCGCATCATCGCCGACGAATTCAGTCATGCCAGTATTCAGGATGCGCTCGAATGGTCTGCTTCGCGCGAAGTCGCATTGTTCCCCCACAGCGACATGGCCGCTCTGCGACGTCGCTTGAGCTCCGATCAAGAACGTCGCAGAGGTGGAACCCTCATCGTGTCGGACGGCGTCTTCAGTATGCAGGGAGACCTGGCCGATTTGCCGTCACTGCGAAGTGCGGCCGATGACCACAAGGCCTTGCTCATGTTCGACGAGGCGCACGCCACGGGCGTCATCGGCCCGCAAGGACGAGGGACGGAGGAGCACTACGGCTGTGAAGGAGCGATAGACATCCTCATGGGAACGCTCAGCAAAGCCCCGGGGACCGTGGGTGGATATATCAGCGGCAGCGAGGATTTGGTCACCCACCTTCGGTTTTTTGCTCGAACGGCAATGTTCAGCACGTCGCTGCCAGCTGCGCTCTGCGCAGGCGCGACCGAGGCCTTTCGAATCATGGCGAACGACCCGGAACCACGTGAGCGGTTGTGGGAGAACGTGCGCGCCATGGCGGATGGCCTCAGCAGCATTGGCTTCAGCATTCCGAACCCCCAAAGCCCCATCCTTCCGGTGCATGTGGGAGATGGCAACCGATTGGTCAGCGTGAGCCGGGATCTCTATTCGAGGGGAATCCGCTGCGCCGCGGTTTCTTTCCCCGCTGTACCAATGGGGGCGGAAATCCTGAGGATCACCGTCAACGCCCGCCACACGCGGGTAGACATCGAACGTTGTGTGGAAGCCTTGGCAGAAACAGGGCAAAAGCACGGTCTCCTTGGTCAACCGTCTTAGGACCTTGCTATGCTCGTGGTCGGTGCGAGGGGAGGCACAAAAGTCGGACGAACAGTTGTGGCTCGGTTCAACTGGAGCCGCGACTGGCGGATTTGAGGCCGTCGCTGCAACTCGGAGCGCGCGCGCCACGATATACGTCACCATTGTCGTCGGCACACTGCTTCTTGGCTGGAGCATCGGGGACTTCGACTTCTTCCCCGAGCATGCGCTGCGATTCCTCTCGTATCGGGTTGTGGCAACCGTGCTTTGCGGACTTCTGGCCGCCCTGGCCTGGTTCGCAACAGAGCCTCGCTTGAAGTTCGCGTCGATCTGGCTCTGGTTTTGCGTTTGGGGCGCAGTCAATGCGGTGATGATCCCAAGCACGCCGGAGTACATGCTCACGCACGTCTTCGTGCTCGTCATCTCTCAGGTCGGCTCACCCGCATTCATCGTGTGGCCTTGGACGTGGGGAGTAAGCAAGAGCCTGGCACTGCTCGCAATAGGCGAAATCGCTCTCGCTCAAGGTGACTTTGACGGCTACAACGCGTTCGCAGCACACGCTTACCTGGTGAGTGGCGTTGCGTTCAACGCCATCGGGACGCGAGTCCGATATCGGGCGGAGTCTGTTCAATATCGAACACAAGCGATGCTCTCGGATGCGCTGGAGCGCGCTCGGGAAGTCGACCGCCTCAAGAATGAGTTTTTCGCCAATATCTCTCATGAGTTGCGCACGCCGCTCACATTGATCTTGTCGCCCGTGGATCAGCTGCTTGACAAGCTCCAGCCGAGCGCAGAACGCGACGCGCTAAAGGTCGTGCGCAGCAACGCAAACCGACTGCTCCGGATGATCGACGACTTGCTTGACCTCGCAAGACTCGAAGGCGGCGGACTGCGCTTGCGGATCATGCAGATCGACGTGAGGGCCCTTGCGCAGCGCGTAGCTGGGAACGCCGCGCCGGCTGCAAGAGCCAAGGGCATCGAGATGGTGTTTTCATCAAAGGGCGAGGAACCCGAGATGTTCGGTGACGCTCACCGGATCGAGATTATCGTCACAAATCTCATCGGCAACGCGATTAAATTCACTCCGCGCGGTGGCCGGATCGAAGTCAATGTGTTCCACAACTCAGCAGGAACGTCTGTCGAGGTAACGGACACCGGGTCAGGAATTGCGCGCGAGGACCAGCAACGCATCTTCGACCGCTTCCACCAGACGGAAACCTCTGAGCGGCGCCGGCAGGGCGGCGTAGGCATTGGTCTTGCGTTAGCTCGCGAGCTTGCGCAGCTGCACGGTGGTTCCCTGACGGTCGAAAGCCGGCTCGGCGAAGGCTCCACGTTCACACTCTTTTTGCAAAGCGGCAAGGATCACTTCCACACCGGTACCGTCGAGCGTCGACAGCTGCAAACGGACCTTCACCCTGGCCGCCGCATAGAGGACCGTCCAACTGCGCTGCCGCCCGGCAATATGGAGGACGCCACCGCGGAGTTGCGGCAGAGCCTTCCCTCCCCCGACCGCCTCCTGCTGGACCGTGGGCGACTTCCTCGCGTTCTGGTTGCGGAGGACGAAGACGATCTTCGCGGCTTCATCGTAGGCGTACTCAAGGACGCATACGTAGTTGACTCCGCGAAGGACGGCGCCGACGCACTGGAGCTCTTGAAGAGCAACCGGCCCGACTTGGTCTTGACAGACGCCATGATGCCCGGGGTCAGCGGGCTCGATCTGACGCGCACGATCAAGGGGGACCCCACGCTTCGGCACATTCCCGTCGTTCTACTTACCGCACGTGGGGAACACGAAGCGGCGCTCGAAGGCTACGACGCGGGCGCCGATGAGTTCGTCTCCAAGCCTTTTCACACCAAAGTCTTGCTAGCCCGCATTCGTGCCCATCTGAAGATGCGCGGGCTCAGTTTGCAGCTCGCCGATCAGGCACGCCTCGCGTCCGCCGGAACGCTTGCGGCGGGCCTTGCGCATGAGGTGAAGAACCCGCTCAACGCGGCAGTGAACGCGGTCAGAGTTCTCGAGAAAGGCGGCTCCTCGCGTGTCTCGAACGAGAAGCTAATGGGCGTGGTCATCGACGCGCTCGGACGCATTGACGGGATCATCTCTGCGCTTGATGCACACGCGCGCCCAGCCGATGGCGATGACGTTGCGCCGTGTAACGTCCGCAAAGCCGTCGAGTCCACGCTCAATCTGCTCGCGCACAGGCTCCGAAATCGTGTGAAAGTTCACCAAGATTATGAAACGACCGGCGACGTTTTCGCACCTGCTCGGGCGTTCAATCAGGTCTTGCTGAATCTGATCGATAACTCGATTCGCTCGGGCGCAGAGAACATCTGGATCGAGCTTCGGCAGGCGGAAAGCCAGATTTCGGTCGCTGTGGGCGATGACGGGCCGGGGGTTCCGGCCGAGGTGGTGCACCGGATCTTCGACCCCTTCTTTACAACGAGAGTGGAAGGCGAAGGGGTCGGCCTTGGGCTTCATCTCAGCCGGAGAATCGCCCAGGAGTGTGGTGGTGAGCTAAGATATGAACAGAGGCCCGGGGGAGGGGCTCGCTTCGTGATGGAGATTCCTGCCATGGAGCAAGCGGCATGACAGCGCATGTATTATTCGTTGATGACGAAGAGCCGAATCTCATCGTCTTCGAGGCGGTCTGCGGCGATGCGTTTCCGGTTTTGACTGCGTCGAGCGCGGCGGCGGGGCTGAAGCTGATGCAGGAGCACGAGATCGGTGTCGTGCTCACCGACCAACGAATGCCTGGGATGACGGGGATCGAGCTGCTCGAGAAGGTCGAAGTCGAGTACCCGGATGCGATTCGTCTTCTGATCACGGCCTACTCCGACTTGCAGGCTGCCGAGGATGCGATCAACCGCGGTCACGTGCGGCGTTACATGCGCAAGCCCTGGGAGCCTGAAGTGCTGCGCGCCGAGCTTCGCGATGCGATCGACCTTTACACACTCAACTCGCGGATCAGGGAGCTCGAGCAACGTCTGCTCGAAACGGAGCGCGCGTATTCGCTGAGCGTGGTGGCCACTGGGCTTGCCGATGAGCTTCGCAATCCGTTGGGCTGGGTTCGCAACAACCTGACCGTCATCGAAACCTCGGTTGCGGCGGCGACGGCGGCGCTCGAGGAAGCCACCCCGAACCTGACACGGGCGCGCGGGTCCTTGGCGCAGGTCGACAACGCGGTAACCGATGCGCGGGACGGGGTGAGACGGATACTCGAGCTCACCGAAAAAATGGCCCAAGCTCCCGAAGAAGAAGGCTCGGAGCTCGTCGATCTTGCGGACGCGGTTCGCATGGCGCTTCGCAAGGCTGAGAACAGCGGGCTTCGCGGGCGTGCGTTGATCGAGGTCGCGACCGGCGTCGAGCCCAAGGTGGTGGCGACCCGGACAAATATCGTGCAAATCGCCCTGAATTTGTTGGCCAATGCAGTTCAGCGGGCGGCCGCTCGCGAGAGTGGCCAGGGCATCGTGCGGGTTACGACCGCCGTGCTTGGCGACCAGGCCGTGCTCGATGTGTCCGACAATGGGCCTCCGATCGCAGCCGATCAGATGGACGCCGTCTTCACGCCGTTTGGCGTCGGTGGGCGCCTGCACGGCGCGGGCGTTGGGCTGGCGATTTCGAAGCGCATCGCTGAAGAGCTCGGCGGCAAGATCGAGGTCAGCACCACTGACGATCAGGAGACGCGCTTCCGGCTGACGTTACCCACGGCCAAGAGCGGGTCGAGTCAGGCATGACGGCGGCTACGAATCCGGCGATACGCGAGTTCGGACTCATCTTCGACGACGATGCCTGGCCCTTGCTCTATGTTCGCTTTCCTTCGAAGCCACTCAGCGATGAGGGCTTCGCGTATTTCATCGAGCGGTACACGGCGGTGGTCGAGCGTCGGATGCCGTTCGCGACGATCCTCGACTCGAGGGGCCCGACGACGGCGATCACGGCCCATCAGCGAAAGATGCTCACGGAGTGGTTCGATGTCACCGGCGATCTCGCAGCCGAGTATCACTTCGGAATTGCAGTGCTGATCAACAACGCATTCATTCGGGGCGCGCTCAAGGCCGTGACCTGGGTGAAGCCGATCCCCGTGCCCATCAAGCCATTTGAGTCGATCGCAGATGCGGCTCCATGGCTACGCGACCGGTTTGCCGGGCAGCAGCTCTCGATGACGCCGCCGATGGAGATGCTTCTTGGGGGGCGGAGCTAGCGTCTATTTGACGGCGTAGCCGGCGGCACGGACCACGGCTTCGAGGTCGGCGGCAGGTGCGGAGCCTTCGACCGTCGCTTGACCGGGTTCCAGGTTGACCATCGCCGAGGTCACGCCATCTGCATCGCGAAGGGCGCGTTCGAGCTTCCGAACGCAGTTGTCGCAGGTGAGGCCCTCCACATCGAGCGTGACCACGGCGGGCCCGGCGGGGGCGCTGCGTCGCAGCCATGTGCCTCGGAGGTCGTCAAACACAAAGTAGAGGAAGAGGCCGCCGAGGACCAAGGCGGATGCCCAGGCCCACCATGGGTGCCCGTGCTCGTGGGTCATGCTTCCAAGCGCTTGGAAGGGGATGAACGCGTCGTACACATACGCAAGCCCGACGCTTCCGACGATGACGGTGGCGAGATAGACGGAGAGGACGCGACCGCCGAACGCTCGCTTCACCGCGCCGATGGTAGCGATGTTGGTTGCTGGTCCGGCCATCAGGAAGACCAGCGCAGCGCCGGTGGGCATGCCCTGTGCAATCAGGGCGGCAGCGATGGGGACCGACGCCGTAGCGCAAACGTAGAGGGGTAGCGCGATGGTCAACGCCGCAAGGCCAGCGAGCGCGGGGTGAACGCTCGACCAGCCGGCGATTGCACCTGGCGGAATCCAAACGGTGATGGCAGCGGATGCAACGACCCCGAAGACGATCCACTTCCAGATGGGTCGGATCACGTCGATTATATGCTCGAAGAATCCGATGGTCGATTGCGGAGCCGTGGCTTCTGCGAGGCGCTCGATGCCTCCGGCTTCGGTGTGCAGCGATTCGGTAATCCCGCCACCCACTAGCCCCATCAGCAACGCACTCACGCACTTGAAGATGGTGAACGGCCAACCGAGAAACGAAGCGCTCACCAGCAGTGAGTCGACACCGGTTTGCGGGGTGCTGATCAGAAAGCCGACCGCCGCGCCGTCGCTCGCACCATCTTTCTTGAGCCCGAGCCCTGCGGGAATGACACCGCAGGAACACAAAGGAAGCGGCACCCCCAACGCAACAGCCTTGCCCACTCCCCCGAAGCCGCGAAACTGGCGCCTCGCGAAGTCACGAGGCAGCAGCACGTGAAGCAAGCCGGCCGCCGCGGCTCCCAAGAGAAGCCAGGGCGAAAGCTGAAGCCATACCTGCCAGATCGCGTCGAGCATGGGATCGATATGGGTCTACGCACGCAAGCGCGCAATCCCCCTACAGAGAGCTAAAGGGAGACGTCGCCCAAGGTGTTGCCCTGGTAGCCTGCTGCTTGCATCGCGCTGATGAGTACCGTCGCCGGGTGTGCCCGGTTGCCGTTGACGTGCTCGCCCGGGTTCAAACCGCCCGCCCGGCCCGCCATGAGCATGACCATGTTTTCGACCGAGTGCGTTTGGTTCTGCGAGCTGCCGTCATTGAGTTGAAGGCCATGTCCCGCCTCCGCAGTGAACACGATCACGCTGTTGTCGAGCACGTTGCCCCCGCCCTCGGGCGTGCTGCGCAGCTTGTCGATCAGATACGCGTAGTGCGAGATGTGCCACTGGAGGAGGCCGGCGGACGGAATCTGCCCGCGGTTGTTCGGGTCTCCGTTGTGGCCGACTTCGTGAAGGTCGCCGCCCACCGACGCCCAGCGCGCAGGTTGCGTGGTGCCCGGGAGCGTGCCGAGGCCGTCGGCGATCGGGCGCGCATTCATGTGGGACTGGAAGGCGGTGATCTGAAGTGACGCGGAGCGCGTGAGGTCACAGACGAACGCCATATGGATCAGGTCCGCGAAGATGCGCGAGCGTGTGTGTTCATCGCTGTAGCCCGAGCCGGGGGTCACCGAGCCACTGCCGCCGCCCTCATGGTCGCCGCCAATCGGTGGGTCGGCGCCTGGATCCGGTGGAACGAAACACTGCCCACTAGCGATAGGTGGCAGCGCGCCGATTCGGTTTTCGAGGTCGCGAATCTCATCGAAGTGACGCTCGAGCCGTTCTTGGTCGGCGCGTCCCACGTTGTTCACGAGCTTCGCGCGCTTTTCGAGCACCAGGTCGAGCACACTGCGGCGCGCGCGCATCTCGAAATCGAACCGTGCTGCGTCTTCATCGTTGTCGGGGACGAAGCCGGTGAAGAGCGAACGAAACGCGACCTGCGGGCTTGCCTGCGCTTCGATGCGGGCACTGCTCCCTCCCCCAGGCCCGTATGAAATGTACTGCCGGCCTGAAAAGCTGTAGCCGCTGACGTAGAAGCCAGGCTGAGAGCGAACCACCAACGATTCGTGTGTCGTCTGTCCCGCGTTGAGCTCGGCGATCACCTGGTCTGATGTAATGCCGTTGCACAGGTATGTGGGCGATGTGGATCGGGTGCCCGACAGCAACGGGCTGCAGCCGCCGCCATGGAAATCGCGATACGCACCTGCTGTGGGAACGGCGCTGCCATCCGTCGAGCTCGCGTTGAATGGAATGGCCAGGTTGGACACCATGGTGAAATCGTTCTGCATGCCTTGCAGCGGCAGGAGCGGCGTCGTGAGGGAAAAGCCTCGGCCGTAGCTGGTGTCGGCGATGAAGTGCCCGCCCTCGGTGACGCTCTGGCCATCGATACGGCTTTCATTCTTGGCGTAGTTGTCGCAACCGAGGGCCTGCCCGGCGAAGAAAATCGCGTAGCGCGCCGGAGGGGTTTGCGCGCTGCTCGTTCGCGCTGGAAGCATGCACTCGAGCAGCGGCAAAGACACCGTAACGCCCGCCATGCCCTTGAGAATCGCCCTGCGATTGATCTTCATCGCCATGACTAGAGCCTTTCCTGGGCGCGCCGGGCAAACCGGTCGGACGCGGTGAAGTCGACGATGAAGGCCTTGAAGTCGTGCTGCCCCGCCCGGAACGACTCGACCATCTCCTGGAGCAGCGCCTCCTCGTACGAGCTGGTCGGGCGACCCAAGGCGAACGTCAGAAATTGCTGCACGGCGCAGGCGTCGACGTAGTCGTTATCGACGAGCAGTTGGGATAGCTCTGCAGGCCCCGAGAAGGCGCCCACGTTGACGATCTCTCCGGAGCCTTCGATGACACACTCCGGCAGCCCATCGTCATGCTCGCGGTAGCGGCCGGCCACGTCGTAGTTCTCGAGGCCGAAGCCGATCGGGTCGACGAGGCTGTGGCACGAGGCACAGCTGCTTGATTGGTCGCGGTGCTCGGCGTAGCGCTCGTACTTGCAGATGGCGTCCATCGCGCCTTGCGGAGGCTGGTCGGCATCGACGTTGGGCGGCGGTCGTGGAACGTCCTCGCACATGAAGCGCGTACGAACGAGGATGCCGCGTTGGGTCGGGCTCGTGTCTTCGAACTTGCTGAACGCGGCAAGAAGGCTGCCGTGGCCGAGAATCCCGGCGCGTCCCGTACCTTCGTATGAAACCCAGCCTTCCCCATCGGCCGGCCTTGGCAAGCCGTAGTGATCGGCGAGGGAGTCGTCGACGAAGGTTTCGTCCATCGTGAACAGGCGCAGGTAGCTGCCGGGCTCGTCGAAAATCACCCGGTCGATGAGCGCCGAAGTTTCTCGATTGAAGGCCGCGACCAGCTCCGGGGTGTGCGGGATCGAGCGATAGCCGAGCCACATGGCGTGGAAGCGATGGAGCTGTGCGCGAGCTTTCGGGTCAGCGAGCATACGGAGCGCTTCGCTGCGCCTGCTTTCCGGGCTGTCCAACGAGCCGGTCTGGGCGGCGGCGAAGAGCGTGTCGTCCGGCATGCTGGCCCACAAGAGGTACGACATGCGGCTCGCGATTTCGTAACCGTCGAGCTCGAGAAGCCCGGGTGTGTTACCGGGTGTGCCCTCTTCCACACGATAGAGGAACTCCGGGTCCTGCAGCGTGGCCGATACGGCTAGCTGAACCGCCGTGTAGAAATCGTTGTCGACGACGGCGTTGTCCTCAGACGCGAACGCGAGCAGCGGCATGTAGGAGTCCACGTCCTCCGCGCTGACCGCCCTTCGAAACGCGCGCGGCAAGAACGCATCGAGGAACGCACGGAAGCACTGTTCGTCGCCCGCGCTTGCGGGGGTGCACGGAACGAGCTCGGCGCGTCGGGCCGCATCGCCGACGGCTGCTTCGGCCACTTGTTCGGCAAGCGCTTCGAGCGAAGTGATCAGCGCTTCGGACGCCTGCTGAATCGTGTAGTCATTGTCGAAGGGTCGGAACTCGTCCTCGTTCAAGAGGCGCGCCGCGGGTGCGCTGGTCTCTCCCACCAGGTCGCGGAGCGTGTTGTCGAGCTCGACCTGGGACAATCGCCGGACGCCGCTTTCGACTGCGAGAACCGGATCGACTGCAGGCGGGCCGCCAGCCTCGCCGGTTTTGCCGATCTGACCTGAGCAGGAGGCGAGAGTTGCCAGGGCAACCACCCCGACGACGCGCGGGAACATCTGTTCAATATCTCAGGCGATTGTGGTCCTGTCGACCGAATTCACCCTAAAGTGCGAAGTCACGCTGCGATCGTTGCGTCAGTTACCTTGTGATTTCAGTGGTTTAGGTGGGTAGAGAGTGTCCCCTGGGTGGTATCAAGGCTCGGAGCTCCATGTTGGCGGGGGTGGGAGAGCCCCGGAGCCAGGCTACGCCGGCTTTTTTGAAGCGGAGCCAGTTGCCGTTGGGGTTGCCGGTGGTGAGGAGGGAGAGGGCGTCGCTCATCCAGGGCTCGTGGCCTACGCAGGCGACTTGCTCTCCTTCTAGGGATGCGAAGAAGTCTGGATCGGGTGGGCGGGCTAGACCTTCGACCGCAAGCAGGGGTCCGTCGTTGAGCGGGGTGAGGAGCTCGGCGGTCTGCGCCGCGCGGAGCCAAGGGCTGTGATAGACGCAGTCGAATCGAAACCCGGAGCGCGCGAGGCCTCTGACGACCAGCTCAAATCGGGTGCGGCCTTTGTCGGTCAGGGCTCGTCGCTCGTCGAGGAGCCCTGCCCTTCTCTCTTCGGCGATCGCGTGACGTATGAGAAACAGGTCCATCGCTGGTCAATCCTCCTCGAAGCCGGTTAGCCTCAAGCCGGACGGCTTGACGAGCCGCTGCTCGCGCTCGAGGTCTGCGCGCGCGAGTGGATGAGCGGCGAGCCATTCTTCGTTGAACGTGAGCTTGAGCCTGTCGCCGTTCGCGCTGACATGCGGAAGTGAGACGACTTCTGGATCTCGGTTTCGATTGAGGAGCACCGCGAGGCGAAGCAGGGCGCAGAGACGCATCGCGGTCTTCCCAAGCTCGACAGGGAGCGTCTCGAAAAACGAATCGTCGAGCTTTCGGCGATGGCCGCGAACGAGCGCTGCAACCAAGGCCTGCTCGTCGCGGGAAAAGCCCGGCAGATCGGAAGAGGCCACCAGATAGGCGCCGTGTTTGTGATGGCCGGTGTAGTTCACCGCGAGGCCGATCTCGTGGAGCTGCGCCGCCCACGCAAGAGCGTGCGCCGCGTCCGCCGATTGCAGCTGCCAATCGTCGACGACTTGGCCGAGCAAGCCGAGCGCGGTGGCCTGGACGCGGTCGGCGTGGCCCTGATCGATAGAATATCGGTTGCAGAGCATGGCGATGGTACGATCACGCGGGTCTTCGTCCTGGATGCGACCAAGCATGTCGTAGAGGAGGCCCTCCCGGAGCGCCGTCGGGGAAACCCACATCTCGTCGATGCCGAGCCGCTCGAATACGGTGCTGAGGATCGCGACTCCACCGGCGAGAACGAGGCGACGGTCTGCATCGAGCGCCGGAAGCTCCAATTTATCGAGCCGGCCCGCGGTCAACATGGCTTGCTCCAGCGCGTCGAGCCCTTGGGCGGTGATGGTGCCGTGCGCCCAGCCTGCCTCATTGAGAATGGCCGCAACGGAGCGAATCGTCCCGGAGGCGCCGTAGGCGCGTTCCCAACCCACTTTGCGAAGCCTCTTTTCGACCGGTTGAAGCTCGAGGCCTGCGGCCAACTTGGCCTTGTTCATTCGCTTCCGGCTGATCTTGCCATCGTCGAAGAACTGCTTCGTGAAGCCCACACAGCCCATGTACATGCTGTGCACGGAGACGGGCTCGAACGCATCGCCGATGATGAATTCCGTGCTGCCGCCGCCTATGTCCACCACGAGCCGCCGCGCCGGAGCGCCTGCAATGCCGTGGGACACACCGAGGTAGATCAAGCGCGCTTCTTCCCGGCCGGGGATGATCTCGATTTGGTGGCCGAGGGCCTCGGAAGCGTCCTTGAGCAACTTGCGGGAGTTACGAGCCTTGCGAAGCGTGTTCGTCCCAACCGCCCGCACCTGCTCAGCGCCGAAGTCGCGGAGCCTTTGGCCGAAGATGGTGAGGCACTTGAGCGCGCGCTCTCGCGATTCCTCGTCGAGCGAGCCGTCGTCTTGAAGGCCCGCCGCCAATCGTACGGGCTCGCGGATGCGATCGACGATTTGGACGCCGCCGTGATCGACCCGCGCGATCACCATGTGAAAGCTGTTTGACCCCAGGTCTACTGCAGCGAGTGATTCCATCCGCGCCCGGGATGAACATTAGCCTAGTTTGCTGCGGACGCCGCCGATTTTCGGAGCCATTCGTCGGTCGCGTCATCGGCTGGGAAGTACGACTCGATGCGTAGCTCTTGCGCTGTCACGTCGAGCGGTGTGCCGAGAGTGGTGAGGGTCGAGAAGAGAGAGAGCCTCGTACCGCGCTTTTCGAGGTTCACCGTGACACACACTCGAGGTGCTTCGGCAAGATCGACCTCACGAATGCGCGCAGGCACATCAGGGTACGTCAGCAATACGTTGAGCAGCTTTCGGCTTTCACTGGTTTCGAGCTCGAGGATCGATTCGCGGTAGAGGCGATCAATGAGGAAGCCGGCGACCTCTTCCCAATTCGTGACGAACGGGCGGATGCCGTGCGGATGAAAGAGCGAGTGCATGACATTCCGCGCAACGATGAAGTCGAAGGGGGACTCGATGAAGAAAGCAAAGAGGCGGGTGAAGGCCTTGTTCATGGTCACGATGTTCCAGGCACGGGTCAGCACGATCGCGGGGCACGGCTCGTGGTGCGAAAGGATCGTGTCGAAGGCGCGACGCACCGGCATCATCTCCGGCGCGGAGAACTCGCTTTCTCGGTAGACCGGGGCAAAGCCCGCTGCCGAGAGGAGCGAGTTCCGCTCGCGTAGCGGCAGGTCGAGCGTGCTGGCGAGGATCAGCACCATCTCGCGGCTCGGTGACGACTTGCCGTTTTCGACGTAGCTGATGTGGCGGGCCGAAACTTCGGATTCAATGGCAAGCTGTTGCTGGCTCATCCGGCGCGCGGTGCGCCATTTGCGCAGCAGGGGGCCAAAGCCGGCGGGTACGGTCTGGATCGAGGGCATGTTTGGATTGTAACGCGTCCTTTCGTGCTGCCGATGACCTCTGAGGTCATGGCTACGGCGCAGTCCACGCCCCAGGCTGGATGTTACCAGGAGCTTCCCATGAAATTACGACTCTTTTCAGTCATCGCCGTGTTTGCCGCCTTTTCGATCTACGCCGCGATCCATTAACCCTTCTGAAAAGGGGACTGTCCCCTTTTCAGAAGGGTTAATTGGTTAACGTTCTATGTAGCCTATTGCTTCGAGATGGGCGGCTACGTCGTCGTCGAGCTCGACCGAGTCGGCGGCGACTGCGTCTTCCTGGGCGAGGGAGCGTTGTTCGAGCAACGCCTTGGTCGCCATGCGGACTTCGTCGGGCGACGAGCCCGACAAGTTGTCCAGCTCGCCGGGATCGAGGTCGACTCGATACAGCTCGACGGGCTCGAGGCCGCGAGGGTTGCCGCGATTGGAGGTGATGAGCTTGTATTCATCGGTGCCGACTAGCTCGCGAACCGATTCGAGGACGTTGCCTTCGTGGCTTTCTTCGGCGTAGACGACGTCCGTGCCAGTGAAGAGGTCTCCGCCTTGTACGCCTTCGGGAATCGGTGTCTCGAAAAGGTTCAAGACCGTCGGCATCAGATCGATGCTCTGCACCCAGTGGCGCACGACGGTTCCTCCGCGCCGGCTCTGCGGAAGCTTCAGCAGCAAGGGCACACGAACCTGCTCGTCATAGAGTGTCGTGCCGTGCCAGAAGCCTCCATGCTCGTTGAACTCTTCGCCGTGGTCGCTCGTTACGATGATCGTGAGCTCATCGTAGAGCCCGCGCTCGCGAAGGCCATCGATGAGCTTGCCAAGCTCGGCGTCCCAGTAGCTGATCTCGCCGTCGTACAGCGCGGTGAGCGCAGGCGCTTCGGACGGGTCGGGGTGCTGATGCGCGGCGCGGGCGTACCCGCTGCCATCGTAAGGATGGGCAAAGTAAGGGTCGTGCGGATCCATGTACCCGACGAAGAGGAACCACGGCGCTGCGGACTGCCGGTCGATCCACGAGGTGAGCGCCGCATTGACGGTTTCGGCGTCCTGGTAAGCCGTCCCGGGCAGCACTTCTCCCTGCATCGCGCGCATTTTCTCGACGCGCTGCCGAATGAACTGCATCAATAGGAGCTTCGCGCTTGCGTCGTCGGCGCCCAGCACGAACTCGGGCTCGAGGTAGACGTACTCGTCGAAGCCCTGATGGAAGTTGAAGTAAGGGGCGACGTTGAAGTTCGTCGCAAACCCAGCGGTCGTGTATCCCGCGGTCTTTAGAGCCTCCGGCAAGGTCGTAACCGCATCGGGCAGCGCGTCGCTCTTGGCCATGACCCCGTGACTCGACGGAAGACGCCCGGTCAGAATCGATGCGAAGCTCGGGCGCGTCCAACTCGAGTTGGTGAAGGCCTGATCGAAGCGAATCGCGTCCTCGGCAAGGCGGTCGAGGTTGGGCGTGGCGCCGTTCTCGTAGCCGTACATCGGCAGGTGATCGGCACGTAGCGTGTCGACCACGACGAAGAGCACGTTGCCCGAGTGGTCGTTGGCCGCTGCGACATCATCGGCTGTTCTCGCGCCAGACATACGGTCGCCGAGCGCAATATTGCCGGCAAGCGCAATCCCGAGAATGACCAGCAAAGCGATTGCCGTGGGGGCTTGAACAACGCGTTCGAACCGTGGTCGCTTGGCAAGAGTCCAAAGCCCCCGTGCGATCAAGGCGCTCACCCCCGCTGCTACGAAGGCGCAGCCGAG
>Ga0209456_10000642_pt1 | contig 18436 bp, 18 predicted proteins | sample COG_11_FD_184755 | JGI IMG/M metagenome (GOLD analysis project Ga0209456, IMG submission 184755) | Pelagic marine sediment microbial communities from the LTER site Helgoland, North Sea, for post-phytoplankton bloom and carbon turnover... | ecosystem: Environmental > Aquatic > Marine > Neritic...
ACGAGTGCGGCGCTAACGAGAACCCACAATGCGTTTGCATACGTTGTCAGTTCCGAAAGTTGTTCTTCCATGATCTTTGCACCTCTTAGTCATGGCCGCGGCGCACCCTCGGCAGCGGCTCGAGGGGATCTATGGCTTCGCCGTATTTCCGGTGTGTTTCCCCGAGGCATCGGTTTGGGAAAAACCGATCCGCCTATCCGCGAGTTGCGCCCTAGTCGGCTGGGCCACATGCTCGGATCGTGAGTAGTTTCCCGCATTTGGCGTACGGAACGCCCCGCAAGCTGCCCAAGCCTGGCAGTCTGCCCGGGCGTGTCGTGGTGCTGGACGTGGCCTTCGCCGCAAATGCAGGAGGTGCAAGCTACGAAAAGACGACGCTGCGGTTCATCTCGGGCCTCGGCTCTCGGCTAGCGATGTGGATCGATCACCATGACCACGATCGGCACGCGGACTATGCCGACGACCCGCGTTTCGTTCTGAGGACCAAAGCACAGCACGGGGCCTGCCCCGAATTGGTCACGCCGGAACGTGTCACGGCAGCGGGTGACATCGATACGATCTGCTGTCACGTGGACTTCGACGGGCTCTGCTCGGCGGCCAAGTGGATTCGCGGCGGGGTCGAGCCCTACGAAGGAGCGGATGACGATGCTCGCGCGATCGACACACGCCTCGGCGAGCCGAGTGAACGCGCTCGGGTGCTAGACCGCGCGTTGCGCGCACGGCCGCGCGATGAGGGCCTCCGAGGCCTGATGGTGCGCTACTTGGCCGACGGCGCACACGACGCGGCGATCTACCGCGAGTTCCAAGTCGTGGCCGAAGCTCTCCAGGAGAGGGAACGGGAGGCCAAGCGGCTTTCGAGCCGTTACGAAGTTCGCGGCCGGCTCGCGATCTGCGACGCGACGCGGCGGGACGGCCCCTACGACAAGACCGAGCTGCTCCTGATCGGGCAGCGGCTCGCGCCGATTTCCCTGGTTCACGACGAGACCACGGTCACCGTCGCGGCACGCTTCGACAGTGGAATCGACCTGGTGCGCGCCCTTGGCCTCAACGGGGGCATGCCCACACGGGTTAGTGTTGCAGCGAAGAGACTCGGCGAAGTCATTGAGGTTTTGGGCCGTTTCGAGCACACGGGTTGAGGGCGTTCAAACGGGTTATAATGAAAGGGATGGAGCTGACGCTCTCCCAAATTCAAGCCCTTCCGAAGACGGACCTGCACGTTCACCTAGACGGTTCGCTGCGGCTGTCCACGATGCTCGAGCTTGCAGAGGCGCAGAAAATCAAGCTGCCCGCAGACAATCCGGACGCTTTGAAGAAGGCCCTGCACTGCGGCGAGCATGCCGGCTCCTTGGTCGAATACCTGAAGGCGTTCGACACGACGCTCAAGGTTCTGCAAAGCGCCGACGCGCTGTACCGGGTTGCCTACGAGCTCAGCGAGGACGCCGCTGCAGAAAACGTTCGTTACATGGAGGTACGTTACTCGCCCATCCTCCACGCGCGAGGTGGGCTTCGGCTCACGACGGTGGTCGAAGCCGTGCTCGCGGGGCTCTGGGACGCGCAAAAGGACCACGGAATCATCGCGAACGTCATCCTTTGCGGCATTCGAAACATCTCGCCGGAGTCGTCCTTTGAAATGGCCCAGTTGGCCGTCGCCTACAAGAACCGCGGCGTCGTCGCATTCGACCTGGCGGGCGCGGAGTACGATCACCCGGCCAAACACCATCTTCGCGCGTTCAAGCTGGTCCGCGACAACAACATCGCGGTGACGATTCATGCCGGTGAGGCTTATGGCCCCGCCTCGATTCACCAGGCGATCCACGTCTGTGGCGCGCATCGAATCGGCCACGGTTGCAGGCTTCGCGAGGACGGCGACCTGCTCCACTACGTGAACGACCATCGGATTGCGCTCGAGTGCTGTCCGTCCTCGAATGTGCAGACTGGCGCGGTCAAAGATCTTCGAACACACCCGCTCAAGCTCTATCACGATCTCGGTTTACGGGTGACGATCAACACCGACAACCGTCTGATCGCCGACACGACCGTGTCGCGCGAGCTCTGGCTTTGCCATAGCCGAATGGGCCTCGACCGCGACGATGTTCATCGAATGGTCATCAACGGCTTCAAAGCGGCGTTCCTGCCGTTTCACCAGAAGCAGACTATGGTTCGGGCGGTGTTCCGGGAGCTGTCCAGCGCAGCACAGGCTTCCGAGCAGCCTGGGTCTCGTCGAGCCGACGCAAACGCGTGACCTGTGGCGCCGTCTTGGCCCGGTCGGGCTCAGCGTTTGCCTCGTCGCTGATCGTCTTCATGACGTCGACGAACTCGTCGAGGGTCTGCAGGCTCTCGGTTTCGGTCGGCTCGATGAGCATGGCGCCCTTGACCACCAGCGGGAAGTACACCGTCGGCGGGTGGAAGCCGAAATCCATGAGCCGTTTCGCGACGTCCATCGTGGTGACGTGCGAGTCTTTGAGATGGCGATCGCTGATCACCACTTCGTGCATGCAGATTCGCTCGTAAGGGACGTGCCAGACCTCGCCCAGGCGGACTCGCAGGTAGTTCGCGTTGAGCACCGCTAGCTCCGTGGCCTGCTTCAGGCCTTCGGCGCCCATCTCGCGCAGATAGGCATAGGCCCGCACCATCATGCCGAAGTTGCCTTGAAACGAGCGCAACCTGCCGACCGAAGCCGGCCGGCTGTCGTAGTCGAGGACGAAGCGCCCGTCCCGCTGCTCTACGACCGGGACCGGTGCAAAGGGATCGAGAAGCGCCTTGTATCCAACCGGACCGCAGCCGGGGCCGCCGCCGCCGTGAGGGGTCGTGAAGGTCTTGTGCAGATTGAACTGCATGACGTCGATCCCAAGGTCGCCCGGCCGAGCTTTGCCCATCAAGGCATTGAGGTTCGCGCCATCGCCGTAGACGAGGCCGCCCTTGCTGTGCACGAGCTCGGAGATCGACGCCATCTCCGATTCGAAGAGGCCCACCGTGTTCGGGTTGGTTGCCATGACGGCCGCGACGTCGTCGTCCACGAAGGGCGCGAGGGCTTTCGTGGTGACGATCCCTTCCTCGCCGACCGGAAAGGGCACCGCCTGCAAGCCATTGAGCGCACAGGATGCCGGATTGGTTCCATGCGCCGTATCGGGGATCAGCACCTTCTTCGGGTCGCGACCCTGGGCTCGGTGGTACGCCCGAATCATCATCAGGCCCGTCAGCTCACCTTGCGCACCTGCCGCGGGATGCAGCGACACGCGATCCATCCCGCAAACCTCGGCCAACCCCTGCTCGAGCCGCCACATCAGCTCGAGGGCGCCCTGGACGAGCTCGTCGGGCATGTAGGGGTGCAGGTCGGCGAAACCACTCAGGCGCGCCGCCCACTCGTTGACCTTGGGGTTGTACTTCATCGTGCAACTGCCAAGCGGGTACATCCCGGTGTCGATCGCGAAGTTCTGCTGGCTCAACCGCACGTAGTGGCGGACGACCTCAGGCTCGGACACCTCGGGAAGCTGCGGCGGGCTCTGTCGCGCCATGTCGCCGAATGCACGCTTTGGGTCGACGTCCGGAAGGTCGTCGGCGCTGAGCGACGCGCCGCTGCGACCGGGCGAGCCTTGCTCGAAAATGAGCGGTGTCTGAAAGGAAAGACCTGACGTAGCCGAGCCGGGCATGATCACCTCGACGCGCAAGCTAGTGGATTGTCGACTGCTCGCAAGCGATCACACCGTCTTCAGGAGGGCTTCGCTCAGCGCCTCTATGGTGGCCGGGTCTTTTTCCAGACCGTTGTAGTTGGGCAGCTCGCTGCAAGGGGCTTCGATGTGGGTGCACACTTGCCGCACCGCCCGCGCCTGAACCGTCTCGCGAAGGACGCGTCGCTTGCCGGCTATGGCCAGTCCGCGGATCTCGCTGTCGTCCGCGAGCTCAGATGGGAGGCTTTCGAGCGCCGGTCGTTCCTTTTCGGCAAAGAGCACGTTGAGCACACGGTTGATGACGAGTTGCAGCACCGGGATCCCTAGCTCGTTCGTCAGGGCGTCCGAGAGCTCTATGGTTTCACTCGCGGGCATGTACTCGGGGAGGGTGACCAGGACAGCGCCGGATCGTTCGGGATCGCGGAACATCTCGACCGCGCGCGCCGCATCCCGTCTCAAAAGCCCCGGCGGTGCGACGCTTTCGATGACGAACGGCACCCGAAGCATGTCGAGCGCGTGTCCGGTCGCGGGTGCGTCGACAATCACCAGGTCGTAGTCCGGTTCTCCCCTCGGCGGGCAGGCATGATAAAATGCCTTCCCGAGCATCGACCAAGCTTCGAGGCCGGGGGTGCCCTTGAGGAAGGCCCGCACGAGTCGATTCCTGAAGACCGCATTGAAGACTGCCTTCACCTTCAAGATCATCAGCCCGTATTCCTCCAGGGCCGCGTCCGGGGTCATGTTCACCACGTCGAGGTTCTCGCGGATCGTCACGATTTCCGAGCCGATCGGATCGGTGTCGAGGAGCTCGCTCACGCGCTCCTGGCAGTTGACGAGCGCCAGCAGCACTTTCTTGCCGCGGCGACTTGCCGCGAGCGCGAGCCCGGTCGCCACGGTCGTCTTCCCGACGCCGCCCTTACCCACAACGAAAAGGAACCGCCGGTCGAGCAAATCCATTAGCGTCGTCTTTAGCGGCGCACTGCAAAGGCAGCAAGCCCGACCCGATCTATTCCAGTAATTGGCGGGCTGGAGAGGCTGACGCCCTAGCGGCTGCATGCTAGCGTTCGTCCCAGCGCAATCATGAACCGTCCACGCCAATCCGGTAGCTCGACCGCCTGGTCGCTGATCTTGTTCGCGACCCTGGCGCTCTTCGCAGTGACCCTTTACACGATTTTCGTCGTTGCTCCGGTCGAGCAACAGATGGGGATCGTGCAGAAGATCTTCTATTTCCACGTTCCGAGCGCCTACGCGATGTATATCGGCTTCGGCGTATCGGCGGTCGGCAGCGCGGTGTACCTCCTCAAGCGTGACCCCAAGTGGGACGCCTTGGGAGTCGCAGGGGCGGAAGTCGGCTCGCTGTTCTGTCTCATCGTTTTGCTCACCGGTCCTCTCTGGGCCCGCAAGGCCTGGGGCGTTTGGTGGACTTGGGATCCGCGACTCACGACGACGCTGTTGGCTGGAATGATCTTCGCCGCGTACCTCTCGCTTCGATCGATGGGCAACGCGGGGGAAGTCGAGAAGCGCTTCGCCGCCGGCTTGGCGCTTTTCGGGCTGGTCGACCTGCCGCTGATTCACTACAGCGTGCAGCGTTGGAGGGGCGTTCACCCGACTGTCATCACCGGCAAGGGGGGCGGGCTCGAGTCCGAGATGTACTGGGCGCTTGGCCTCAGCTTCATCGCGTTCACCGGCTTGGCCGTCCTCTTGATTTGGGCGCGGGCCTCTGCCGAACGACAACGGGAACAAACCGCCGAGCTACGGTTCGAGTTGATGCACCGATGAAGGAACTCACATGCAAGCTCTGATCGCCGCGCTCGTGCTGGGATGCACGATGCTCATCACTCCCGTCGCTCTCGCAGATGAGCAGCCGGCCGAGCCGGATGGCGGGTCCGCCGAAACGAAGGAAGACGCGGCCGAGGAGAGGGCCGCACAATTTGTCGGTGTCCGCGGGCCCGAAGCCGAGAGCGTGCCCGGCGGTGCGCTCATGCTGGCTGCTTACGCGATCGTTTGGGCGCTGCTGTTTCTTTATCTGATGCGAATGCGTGGGCTGCAGCGCAATACGGCGGAGGAGCTCGAGCGGCTCAGTGCCGAGATTCGAGCCAGCGGTGGCAGCTGATGCCATCCATCGCCCACATCATTTACATTCCGGGCATATTGCTGATCGGCTTTGCGCTCGGGTTTCGAATGGGAGCGAAGGCCGTGAGGGCCGAGCTGGAGCGTCGCGAGCAAGAGCGGCGTCGTTGATCGAGAGGTAGCAACATGTTGAGTTTCGAGTTGACCGCCGAACAAAAGGCCCTGGTGGAGGAGAGCCGCCGCTTCACACGCGAGAAGATCATCCCCATCGCCGGCGAGGCGGACAAGACCCACGAGTTCCCGATGGACGTCTTCAAAGAGGCCTGGGAGCTCGGCTTCGTCGGGCCGAACATTCCAGAAGCGTATGGCGGCGCGGGCATGGGTGAAGTCGATCACGTGCTTCTCACCGAAGAGCTCGCGTTCGGCTGCACGGGCATCCAGACCAGCATGACGGCCAACGTGCTTGCTGCAACGCCGCTCCTCATCGCGGGTAACGAAGCGCAAAAGAAGAAGTACCTCGGGATGCTGACCTCGGAGCCCATTTTTGCGTCGTATGCGATCACGGAATCTGTCGCGGGAAGCGATTCCGCGGGGATCCAAACGCGCTGCCGAAAAGACGGCAATGACTGGATCCTCAACGGGGAGAAGGTCTACATCACCAACGCAGCGTGGGCCAGCTGGTACATCGTGTTCGCGACGGTCGACCCGTCGCTCCGCCACAGCGGGATCATGGGGTTCGTCGTCGACCGCGATGCGAACGGCGTCACGATCGGAAAGACCGAAGACAAACTCGGCCAGCGCGCCAGCAACACCGCAGTCGTCAACTTCGAAGACGTCCGCGTTTCGTCCGACAACGTGCTCGCTGAACAAGGGCACGGCTTCAAGCTGGCGATGCAGACCTTCGACCGCACTCGACCCGACATCGGTGCTGGCGCTTGCGGTCTCATGCGGCGCGCCCTCGAAGAATCGGTCGCCTACGCGCTCGAGCGGAAGACCTTTGGTGTTCCAATCGCCGAACATCAGATGGTTCAGGCCATGATCGCCGAGATGGGCATCAAGTATGAGGCCACCCGACTCCTCGTCTGGAAGGCGGCCTGGCAGATCGACCAGGGCGGCCGAAACTCGCTGGTAGCATCGTACAGCAAGGCGTTCGGCGCAGACAGTGCAATGCAAGTCGCCACCGACGCGGTTCAGGTCTTCGGCGGCAACGGCTACATTACCGAGTACCCGGTCGAGAAGCTGATGCGCGATGCGAAGATCCTCCAAATCTACGAAGGCACCTCTCAGATCCAACGGATGGTCATTGCGAAGAACCTGTTCGCAGGCGTCCGCTAGAGTCACGCTCACGGCGGTCGCGGTAATTCTGCTGAGCTCGGCAGCAAGCGCCGAGCCCGGTCCGCTGCCGAGGTTCGTCGGAACCGACCTGGAACAAGACGAGATTCTCGAAGTCATTTCATCCGCTGATTCGCGGAGCTTCAAGCCCGTCGGTCACAGCTCCGTCGTATTGCGAATGCGCACGGTCGAGCGAGTGACCGCCGCCTTGAGGATCAGGAGTCACGAGATCCAGGACGGCTACCGCTACGAGATTGCCGCGTATCGGATCAGCCGGCTGCTCGGTCTCGACAATGTCCCCCCCGCCGTTTACCGCCGCGCGACCTGGAAAGAAATCAATCAGCGGTTTCACAAAGACATGCTCGGTCGCAGAGCGGCGATTCGACGGGCAGTCATGTGGGACGAGGACGGCTCGGCGCCCGGAGCGGCGGTCTATTGGATCAAGGGTCTCCGATCGGTCGGGCTCGAAAACAAAGCAAGTTGGCAGAGCTGGCTCCAGGACGGAGACATTCCTCGAGGCAAAACCGCGCTCGCCCGGGACCTGTCGACCATGACCGTGTTCGACTTTCTCATCGGGAACTGGGATCGGTTCAGCGGTGGAAACCTGCCGACGGATCGAGAGCGGCAGCGAGCGTTCTTGCGAGACAACGATCGCGCGTTTTCGAAGCCGCTTTTGAGAGGACGATATGAGAAGCTGATTGAAGGTCTCACGGGAACCAAGCGATTCTCGAAGGATCTGGTCCTTCACCTCGCAGCTCTCGACGAAGCATCGATCCGCAACGAGCTAGCCCGAGACCCGAGTCAACAGTCGACCCCCCTCTTGAGCGACGCCCAGATCGCCGAGGTTCTGAACCGCCGGAGCGCAATTCTCTCGTACATCGCCGCGCTCATCGAAGAGCATGGCGAGGCTGAAGTGCTCTTCTTCCCTTGAGTTATACGCCGTGGTAAGGGCCTCGGGTGGTAAAGCCCAAGGAGATCGATGCGAACGAGATGGGCCATGTGTTGGGTCTGCTCGTTCATGACCTCCGCAACCCCGCGGCCACGATAAGCGCCAACGTGGATTTTCTCCAAGAGGTTGGTTTAGCCGACGACGATTCGGACGATGCCTTGCAGGATGTGAGGCTCGGCGTGGGAGAGCTGCGGCGTGGCCTCGACATGCTGGCTTGGATCAGCCGCTGGCTCACGGGTCATGTGCCTCTGGAGGCCGCCAACGGAGATGTGGGCGTGTTCTTGGAGCGGCTCGAGCGGGCCGACACGCCGGTTCCGGTGACAGTCGAGATCGCCAGGGAAGGTCAGCTCTACGCACATGGCGCACAGGTTGCCGTGGAGGTCGTCGACCTTCTGCTTCACAACACGCGCGCCAACGTGCCCGATGCACACGCGACGGTTCGCGTCTACCAGCGAGGCAACCGCGTGGTCATCGAAGTTCACGATGCCGGCGAAGCGATCGCCCCCGAGCTTCGCAAAGCCGCGTTCACCCTCGAGGGACAGCAGGCGCTCAAAGGCAGGGTCGACGGCCGCTACAGCCGGTTCGTGGGGCTCTTCGCAGCCGCTGTGGTGCTGGACGGCGTGGGTGGCACGATTGAGGCCGACGGGGAAAAGGGCGCAGCGATTTTCAGGGTTTTCCTCCCCGGGGCCCCCCCGACCCGTCCGCCTTCGCCTTAGCCGTTCCTCGGAGCCCCACAAGCCGTTCGCGAATGCGCGCCTCGAAGCCCTGGTCCGTCGGATGGTAGTACTTGCGGTCGGCCAGCGCGCCCGGAAGATACGTCTCCTCCGCGCTGAAACCACCTTCGTCGTGTGGGTATCGATAGCCGTCGCCGTATCCCCAGGATTCCATTGCTTCGGTGGGCGCGTTGCGGAGCTTCATTGGGACCGGCAAGGCTCCGTGCTCTCGCACGTCGGCCTGGGCCATCTTCCAGGCTTTGTAGCTCGCGTTGCTCTTCGGTGCGCTAGCCAAATAGGTGCAGCACTGCGCGATCGGAAAGATGCCTTCGGGCATTCCCAGCCGCCGAAACGCAGCGTCCGCGCCCACCGCGACCTCCAATGCTTGCGGGTCGGCGTTTCCGATGTCCTCGCTTGCAAAGATCAACATCCTGCGAAGAACGAACAGCGGGTCTTCGCCTGCCTCGAGCATGCGCATCAGCCAATAGACCGCCGCGTCGGGGTCGCTGCCGCGCATCGACTTGATGAACGCACTGATGACGTTGTAGTGCTCTTCGCCGGACTTGTCGTAGAGCAGCGTCTGGGTCGCCAATGCTTCTTGGACGATCGACACCGTGACCACTTCGACGCCGGCAGATTGCGCGAAATCGCTGGCTAGCTCGAGCGCCGATAATGCGCGTCGGGCATCACCCTGCGCGTTTTGGGAGATTGCAGCGAGGGCGTCGTCGTCGACCGCCTGTGGGGCGTGCCCGATTCCGTGCTCTTGGTCCGCGAGGGCGCGTTCGAGCAGCTGGCGCAAATCGGCGGCTTCGAGTGGCTGCAGGTCAAAGACCCGCGCGCGAGACAGCAAAGCGGAGTTCACCGCAAACGACGGGTTCTCCGTGGTCGCGCCGATCAGGGTCACCGTGCCGTTCTCCACATGGGGAAGGAGCGCATCCTGCTGCGCCTTGTTGAATCGGTGAATCTCGTCGATGAATAGAATCGTCTTCTTGCCGTAGTAGTTCTTCTGCTCTTTTGCAGCAGCGATGATCTTTCGAAGCTCCGGCACACCTCCGAGCACAGCGCTAAAGGGAACGAAAAGCGAGTGCGTCTCGTTGGCGATCACATGGGCGACGGTGGTCTTTCCGGTGCCCGGCGGCCCCCAGAGGATCATCGACGGAATGCGGTCGGCGCGAATCGCGCGCGCGAGGATGTGACCGTCTCCAAGGAGGTGAGCCTGGCCAACCACGTCCTCGAGGCGCCGCGGCCGCATCCGGTCAGCGAGAGGGGCGCTGGTTTCCGCTTGTCGCTCGAAGAGGTCCACTGCAACGCTTATAACTCAGCGGAGGATGCGGAGTCTCTTCGGACCTTCGCCTTCAGGAGCGGACTCGCCCCCGCCGCGCTCGAAGTGCTCTCTGGCGATGCGTTCGGCGAGAGCGTCCGCCACCGCGGCAAACGCTTGTCCGGCTACAGACGCAGGGGCCGCCTGCACGATCGGGGTGCCTTGGTCGCCCCATTCACGAACCAGGCCGTCGATCGGTATCTGACCAAAGAGGGCGGCCTCGGCGAATTCGGCGATCTTCTGGCCTCCGCCACTACCGAAGAGCTCGTGCTTCACGCCGGCGCTATCGACGAAGTGGCTCATGTTCTCGACTACGCCCAGTATCGGAATGTTGAGCTTCTGACACATCGACACCGACTTGTAGACGTCCTGAAGCGCCACCTCTTGAGGGGTCGTGACGATAATCGCGCCGGTGATTCGGAGCTTTTGCGCCAGCGTCAGGGCGACATCGCCCGTTCCAGGTGGCGAGTCGATGATTAGATAGTCGAGCGCGCCCCAGTCCACGTCGGTCACGAACTGCTGCAACGCGCCGTGAAGCATCGGCCCGCGCCACACGATCGCCTGCTTTGGGTCTTCGAGCAGAAAGCCAATGCTCATCAGTTTGATGCCAAAGCGCTGCAGAGGCTGAATTCGCTTGCCATCCTTGGAGGTCGGCTGCCCTTCGATCCCGAGCATCGTCGGAAGCGAAGGGCCGTAGATGTCAGCGTCGAGAAGCCCGACACGCGTACCGAGCCGGCGCAGCGCAAGCGCCAAATTCGTCGCTACGGTGCTCTTGCCCACGCCGCCTTTGCCGCTCATCACCAACACGACGTTCCGAACCTCCGGAATCGGATCGGTGCTCGTCGCTTCGCGCGTAGGCACACTTACCTCGATTTCCAGCTCGACGAACTCGACCCCGAGCGGCTCGAGCGCGGCTTCGATGCGCCGGCTGATCGTCTGCCGCGCCTCTTCGGAAGGGGAGCTCAATCGTACCTTCGCCCAGACGCGACCGTCCTCGATGCGCGCATCGAGGAGCGTCCCCAAGTCACCGAGGGGTTTTCGAAAGATGGGATCTTCGACGGTGCGAAGAGCCTGATTGACTGCGTCGAGGGTAGGGGACCCCATCGAAACCTCCAGGTCGGTACAACCGGAATGCTCTAGGGCGGCGGTTTCGCACAGTCAAGGTGGACAAACTTCGGCTGGCCGCTTGGCCCGGTTATGCTGCCGCCGTGTCGGTTTGGGAGCGACGGTGGGCACTTCCACTCGTGATCTTCGTCCTCTGTTCGGGGTTGTATGGCGCGACCTCCGCGGGCAGGCTCCTCCGACCTTCGCCTAACAATCACTACGTCCACTTGGCAGAAGCGTGGCTGCAAGGCCGCCTCGACATCGGGGGCGACCCACCGGGCACCAATGATTGGGCCTGCTTCGACACCTTGGATCGAGGGCCCTGTCCCGAGGGACGGTATTCGTTCTCTGGACCCGACGCCGAGCGCTACCGCTGGTATGTCTCCTTTCCGCCCTTGCCTGCAATCCTGTTGCTGCCGTTCGTGGCCGTGTTCGGGCTCGGTACCTTGGACGCCCTGTTCTGGGTGCTCTTTGCCGGTCTCGGGCCGATGGTGCTGTTCCTGGTCTTGCGCTTCCTGCGCGAGTCCGGGCAGAGCCAGCGCAGCGTCCGAGACGACCTCCTGGTCACCGGGCTCTTCGCCGTCGGATCGATCTACTACTTCGTTGCCGTGCAGGGCACGGTTTGGTTTGCCGCCCATGTCGTGGCCACGGTGTTCATCTGCCTGTACCTGCTCTTTTCCTTCGGCGCGCGCCGCCCCGTGGCCGCAGGTCTCGCGCTCGGGCTCGCGTTCCTCTGCCGCCCGGCGACCCTCCTGCTCGCTCCGTTCTTCTTGCTTCAAGCCGTCAGCGCAGGGAAGGAACAAAGCCGGCGAACGGCACGCTCCCAAGGCGGTGTCTTGCCAGCCTTCGCCATGTTTGCGCTTCCGCTCGCCCTGATCGTAGCCGCCACGATGTGGCACAACACCGCGCGCTTCGGCGACCCTTTCGAATTCGGGCACCGCTTCCTGCAGATTCGCTGGCGATCGAGAATCGAAACCTGGGGCCTTTTCAGCGCGCACTACCTGCCGAGAAACCTGACGGTCTTTCTGCTCTCGGTGCCCTGGTTGATGCCGTCGAGCCCCTTCGTTCGAATCAGTCGTCACGGGCTCGCCCTTTGGTTCAGCAGCCCGAACTTGCTCTGGAGCCTATGGCCAAAGAAGCTCGACGCGACGACCCTCGCGCTTTGGGCGGGCGTTCTGCCCACGGCCATTTGCACACTTCTCTACCAGAACACTGGCTGGATTCAGTTCGGGTACCGATTCTCCCTGGACTATCTGCCGTTTCTCTTCGTACTGGTCGCGCTGAGCGGCCGCCGGTTTGGCGTAGCGTTTCTGTGCTGCGCGTTTTTTGCCATTGCGGTGAACACCTTCGGAGCCGTGACGTTCGACCGCTTCCCACAGTTCTACGACGACGACCCGACGCAGCAGGTCATCTTTCAATCCGACTGATCGGCTTCGTTCAACAATTGCTCCGCCAATGGGCTCGCTGGACCGCGGGGCAACACGACGCGCTCGAGACCAGCGCGCCCGGCCTCCTGTTGCAGCAAACGCAGCTCTCCGATTGCTTCCTCCGAACGACCGCGTTTCGCGAGGACATGCGCATGCACCAAGCGATGCGAGGCGCGAAGCGAAGGATTGTCGTCGGTGTTCTGTCCGCCAAGGTGTGCGAGCGCCTTTTCCGAATCGCCCCTGACGGCCATCAGCAGAGCCTCCATCGCGACCAACCAGACCTCGATCGAGCCTTCGGTCGGCCGCCGAATCCGATCGATCGCGCGCTGTGCCGCCTCGGGGTCGTCGAACTGAAGCTCGCAAGCCGCCAGAGCCTGGTCGCGCAGAACCGCCTGCGACTCTGAGAGCGCCACCTCGTCCAAGCCTTGCAGCTGCTTCCGCGCCTTTGTCCACATGCCGGCCTGAGTGAGCGGTCCGGTCGCCATGAGCACCAGCGCGATATAGCGCTGCTCGTCTCTGCGACGCTGCCGATTGAGGAGCCGGTCGAGCGCCGACGCCGCTTGCGTCTTCGCGTCTTCTTCCTGCAAGCGCTGGCAGAGGATCGAAAGCCCGCGAACGTCATGCAGTCGTCGTGCGGAGGCGAGCAACAAGAGCAGCGCGACGCCGCCGCCGATCGAACCGGCAAGCCAGTTGACTTGCGCTTGATCGATGGGCGTCATGCGGAGCGCAAAGAGAGCCACAACGCCTATCACGAACGCCGTCAGCGCCGAGCCGAAAAACGACCTGAGGACCGTGGCGATCGACAAAAGTCCGAACGGAACCCCCCAGATCCAAGACCGGATGAGCGGAGCCGCCGCGCCTACGAGGACTGCGACGATGAGCGTGAAAGCCATCGGCTATGGCGCGCTTCCGCCGCGGTAGGCGTAGTAGTGCTTGAGGACGCGGCGAACATAGCGTTGCGTCTCTTTGTAGGGCGGGATGCCGTTGTATTTGTCGACCGCGCCCTCTCCCGCGTTGTACGCCGCAACGGTCAGCACGAGGTCGCCTTTGAATCGGTTGGCCAGGATCCGCAGGTAACGCGCGCCGCCGAGTATGTTCTGGCGCGCATCGAATGGATCCGACACGCCCATCGAGCGCGCGGTCTTCGGCATCAGCTGCATGAGCCCCATTGCGCCGGCTCTGCTGACCACCTCGGGATTGAAGTCACTCTCGACTCGCATGACCGCTCGAATGAACGAATGGGGCAACTGATAGAGCTGCGCTGCCTCGTCGATTAGGCTGCTGTAGCGGCTGTATCGAGCAGGGTCCTTGCTCCGCGCACTGCTCGTCCCGGATCCCCTCGCGCGCTTCTTTTTCGCGCTTGTCTTCGCGTTCGACCTCTTGCTGCCTCGGACGACCAGCTGGCACCCTCGACCTGGCTCCCGGATGTTCGTGTAGTGATGCGTTCCGTCCTTGCGCTTGCAACGGTAAATGTCGGCGCGGGCGGGCGAGGCCGCCACCAGGATCAGGCCCGCCACGCCGACTGCCGCCAAGAGCCGTAAAACCATCGCTGGGAAGTGTATCCCCGTGTCCCAAGTCGCGCCAAAATGCGCCTCTCGTGGTTGCGCTCGTCGCTCTTCTGCGCATGATGGGACCTCCAATGGCAACCGAGAGTTTTTTCGAGGGCCCCGAAAAGAAGCTGGAGCTCGTCGTAACTCCGGACTTCCCGTCACTGCGCGCCCTGGGCGACGGCGTATGGGAGCGTGTCGTCGCGGCCGCCGGGGCCAAGGTCATCTCGGTGCTCCGAAGCGAGCATTGCGACGCCTATCTGCTGTCCGAGTCGAGTCTGTTCGTTTTCGACGATTGGTTCGTCTTGATCACATGCGGTCAGACGACTCTCGTCGACGCGGTCCCCGAAATTCTGCGGTCGATACCGAAAGAGTCCATCGCGTTCCTCGTCTACGAGCGGAAGAGCGAGCATTTCCCCGAGCATCAACCGACTACCTTCGTCGAAGACGCCCGGCGGCTCGGGAACATGCTTCCCGGACGAGTGCTTTGCTTCGGTGACGAGCACGGCCGCTGCATCCAGTTGTTTCATACCAGCCGACCGTACGAGCCGGAGAGGAACGACCCGACGCTCGAAGTGCTCATGCATGTGATCGACGAAGACGTGGCCCGACAGTTTGCGCCGGCCCGGCTGCCCAAAGAGGGCTCGCTGGCACAGTGTTCGGGTATCGATGAGATTCTTCCAGGCTTCACCACATCTGAACATGTCTTCAAGCCGGCGGGGTATTCCCTCAATGGGGTGAAGGGCGAGGAGTTCTACACGTGTCACGTCACCCCAGAGGAGACGGGGAGTTACGTGAGCTTCGAAACCAACTACGATTTCCGGGGTCAGCTTGGCGGCCTGGTCGAGTCCATCGTGGATTTGTTTCGGCCTCGCGCGTTCGACGTGGTCACCTTTTTGCCCAAAACGCGACCCGAGCTCGCGATTGAAGGTTATCAGCTCGGCGACCGGGTCGTTCATACGGTGAATGGCTATCAGGTCAGCTATTTCCAGTACTCCATTCTGCCTGCTGGGCCGCGTCCCACCCGAGAGATCGCCCTCTAGTCCATGACGAAAACCACGTTCGCGACTGCCGCCTAGCCTGTTAGACTGCGCGGTTCATGCGTGCGGAGTGCGACTATCTTGTGCTCGGAAGTGGGGTGGCTGGCTTGAGCTTCGCGCTCGAAGCGGCTCGCCACAGCCGTGTGACCATCGTCACCAAGAGAAGCCGCACCGACTCTGCAACGAACTGGGCGCAGGGCGGGATCGCCGCAGTGCTCGATCCAACGGATTCCTTCGAGGCTCACGTCAATGACACGTTGGGGACGGGTGGAGGGCTTTCGCACCGCGACATCGTCGAAATGGTGGTGCGCGATGGACCCGACCGAATTCGCGAGCTGATGGACCTCGGCGCTAAGTTCAGTCGAACCGAACAAGGCCTTTCGCTCGATCTCACGCGCGAAGGCGGCCACAGCGCTCGACGCGTTGTTCATGCAGGGGACATCACCGGCGAAGAAGTCCAACGGGTGCTCGTGCAGGCAGCGGTGGCATCGCCCAACATCGACATCGCGGAAGACCACATGGCGATCGACCTCGTCGAGGCATCGAAGTTCGGAGGCCCACGCCGCGTGGTGGGTGCCTACGTGCTCGACGAAACCAGCGGCGCCGTGAAGACCTATCTTTCACGAGCGACCGTATTGGCCACAGGCGGTGCGGGGAAAGTCTATCTCTACACCTCGAATCCGGACGTAGCGACGGGCGACGGAGTGGCGATGGCCTATCGTGCCGGCGCGGAGCTGGCAAACATGGAGTTCTTTCAGTTCCATCCCACCTGCCTGTTCCATCCCGAAGCCAAGAGCTTCCTCATCAGTGAGGCCTTGCGTGGGGAGGGCGGTGTTCTCCGCCTGCAGAGCGGCGAGGCGTTCATGGAGAGTCACCACGAGATGAAGGACCTCGCGCCGCGTGACGTCGTCGCGCGCGCGATCGACTATGAGATGAAGCGCCGTGGCGACGATTGTGTCTACCTCGACATGAGCCATGAGCCCGAGTCGTTCATCCTCGAACGGTTTCCGAACATCCACCGGCGATGCCTCGAGTACGGCATCGACATGACCAAAGATCCCATCCCGGTCGTTCCCGCGGCGCACTACATGTGCGGAGGCGTCGTCGTCGACGACAGGGGCAGCTCGACGCTTCCCGGCCTCTGGGCGGTTGGCGAGGTGACCTTCACCGGTCTCCATGGGGCCAATCGCCTGGCCTCCAATTCCCTTCTCGAAGGGCTGGTGTACGGCCACCGCACGGCGATCGCCGCTCGAGAGGCCTTGGAGGCGACCGGCCAGTTGGAGCTCTCCGACGTCCCCGACTGGGACGTGGGCGAGGCGGTTCCAAGCGACGAGGCGGTGGTCGTGTCGCAGAACTGGGACGAGATCCGCCGATTCATGTGGAACTATGTCGGGATCGTGCGCACGGATCGGCGCCTGCGGCGCGCCTCGCGGCGGATCGCGATGCTGCAAGAAGAGATTCGCGAGTACTACTGGGCGCACCTGGTCAATCGCGACATGTTGGAGCTGAGAAACATTGCCGACGTCGCGGAGCTGATCATCCGTTGCGCTAGCGCGCGCAAAGAGAGCCGTGGTCTGCATTACAATTTGGACTACCCGCATGCCGGCGCCGAGTGGCAGGGCGACACCCGCGTCTCCAAGGACAGCGCCCCCTATATTTCAGACGAGTGAGCATTCGCTTTTTCCGCCTGCTAGCTTGTAGGGGAGCGCTTCGTGCGCCGCCTTACTTTCGGGGGAGAGATGCGTTTCCTTCTTATTCTTTCTATTTCGTTTGCATTTCTGGTTTCCACGAAGGGCGTCCACGCGCAGAGCACGCAAACGCGCGACGAGCGAATCGCTGAGGCCAAAGAGGCGTTTGACCTCGGTACGCGAGCCTACGCCGATGGTGAGTTCGAGACTGCGCTCACGAGCTTTCGTCGTGCATACGAGCTGACGAGCAGCCCAGACCTTCTCTACAACATCGCTACCGTTTCGGACCGAATGCGGCGCGACGCGGACGCTCTGCGAGCCTACGAAGGCTACCTCGAAGCACGACCGAAGTCCTCGGATCGAGAGCACGTCGAGAGTCGAATCGCCGTATTGCGCGACGCCATTGAAGCGCGTCGACGGGCGGAGATCCAAGCCGAGATCGAAGCGCGCGAGGCCGCCGTCGACGCCGCAGCGAGAGTCAAGGCGGAACGGCCCCTCACTCAGCACGTGGGACCCGGCCCGGGACCCTGGATCACGATTGGCGTTGGGAGCGCTGCGCTCGTAACCGGAGCGGTGTTCATCGGGCTTGGGAAGCGCGATCAAAAGAAGGTTGAAACCGCACCAGCAGGCTCGAGTTACTCGCTCGTCCAAGACATGGCGGACCGGGGACCGAAGCGCAGCAAAGCCGGGGTGGCGCTCATGTCCGTCGGCGGCGCCGGCATCATCGGCGGCCTGATCTGGCAGCTCACGGGCGGCCACGAGGAAGCGATCCCCGAAGTGAGCATCGGCCCCACGGGCATTTCGGTGAAAGGAACGTTTTGATGCGGCTTCGCTTTACTCTCGTCTTCGGTATCGTCCTTCTTGGCGGCTGCAACCTATCCATCCCAAACGGCCTCTTTGGATGCGGGCAGCCGGCGGACTGTCCCTCCGGCTACTACTGCTGGGGCAGCGACAGCCGTTGCTACGACTCGAAAGAGCCAGAGTGTGCACCCAGGAGCTGCGAAGAGATCATCGCCGACTTCGCCTCCCTGGGAATTCCGATCGAGTGCGGCGCTCTGCCCGACGGCTGTGAAGGGTCGATCGAGTGCGGCGGTTGCCCCGAGGGTGAAGCCTGCGGCGCAAACGGCCAGAACTTCATCTGTGGATGCGAAGAGAATAGCTGCGCGAACTTCGCTGGAGGTGCCGAGTGCGGCGTGGTTCCGACCCGCTGCGGTGGCGACGAGCAGGCCGTCTTCTGTGGCACTTGCCTGGGGAGTCAGGTGTGCGTCGAAAACCGGTGCGTTTGTCCGGCTGGCGCAGACTGCGGCGAGGGCTGCGGCAATCTGGCCGGTAAATATCGCCAGCGGAAAATTCCAGGGGGAAATACACGCAAATATGCCTCTAGGTTCCGAGATATCTTGGGCTTCGGCCTGATTGGCGTAGTAGCGCAGAAAGTCGACAGCCTCGCGTAGTTCGGCCACGGCGTCTGCGGGCGTTTTGCCTGCCTCTCGCGACAGCAGTGCCAGCAACTCGCCGAAATTGGCTTGGTATAATTCTGATGCTCGGCGCAGCGTGAAGGCTCGATGGCAGGCCCCAACATCTGC
>Ga0209456_10000643_pt1 | contig 18368 bp, 16 predicted proteins | sample COG_11_FD_184755 | JGI IMG/M metagenome (GOLD analysis project Ga0209456, IMG submission 184755) | Pelagic marine sediment microbial communities from the LTER site Helgoland, North Sea, for post-phytoplankton bloom and carbon turnover... | ecosystem: Environmental > Aquatic > Marine > Neritic...
GGGCTCGCACTACCGCCTGCCGAAGGCGTCCAGTGCCAGTGCCACCCCGTAAAGCGACTCCGTCGCCACGGGGCTAGGTGCCAGCGAAGCCCCGTGGACGACGCAAAGCGTCGGCTCTACGGGGTGCCAGCGTCAGCGTCAGCGTCAGCGTCAGCGATCGAGCTGGCGTTCTTCCACCCAAGCGTACAACACCGGCACCACGAACAGCGTTAGCAGGATCGCTCCCATTCCTCCGACTGACGGGAGCGCCATTGGGACCATGACGTCGGCGCCTCTGCCTTGAGAGGTGATCACAGGAAGCAAGGCCAGCGCCGTCGTGGCCGTGGCCATCAAGCAAGGACGCACGCGTCGTTGCCCGGCCTCGACTGCTCTGTCGCGCACCTCCTCGACCGTGTGAGCTGGGGCAGCACGGAAGCGTTGCGCCAGGTACGTGGCCATCACGACGCCGGTGTCCGTGGCGATCCCCAGCAGCGCGATCACGCCGACCCACACCGCGACCGAAAGATTGACCGTGCTGATGTGGAACAGGTGCTGCATGTCGGTCCCGAGCAGCTCGAAATTCAGAAACCACGGCTGGCCGTAGAGCCATATCAGAATGAATCCCCCCCCGACGCAGAGCACGACGCCCGAGTAGATGATCAGCGTCGTGACGACGCGACGAAACTGAAGGTAAAGAAGCAAGAACACGAGGGTGAGCGCGACTGGAATGAGCAGAATCAAGCGCTGCTCACTTCGGACCTGGTTCTCGTAGCTGCCGGCGAACCGGTAACTGACTCCGGCGGGCACCTCGAGCTCGCCGCTTTCGATCTTCGCGTTCAGAAACGCTCGCGCATCGTGGACAACATCCACTTCGGAGAGCTCCGGAAGTTTGTCGAACAGGACATAGCTGGTCAGAAACGTGTCTTCGGACTTGATGACTTGCGGCCCCTTCACGTACCGGACCTCGGTGAGCTGCTCGAGGGGAATCTGCTCCCCACCGGGGGCCGATACGAGCACGCGGCCGAGCGCCTCGATGCTGTCTCGCTCCTCGCGCATGTAGCGCACCCGGACCGGGTATCGTTCTCGGCCTTCCACCGTCGTAGTGAGCGTACGGCCGCCAAGGGCAACTTGAATGACGTCTTGCACTCGGCCAATGGTCAACCCGTATCGCCCGATCGCCTCTCGATCGATGTCGATTTCGATGTACGGCTTTCCGACTACGCGGTCAGCGAAGACGGTCTCCGGACGAATGCCATGGACCTCGCGAAGGAGTCCCTCGAGCTTCATCCCGAACGACTCGATCGTCTCGAGCTCTGGCCCGTAGACCTTGATACCCATCGGTGCCCGCATCCCACTTTGCAGCATGATGATTCGGGTGTTGATCGGCATCAGCATCGGAGCGCTGGTCAGTCCGGGGGCCTCTCCAGCCTTGATGATCTCTTCCCAGATGTCTTCGGGGGAGCGAATGTGGTCTCGCCAATTGCGAACGCGATTCCCATCCGCGTCGACACCGAACTCAGGCTTGTAGGTCACCACGGTTTCGAACATCGAGATGGGAGCGGGATCTAGCGGACTCTCCGCGCGTCCGAGCTTGCCAACCGCACGGTCGACTTCAGGGATCTCCTGAATCGCTGCGTCCATCGTGTGCAGCATGTCTAGTGCCTGACCGAACGACGCATGGGGCATTGTCGTTGGCATGTACAGGAACGACCCCTCGTCGAATGGCGGCATGAACTCGCGGCCGAGACTGGACCAGGAGGCCACGCCGCCAACCAGCACAGTGAGGGGAAGCGCCAACGCGAGTGCCTTGTGTCTCAGCGACCATCGGAGAACCGGAACGTAGACGTGGTGGAAAGCAGAGAACGCCAGCAGCAACGCCCCGATCACGACGACCACGAACAGGAAGTTAGCGATGAAATGATGCCCGGGTCCGAGGGGAAGCCAGCTTCGGGTGAGCAGAAGCGCCACAGCCAGCACGAGGACGGGGAGCGAGATGGCTGCGAGCCGCGACCGCTTCGACTCTCCACTCTGCATCCCCGCGGCGTTTTGCCTCGCGGGGCGTCGAAGGATCAGATGTGCCAGTGCCGGCAGCGCAAGCATCGACACCAGTAGAGCGGCCACGATGGCGAACGACTTCGTGTACGCTACCGGTCTGAACAACTTGCCTTCGGCAGCGGTGAGGGCGAAGACGGGCAAGAAGCTGACCACGGTTGTCAGCGTAGATGTCACCACCGCGGGCGCGACCTCGGCCGTCGCGTGTGCGATGACTCTCGCTCGGCTCTTGTCCGCGGGTGCATCGGTGAGGTGAGCAACGATGTTCTCGGTGAACACAATTCCCATGTCCACCATCGTTCCGATCGCGATGGCGATACCCGCCAGCGCCATGATGTTGGCATCGACGCCGGTCGCTTTCATCGTGACGAACGCTGCCAACACGGCGAGTGGAAGCACCGCCGAAATCAGTAGCGAGCTCCTCAAGTTGCGCAGCATCACCAGCACGATGATTACGGTCACTAGGATCTGCTGGAACAGCGCGGTTGACAGGGTGTCGAGCGTTTCGTGAATGAGGGTCGTGCGATCGTAGAAAGGGTGGATCGTCACCTGGCTGGTGCTTCCATCGGCGAGCGTTCTCTTTGGCAAGCCTGGCGCGATCTCTGCAATCTTGGCTTTGACGCGTTGGATGACTTCCATCGGATTTTCGCCGTAACGAACCACGACGACGCCTCCGACCGCTTCGGCACCCGCATCATCTAGGGCGCCACGACGCTGCGCGGGTCCCAGCGTGACGCGCGCGACATCGGCGATCCGGATTGGCGTGTGTTTACGCGTGGTGATCACGGTCTGCTCGAGATCCTCCACCGTCCGAATGAACCCGAGGCCTCGAACGAGGTATTCCGCGCGATTGATTTCGAGGGTTCGAGCGCCGACATCCAAATTGGATTCGCGAACGGCTTGCGCGATCTGTTCGATAGTCACGCTACTTGCGAGCATGGCTTCCGGGTCGACGTCGACTTGGTATTCGCGAACGTAGCCACCGATCGAAGCGACCTCGGAGACACCCGGCACCGATTGCAGGGCGAAGCGCACAGTCCAGTCCTGCGTCGACCTGAGCTCATGCAGGTCCCATCCCCCAACGAGCTCCCCCTCGGGACCGCGTCCTTCGAGGGTGTACCAGAACACCTGCCCAAGCGCGGTGGCGTCGGGCCCGAGCGCGGGTGCCACCCCGTCGGGGAGGGTGCCGCCGGGGAGTGACGCGAGCTTTTCGAGGACGCGTGAGCGCGACCAATAGAACTCCACACCCTCTTCGAAGATCACGTAGATGGTCGAGAAGCCAAACATCGACGAGCTCCTCACCGTGCGGACACCAGGAATTCCGAGAAGCGCGGTGGTCAGTGGATAGCCGACCTGATCCTCGACATCGCGCGGCGAGCGGCCTTGCCATTCTGTGAATACGATCTGCTGGTTCTCTCCGATGTCGGGGATCGCGTCGACCGGAACTCGATCGCGCGTCATCCCACCGAGCTCCCAATCAAAAGGAGCCACGTAGACCCCACCAACCACGACTCCCGCAACGAGGACGAAAACGATCAACTTGTTGTCGACGAAGAAACGGAGGAACGCCTCCCAGGTGGGTGAAACGACCTCCCTCGGGTTCGGTCTTTCACTAGAGGTCAATGTTGATGCCCCTGCATGTGTTGTTGATGGTCGCCCGCTGAAGGCGGCGGATTTTGAGGCCTTCGCTTCTTGGGCGGAGGTGATTTGGGCTTGGGGGCTTCGGCGTGATCGTTCGGTGCCTCGTCGTCGTCAGGAACATTCATCATCGAGTCGCCACCTTGAATCTGCAGATCCGCGTCGATGGCAAAGGCCCCGTGAATCACGACCCGTTCTCCTTCCTGCAGACCCGCTAGAACCGGGTAGAGGTCGCCCATGCGGGGCCCGAGCGTCACCACCCTGGCTTCATAGGTCGGTTCCTCGGCGTTTTTGAGCTCGACGTAAACGACCGACCTGCGCCCCGTGAAAAGTGGGGCCGTCGCCGGAACGACGAGGGGAGCCTCCTCGGCAGGCTCGCGCCCGGTATCGCTCTGTACGCTGGCCTCGACGAACATGCCGGGACGGAGCCGCCGGTCCTGATTCTTCACTTCGATTCGCACGCGGGCGGTTCGAGTGTTGGGGTCGAGCATCGGATCCACGAACGTGACCCGTCCCTTGAACGCCTCGCCCGGCAGCGCGTCCACTCGAATCAAGACCTGTTGGCCTGCTTTGAGCACGGGAAGGTCGCTCTCGTAGGCATCGAGCTGCACCCAGAGCGTCGATAGATCCGCCACGCGGTATAGTCCGCTTCCCGTTTCGACGTAGTTGCCTTGGGTGGCGAGACGCTCGATGACCGTGCCGCCGAACGGGGTGCGAATCCGAGCACGCTCCGATGGCTTGTCCGCGGTTTCCATGGTTCGGAGCTCGCCGTCGGGGACACCCAGGAGCCGCAATCGATCCCGTGATGCGTTGAGGGCGGCTTCCGCGGCTCGACTAGCGTTTGGCGTGGCCGTCTCCTGCAGTCGCTCGAACTGCTGCCGTGCCTGAATCAGGTCCTGATGCGCGGTGTACACTTCGGGGCTGTAGAGGGTCGCGATCACCTGGCCGCGCTTCACGCGCTCTCCCGTCGTGCTCACGTGCAAGCGGTCGATTCTTCCACCGATCCAGGCGGTGACGGTCCGCAGGCTCCGTTCATCGTAGTCGACGCGTCCGAGCAGCCGGCGCTCCACCCGTCCGGACCCTAGGCGCACAGTTTCCGCAGTGCGGATACGCGCAAGGATCTTTGCTCGCGGCGACAGTGAGATCCGTCCCGCAGTGCCTTCGTCTGCGCCAGTGCTTCTTTCGACCGGAATCAGGTCCATGCCGCAGATCGGGCATGACCCGGGTTCTGTTTGTCGGATCTGCGTGTGCATCGCGCAGGTCCAAATCGTTTCCTCCGCGTCGTGGGCCTGTGCTTCGAGGTCTGTCGCCGGGGTTTCGGGGCTTCCGAGCAGCCGGCCACCGAGGCCAAAGGCCACGGCCGCGACGATGGGGAGTGCGACCCACGGTGCAGTTTTCGCCAAGCGAGTCTTGTTAGCTTCTTTCATGGCTGCTCTCCTTGGTCCGTCGGTTCCACAGGGTGCCCAACCACCGCCTCAAGTACCGCCCACGCTCGAGCGTGATGTGCGCGGCTGCGGGCGAGCTCGAGTTGAAGCTCGAGGAGGTCCTTTTGGGCTAGCAGGGCAGACGCGACGGTGGAGCGCCCGCTCTGATAGCCGCCCAGCACCGATTGAAAGGTGGTCTCCGCCTGCGGAATCAGCGTGTTTCGGTAGAGGTCGATTCTCCTCTGTGCCCCGCGCACCGCCGACATCGCGGCCGCGAGCTGTGCATCGGCGGTCTGCAGCGCTGCGTCACGATCCGCACGGTGCGCAGCCCCCTCGGCGCGCGCCGCGCTCATCGCATCCCGATAGTTCCGGCCCCAAAGCGGAACGCTGAGGCCCGCCGTTACAACGACGGCGTCTTGCCCGCTCTTCCCGATGAGCGTGGGCGCCTGGCCGACCACGATCCAATCCAAGCCTGCAAGCAAGCTCGGCGCCCGTTCCGCAGCCTCCGCTCGAACCTGAGAATCACTCGCCGATGCCATCAGCTCCGCGGCTTCGATGCGTGGATGCTGTCTCGCAGCCTGGTGCAGTGCCTCCTCGCTCGTGGAGGGGAGGCCCTCAAACGGCGTGTCGGTTGCGGTCAACCCTTGCTCGCGCACCGTTGCGCCAATCGCGCGCAGGAGGTCGGCGGTCGCAACTCGTCGGTCTTCTCGATGGGCTCCGTGGTGATCATGGTGGCGGGCAATCCCCAGCTCGACCTGATTGAGGTCTGCGAGCGACGCAGCGCCCGTCCGCACCCGTCCGCGAACGGTGCCAGCCAGCGTCTCCATCACGACATCGTGCTCATTCTTGAGGTGATGCTCCTCCTGGAGTAGCCAAAGCCTCCAATACGCATCCGCGACGGCCTGCTTGACCCCGAGAGCCTCCGCATCGAATCGCCGCTCCGCTGCTCGCGCCGTTCCCGAAGCGGCGTCCGCTCCCGCACTTAGCGCCGTCGGCCAGGGAAATGACTGCATTAGGCTCAGCTTGTGCTGCTGCGGACCCACCCGCGTTTCGATGCTCCGAACGAAGTAGCTGTACTTGATGACGGGCTCGGGAATGCGCCGCGCGCGAGAGATCCGCATGGTCGCGGCTCGCCACCTTTCGAACGAGGCGCGCAGTTCCGGGCTTTCCGCGAGCGCAAACGCCAAGTAGCTGTTCAAGCTGCCGTCGAGCGTCGCCTCCGCGTCTGGCGGAGCTTCGTCTTGAGCGACGATCGAGCCAGCCGTGGCTAGATTGTCCCTCGTCGCGGATTCGTACGTGCCACGACAGCCGACCAGCGCCACCGTGAGCAAGACGACGGCGTGGGTCCGTCTTGTTTTCATCCCATGCGGGATATTCCGTTTCATCGATTCCTCCTCTGATTGAATTTGTGCGGTGCGTAGGCGGCGCGGTTCGGTCCACCGGCGCGAAAGGCGCGGCAGAGTCCGGACGCGTGGCCGTGCGGCGCCTCGATCGGCGCGCGCGAGTCAGCGCTCAGTCCGGCGCTACGCTGGAGCTCAATTCAGAAAGGAACAGTTGCGGATGAAAATCGGTGGCCCGTGAACATTCGGCGGAGACCGCTCTCGAAAGAGGTTGAGATCGCAAACTTCCCGCGACGCAGTGACGGCGCTGGCAGTTGGGCCGACAAGCGCGACTGTGGCCTCGTCGATCCGCTGCCACGAGACCTCTTGGATCGCGACCAGCTGGCTCGCGTTCGAGAGCTCGACCGTGCAACAAGGCTGCGTCTGCAGCTTGGTTTCCGCCTGGCGTGCGGCATGGTCGGCGCCCTCGCCATGGCCAGCGTGAGCCCGCGTTTCGCACCCGCAATCTCCGACGACCACGCCACCCATCGAATGGCAAACATGGAGAACCACGCCGGCCGCACCCGAGGCTACGAGCGGAATCGAAAACACCAGCGCGAGTACGCGTCTGCGCATGACCAAACCAACCATAGCATGTATTTTTCCGGACATGGAGTGGACCTGTCCGATGCATCCCGAAATCGTGCGATCGGAGCCCGGGACCTGCCCGATCTGCGGCATGGCCCTAGAGCGACGTGACGTCGCGGTGGATGACGACACCGTGAACCCCGAGCTCGCCGACATGACCCGCCGGTTCTGGCTGTCGGCAGCGTTCACCGTCCCGCTGGTGGTCGTGGCGATGGGTGACCTTCTTCCCGGCGAGCCAATCTCACGAATGCTTTCACCGAGAGTGCGGACCCTGCTGGAGCTCGGGCTCGCAACGCCGGTCTGTCTCTGGTGCGCATGGCCCTTCTACGTGCGTTTCGTCCAGTCGCTGAGAAACAAGAGCCTCAACATGTGGACGCTGATCGGGCTGGGCGTAACCGTTGCGTACGGATACAGCGTCATCGCGGCCCTGGCTCCGCATGTTTTTCCCGACTCGTTTCGGGGGGCAGGTGGAGAAGTCGCCGTCTACTTCGAGGCGGCCGCCATGATCGTCACACTGATCTTGTTGGGCCAAGTGCTGGAGCTTCGCGCGCGCGGCCAGACGGGCGCGGCAATCAAGAAGCTTCTCGGGTTGGCGCCCAAGACGGCGCGACGCATTCGTGATGACGGTACCGATGAAGACATCCCCCTGGAGCATGTTCAAAAGGGGGATCGATTGCGCGTGCGCCCTGGCGAGAAAGTGCCTGTGGACGGAGTCATTGTCCAAGGAGCGAGCTCCATTGACGAATCGATGGTGACCGGCGAGCCGATTCCGGTCGAGAAGCATGACGGAGATCAGGTCATCGGCGCCACGATCAACGGTATAGGCATGCTCATCGTACGCGCCGAGAGAGTCGGTACGGAAACCCTTCTTTCACGAATCGTCGCGATGGTCGCTGAAGCGCAGCGGAGCCGTGCCCCGATCCAGAAGCTTGCAGATGTGGTGTCCAGCTACTTCGTACCCGTCGTGATCGGTGCCGCCGTCATGACCTTCGTCGTTTGGAGCCTGGTCGGTCCCGAGCCACGGATGGCGCATGCGCTCATCAATGCGGTCGCGGTTCTCATCATCGCATGCCCTTGTGCGCTCGGTCTCGCGACGCCGATGGCGATCATGGTTGCCGCAGGGAAGGGGGCTAGCCTTGGAGTGCTGTTCAAAGACGCCGAGGCTATCGAGGTGATGCGCAAGGTGGATACGCTCGTGGTGGACAAGACCGGGACCCTCACCGCGGGAAAACCAACGTTGGTCACCGTGGAGACGCTCCCGGATTTCGACGCTACCGAGTTGTTGAGTGCGGCAGCCAGCCTCGAGCGTGGAAGCGAGCATCCTTTGGCCGAAGCCATCGTTGGCGGGGCCGCAGAGCGAGGCATTTCTGTGCCGCAGGTAGAGTCGTTCGAATCGGTCACTGGCAAGGGCGTAGTCGGCCGCGTTGCGGGCCAAGCCGTCGCGCTTGGCAATCGAAAGCTGCTCGACCAGCTCGGCGCCTCCGCGGGGGCGCTCGCCGAGCGAGCCGACGAGCTACGGGGCGAGGGGCAGACTGTCATGTTTCTGATCATAAATGGTCAAGTTGGCGGAATCCTGGGTGTGGCCGATCCGGTTAAAGACAACACGCCGGAGGCCATCGCCGCACTGCACGAAGAGGGGATGCGGGTCGTCATGCTAACCGGTGACAACCGCAAGACGGCAGATGCGGTCGCTGCGAAGTTGTCGATCGACGAGGTCATCGCCGAGGTGCTACCCGATCAGAAAGCGGAGGCCATCAAGCGGCTCCAGGAAGCCGGAAGCGTGGTGGCCATGGCAGGCGATGGGATCAATGACGCGCCGGCGCTCGCACAGGCTCAGGTTGGGATTGCGATGGGGACCGGCACTGACGTTGCGATCGAAAGCGCGGGCGTAACCCTGGTCAAGGGTGACCTCCGGGGGATCGTCCGCGCTCGCAAGCTCAGCCGCGCAACGATGGCCAACGTCAAACAGAACCTGTTCTTTGCCTTCGTCTATAATTCTCTAGGAGTGCCAATTGCCGCGGGTGTCCTTTATCCGGTCTTTGGTCTGCTTCTCAGTCCAATGATCGCGGCGGCGGCAATGAGCTTCAGCTCCGTGTCGGTCATTGCGAACTCTCTCCGATTGCGCCGCCTGGAGATCTAAGCGCAGCTGCGCTCTGTGCCGGAAGTTTAAAAAAGGCACTTGACTGACCTGACCTCGAGGGTGCACTGAGCCTACAAACCAGCCGGCGCCGGCCCCACTTCGCGAGTCTTCGGTTTCCGGACCACTTGCTGCTGGTGAGTTACGTCCCGGTGCCACTGTCGGGTGGCATTTCGGACAGGGGCGCCTTCGGCTACTCTCGGATGCGGCATCTCGGTCCAAACGACGGTCTCACCATGCTCGTCGACCAGTTGCTTCCCGGCGGGCTCGCGATCGTCGAGCCGGGGGTGGACCACTATTTCGATCACCCCGATCGAGAGCTCCGCTCGCTTGCGCTCCTCGAGGTCCTGCTGACTCGGCTCGCGGCGCTGGCCGGTTAGGGGTGCCCCTGGCCGAGAGCGCGGCTCATCCCCCGCTGTGTCCACAGCGAGGTGATCGCGCTGCCCGCGAAGATCGACACGACCGCGAGCATGCTGCCGGGCGCCAGGAGCGGAACGCCTGTCAGGCCGTGCCCAACGGTGCAGCCTGCCGCAAGTGATGCGCCCACACCAAGACCAAGGCCTCCGGCGAAATGCTTGGTCGCGCTCAGCGCAGACACCTTCGAAGCGGTGACGGGTCCGCTTCGCCGAGCGGCAACGAAGGCTCCGAGCGGGATGCCCAAGACGAACAACACGTCCCAACTCATCAAGCGCTTCACGGGCTCGACCAGCAGACTGACGGTTCCCGGCACGACGGCCATTCCAAAGTCGCGGGCTGCGAGGCTCGACAAGGGCCAGGCAACGATCCCGACGATCCCCATGGCGATGCCGGTGCGGCGCCAAGACCACGCGCCAGCCTGACCGGGAGCGGCTCGCCATAAGATCGCGACGAGCAGGAGCCCTGCAACCGGGGCCCACGCCCACAACGTTTCGAGGGGAGCATTGCTCACGGAAGGCCCCGCCGACTGAACGGCGGTTCGCAAACCGACGAAGGGACCGAGCTCTAGGGCGGCGGCCCCGATTGCCATCCCCAATACCGCAGTTAGGGCGCCCAGGCTTCCAGACCCCACTTTGTACCAAACTCCGGCAGCACATCCGCCGGCCCATCGCATGGACGCGCCGAAAAGCAGCCCGCCTACGACCGCTCCGATCGGAAACATAGCTGGATAGGTCGGGCTCGAGAGCCCCAGGGCGAAGACCAATGGAACGACGAGCATTTGCAGCGCGATCGCAAGCACATAGGACTTGACCTTGGTCGTGTTCCGCTCGGCGACCGCCATGCGAAACCCAGAGTTCATGCAAAAGGCTCCGCGTTGAGAGATGTATCCATAACCGCTCCCGACGAGTAGCCCCGTTAGTGCCGCAACGTACATCATGACTCGCCCCTGACCGCGACCTCGAAGATGGCACCGTAGTGGTAAGGACCTACCTCCTTCACCTCACGAAGCCGAAACCCCGCGGGCTCGACCCAAGCCGCGACCTTTTCCGGCGAAAAACGAAGCTCGGAGCGCGGGCCGCGTGGCTTGCCAAGGACGGTTGTCTCCTCGCGCGACCTTGGCCACCAATTGATGACCACAAAGGTCCCGTCGTCCCCGAGCGTTGCTCGAACGGCGCGAGCGAGACCAGTGTGATCTGGTGCCCCATGGAAGGTGTTGGCGATCAGCACCAAGTCCACTGGCTCCGAAATCAACTCGGCCACCTTCATCGCATCACCTTGGATGAACCTCACGTTGCGAACACCGGCCCGTTCGACCTCCGCGCGTGCCGCGTCCATCATCTCGGTGGAAAGCTCCACTGCGAACACCGTCCCGTCTCCAACCAATTGTCCCATCGGCGCGCTGAAGTAGCCATCGCCACTGCACAGATCGATGACCCGCATGCCGGCAACGACGCCTACCTGTTCGAGGACGCGCTTCGGGTCCGGCCACAGTGCCTGCCACCAATCTCGGTCAGGCATCGCAGTTGCTTCAAACAATCTACCAGTGAATCCCGTGCATGATGTGTGCGAACGCGACTGCCTCGGGTCCGGGCGTTTTATGCCGGTCTTCCTCGCCCTTGCGGGGTGAATCGGGGAACAGGCGGAAGCCGGTGTTGAGGACGCGATCGATGAGCTTGGGTGCGAGCGCGTAACTCACCTCGCCGAAGATCCCGAGGCGGGTCGCGACGCGCTTCTTTCGGTTGACGATCCCGTCGACGATCATGTCGACGGCTTCGTCGGGCGATCGGGTGGGAACCGCTTCGTACATCTTGGTTGGCGCGATCATGGGTGTGCGGACCAGAGGCATATAGACCGTAGTCATGCACACGCCATCCGCGACCACCTCGCTGGCGATCGAACGGCTGAACGCATCGAGCGCTGCCTTGCTGGCTACGTACGCGCTGAAACGCGGCGCGTTGGTTTGAACACCGATGCTGGAGATGTTGATGATCTGGCCATCCTTGCGCTCACGCATCGTTGGCAAGAGCCCCAAGATCAACTTGAGCGAGCCGAAGTAGTTGAGCTGCATCGTGCGCTCGAAATCGTGATAGCGATTGTACGAATGCGACACGCCCCGACGGATAGAGCGCCCAGCGTTGTTCACCAGCAGGTCGACGTGTCCGTACTCGTCGAGCACCTCGCGCACGAGGCGGTCCGCATCCTCCTGGTCCGATAAGTCGCAGATATGAATCAGAGATTCGCCGCCACGGAAGTCGATCGCTTGCTGGACTTGTTCGAGCTTCTCCCGCGAACGCGCTACCAACAACACTTTGGCACCCGCCTCGGCCAAGCGGATGGCCAACGCCTCGCCGATTCCGCTCGACGCCCCGGTCACCATCGCGATCTTGCCTCCGATTCGCCCATGCAAGGTGCGATCTTGGAAGAGATCGGGGTCCATGTAGCGCTCCCAGTAGTCCCAGACCTTCCAGACGTACTGCTCGAGGGGGGGGCACTTGATGTCGGTCCGGGTGAGCGCAGCCTCAGTCTCTCGCGTGTCGAACGAGGACCGCCAGTTGACGTATGGCAGGACGGTTTCCGGGATGCCGATGTCCGACAGCAACTCGCGCCTCGCGGTCTTGATTGCGGGCATCGCGCCCAGCAGGCCCACGAGGCCCGGTGGTACTAGCTTCAGTACTCTCGGGTCGATCCGTGCGTCGAAACGGGGTGCGTGCGCGGCTTCGCAGATCAAGTTGAGCGCGTCTCCAAAGCTATACGGCTTCGGATCGGTGAGGTGGAAGGTATTGCCGGTTGTGTCTGGGTTGTGGGCAATCGCGTCGATGGCTCGGGCCACGTAGTCGACTGGCACGACATGGAGCTCCGAACCTTCGAAGCCGACCAGAGGGAACCAACTCGGCAAGACCCTGCGCATCCGCTGGATCAGCTTGAACGCGTAGTAGATACCGTCGATCTTGTCGGCCTCACCATCGACCGAGGAGCCGATGACGGCGCCGGGACGATAGATCTTGTAGCGGGTCTGGCACTCATCGCGCACGAGCTTCTCCGCGAGGAACTTCGTCAAGAAGTACGGGTTCTTGTGTTTCTGCCCCTCATCGAACATGTCCTCGCGGAAGAAGCCCACGTAGTCACCAGCCACCGCGGTCGAGCTCGTGTAGTGCAGGGTGGCGTCGAGGGCTTCAGCGAGCCGGCACGCATTGCGCGTGCCGTTGACGTTCGCCTCCTGGCTCTCTTTCATGCCCGCCGTCATGTCGTAGAGCGCTGCGAGGTGGAACATGTGTTGCACCTTGTCGCCGAGCTCGTTGACAGTGTCCGGAGACAGACCACACAGGGGCTTGCTGATGTCCCCAGGGAGCACGACGAACTGCGAGCGGGCCGCGGGCCAGCGCTCGTCGATCAGATCACGGAAGTCGCCCACTGAGGGCGGGTACACGAGACAGTAGATCGTCTTGCCGCGCCGGGTGAGCGCGTCGAGCAGGTGCTTTCCGATGAAGCCGCTAGCTCCGGTCACGAGATACATGGGGCCTCCTGGGGGGTTGGGACGCTCGACCATATCCGCGATGGGCCTTCCACGGCAATAGGGCAGAAAGACATAGCCTTGCAGCCTCCACGGGGCTACGGAAGCGACAGGTGCATCCCCAGCTCGCCCAGTATGTCGACCGCGCCCTCGAGGAGATCGATGGGATTGACGAGGATCGGAAGCGCGCGCTCGAAGACGTTGCGGCGTTTGTTTCTTGGAAACGCGGGGCAGGAGAGCCAGCAGAGCTCGTCTTCATCTGCACGCACAATTCCCGACGGAGCCAGATGGGGCAGCTTTGGGCGGCGGCCGCCGCTGCGCACTTCGGCATCGAAGGGATTCATACGTATTCGGGTGGCACCGAAGCGACCGCGTTCAATCCGCATGCGGTGATGGCGTTGGAGAAGGCAGGCTTCGTGGTCGAGAAGTCTGATGGCGACAACCCCCATTACGTCGTGACTTTCGACAAAGGGGGTCCTGTCATCGAGTGCTTCTCGAAGACGTACGATGACCCCTTCAATCCTTCCACAGACTTCGCAGCGATCATGACGTGCTCTGAAGCGGATGAGGCATGCCCGGTGGTTCTTGGCGCGGAACTCCGCGCGCCGATTCGATACGAAGACCCGAAAGTCGCCGACGGCACGCCGATTGAAGCGGCTGCCTACGACGAGCGATGCCTACAGATCGCAACCGAGATGTTGTACCTGTTTTCCCGGATTGCCTAGTTGATCACGACGGAGCTGGGCTCGGGAGGCGCGCCGAGCGCATCTCGGTTCGACTTTGGTTGACGGCCGTCCGCCTCGCGGATGCCGAATTCTTCGGCAAGCTCCGCGACGATCAGCACGTGGCCCGAGCGCTTCATGCGTTTGGGGTCTCGGTGGAGCGCTTCGATCACGCGGCCGACTAGCTCTGGGCTCTCGGCGTTCGCGAGGAACTTCCCATAGGGCCCCTTCATGGCGTCGGGGTGCTGGAAGAGCGGTTCATTGCGCTCCGTGCGGACGAAGCCGAGCCAGAGGCTCATCGCCGCGACATCGTGATCGCGAAGGTCGACGGCCATGTCCATCGCCATCTTGTCGACGCCGGCTTTACCTGCGCCGTAGGCCGGGCCGTGCATGTAGCATCGAGCACCGTAACTCGAGGTGAACACGATGAGGCCACCGCCCGTGCGCATGAGCAACGGGGCCGCGTAGTAACTCGCGACGTAGTGTGAGCGTTGCCCGACGTCGAGGATGCGCAGCAGGTCGAGGGATTTCTCCCAGAAGGGGCCGGGCTTCGCGAGCTCTCTCGGGACCGAGGTTGCGTTGTTCACCAGGATGTCGAGGCGTTGGTGCTCATCGCCAACGCGCTCGAACAGCTGCCGCACCTGCTCGTCGTCGGAGTGGTCGCAGGTGACGGCGATTCCCTTGCCGCCAGCGTCGGTAACAGCTTCCGCCGTGCTTTGAACCGTTCCACCAAGGGGATGGGCCTTTCCGCCTTCCTGGGTCCGTCCGGTGACGTACACGGTGGCGCCTGCTGCGCCGAGGGCGATGGCGATTCCCTTTCCGACCCCACGGCTCGAGCCAGTGACAACGGCAACTCTCTCGGTGCTTTCGGTCATAACGCTAGGCTTCTAGCACGGCTGGCTTGACGAAGTATTTGCTCCGGATCCACAGGGCCACGTTGACCAACCCGATCAGCACGGGCACTTCCACCAATGGGCCGATGACCGCGGCAAACGCCGCTCCGTGGTGGATACCGAAAGTCGCCACTGCAACGGCGATCGCCAGCTCGAAGTTGTTGGACGCTGCGGTGAACGAGAGTGTGGTGGCTTCCTCGTAGTTCGCTCCCGCGACCTTCGACAGCCAGAACGAGACGAAGAACATCACTACGAAATAGATCAGCAGCGGAATCGCGACGCGAACCACGTCGAAGGGAAGCTGAACGATCATGTCGCCCTTGAGGGAGAACATCACGATGATGGTGAACAAGAGAGCGATCAGGGTGATAGGACCGATACGAGGAGCGAACGATTTGTCGTACCAGTCGCGGCCCTTGGCCTTGATCAGCGTCCGGCGCGTGAGGAAGCCTGCCGCGAACGGGATGCCGAGGTAGATCGCGACGCTCTTGGCGATCTCACCGATCGTGATGTCCACCACGACGCCCTCTAGACCGAGCGTCGTCGGCAACCAAGTGATGAAGAACCACGCATATACCGAGAAGAATAGGATTTGGAAGATCGAGTTGAAGGCCACTAGCCCTGCTGCGTACTCGCGGTCGCCGCGGGCGAGGTCATTCCAGACGATGACCATCGCAATACAGCGCGCCAGGCCGATCAGAATCAGCCCGACCATGTATTCGGGCTTGTCCGATAGGAACGTCACGGCGAGCACGAACATGAGCACCGGCCCGATGACCCAGTTTTGGATGAGCGACAGCGTCAGCACCTTCTTGTTTCGGAAGATCCGGCCCATCTCTTCGTACCGCACCTTCGCGAGGGGTGGGTACATCATCAGGATCAAGCCGACCGCGATTGGAATCGACGTGGTGCCGATGCTCATCGCCTCGAGGGCGGTGGCGAAACCTGGAACCAGGTAGCCGAGTGCCACACCAAGGCCCATCGCGGCGAAGATCCAGAGCGTTAGGTATCGGTCGAGAAAAGAGAGGCGGCGTTTCTTCGTGGTCATCGACGACTGCTTTCCATGGCGGCGGGCTGGAGCCTTCCATATACTCCGCCTCGATGGAAGCCGAGCTCCGACATCCCCGCCCGGGCGAGTATCTGATCCAAGGCCGCACCGTGACGATGCCGTGTGTCGTCCGCGACGCCTGCTCCGCCACGGCAACGTGGCTAGTCAGCTCGCGCGCAGCCCAGGCGCTTCTTCCCGGTCCCGACCTCGAGATCGCCGAGATCATGCCCGGTCGCGGGATGCTGAGCATCGCTTGTATCGACTACCGCGACAACGACCTCGGGGACTACAACGAGGTATCGATCGCGTTGTTCGTCCGCAAGCGCGGCGATCGCAAAGGCGTCCCTTACTTGGGTGCCGCGGCGGACATGATGCGGGGGCTCCTTCCTACGCACATCATCCATCTACCGGTGACCCAGTCGCTTTCGTGTGAGGCCGGGCAGACCATTTGGGGCTTCCCCAAGACCGTCGACGAGATCGATTTCGACACGACGAGCGACCGTGCGCGCTGCATCTGGAACAAGGACGGGCAGAACGTGCTGAAGCTCAGCTTGCCCATCGGCGGCAACCGCGATTTCCCCGAACAGAAGCTCCGCACGTATAGCTACATCGACGGTGCACTCCACGAGACCCAGTTCGTTTCCAGCGCCGAGAATCTCGGCGTCCGCATGCGTGGCGCCGAGATCGAGCTCGGTGCGCACCCGATTGCCGACGAGCTGCGTTCGCTTGGCTTGCCCAAGCCGGCGCTGATGAGCATGTGGTTGGGTAAGATGAGGGGTCGGTTCGAAGCAGCCGAAAGGTGCTAGTCGGGCATCACCGCATCGCCGTTAGCCCTAACAGGCCGTCACTTCATAGTCGCGGCCTGTTGTTCTTGCCGGGTTTCTGACCCGCTCTGCTTCCTCTCGACGACCTTCGGGTTATGAGTTCACAAATGCCGGTTTCCGTGTACCGACACAAGCAACCGGAATCACTCAGAAACCTCAACAAAGACCAGGCGTTAGTCCCTTCGCCATGTTCACTGTTCGTCACTTCATATCATTCGATTTCACATCCAGATCGCGACCACAAGACCGAAGAAAGCCAGGGCGGCGAGGGAAACGAGCCAGAGCAGGATGCGCTTGGTGCGTGGTCGCATGGCTCTGAGTCTACGCGAAATGCCAGCAGACTCCCGCGGGGTCGGGTTGCTGATGACTGATCGTCAGGTAGCGGACTCCGCGAAGGGTTCTGCGACGACCTGGAACGCGTCCTCGTAGACCACGTAGCCCGGTCGTGACTCCTTCAGCATCTCCACCCGATTTCCGTAGCGGGCAAGGACCTCGGCGATCTCTCGCATCTTCTCAATGTGCTCCTTGGCGGTGTCCCTCACCCATGAGATGCCTTTCGGGGCGCGCCGGTAGTGTCCCTTCGAGCGGGTACGATTGAACCTCTCGGGCGTGGGCAGGTGATTCTCGAACCACCGAAGCAAGGCCTCCAGCTCACCGCGATCGGTCTCGGACATCGTCGCGTCGTCGCGCAACGCGTACGCGGCATGCAGGGCCCCTCGGCGGACCTGCGAGTCCTCATCGACGGCATCCACGACAAAACGAACGTACACGGACCCAGAGACTAGCAGCGATCCTGGATGGCTGCGCCCGGCTCGTTGAGACCCGCGCCCAGCTGCTACCTCGACTGAACCCGATGGCCCGCTAACTTAGCGACCCCCACCGCAAGGAAGATACGAAACTACGCGGTCTGCCTTGATCTTGCAGCTCTCATGCTCGTTCACTCGGTTCCACCGCCGAAGTCGCACTGGCGTGTCTCGTAGTCCCATCGTCCACCACGATCGAGACACCGATCTATCGGATCGAACATCCACCACAGACAGGCCCCGCACACGACTATCAGGACCGCGGCAGCGGCCCAGAGAACAACTTTGCGTCCAGCATTCATTGGGTAGAGCGGTAGGATGGTCCTTCGTATGGTCGTGTGCGGGAGGTCGCCGGCACGAGGCGCTAGCTCGCCTCCTTCACGACATCCAGCAGCGCGGCGCGCCTGTCCGCAACGGCCTTGGTCGCCTTCACCATGTGCGGAAGGCCTACGCAATGGAAGGCAGCGACGGCCCTCGCGGCTCGTTTTCCGATCCGGTTGTACACGTAGATGGGGAGGCGCTCGGAGTCGGTCAGCGACGCACACAGGTCCTCCGCATGTTCGGGATCGAAGAAACTGTTCAGCAGATCAAGTGTTGACTTGAAGTCGATCTGAAAGCCGTCGAGCTCAGAGACCAGCGATGCGAGCTTGCGGTACTCAAGCAAATAGTCGACGGTCATGACGCTATCCGGCGAAAGGGCGGGCGTGTCTCCGACCGCAACTCTCAGCAGCTCCAACTTGTGTGCATCGCTCCTTTGCGACAACACTTCGGCAGCCCGCAGCATGAGGTCCAAGTCACGCTTCGCCCCGTTGCAGCGACCTTCGGGGGACGGCCCCGAAGCGCAGCAGGCCGCGCGGCTCATGATTGGTCACATCTTTTTGCGATGAGAAAGCCCTGGGCGAGATCGAGGAGTTGGAGATAGCCACGGCCAAGCACCATCCATCCCGGTTCGC
>Ga0209456_10000647_pt1 | contig 18230 bp, 15 predicted proteins | sample COG_11_FD_184755 | JGI IMG/M metagenome (GOLD analysis project Ga0209456, IMG submission 184755) | Pelagic marine sediment microbial communities from the LTER site Helgoland, North Sea, for post-phytoplankton bloom and carbon turnover... | ecosystem: Environmental > Aquatic > Marine > Neritic...
TAGCTCCTAGGGTACTCCGAGGTCGGCTTGCCGGCGTCTTTCCAGCCCTTGATGCCTTCGCGCATGATGTGGACGTTTTCGTATCCATTGCTGGAGGCTCGTTCGGCAGCTGCGTCGGACGCCGTGCAGTTCGTGTTTGAACAGTAGAAGATCAAGTCCTTGTTCTTGTTTTCCGGGAGCTGTGCGAGGTCGTACTTGTACGACGAAGTCAGGATGACCGCGTTCGGGACCGTGCCGTTTTTCTTGCGCGTGCGCTCGGAATTGGCATCGACCGCGACTGCACCGGATTGAAGCGCTTTGCCGGCATCATCGACCGAGATTTCTGGAAGCTCTGTGTCGCCGGCTTGGCTGTCATTGGCAACGGCTTCTGATTTCTCACTCGGTGCCGGTTCTGTCGCGGCTGCGGGACTGGCGTCCTTGCAGCCGACCAAGAGAACGGTGAGGAGGAGGGAGAGGACAATGGTTCGCATTCAAAGAGCCTAAAGCCAGCTCAGGAGGTAGCAAGGCCAGAGCCTGGCAGCTCATCGGCAGTGAATCGGCGCTTCTTCGAGCTCCGGCGGCATTTTGTCCCAGACGTAGCCCGCCTTTGCTCGCTCGAAGGCCAGATCGAACAGCTTTTGCATGTAGTTGCGGTCGAATGCCTCCTTGGACTCCTCGGTGAATTCCGCAGGGATGTACGCAAGATTGAAGTCCAGACCGTCGCGACAGGTTTCGAGGTAGATGCGGTAGAGGTCGCCGATGCCCTGCGTCCGAACAAGCGAGTCGAGGGAGCGCTCTGCAATGGGGAAGAGCTTGTTTCGCACCTGCTCGTACTTGGGCTCGAGGCGAGAGTTCCGAATGACGTAGACCTTCGGCCGACCTGGGACCTCGAGCTTCTCGAGGATTGCCTCGAAGTCCACGCCGGCTGGATAGAGAAACACCTGCGCGGCGGTGCCGCCATCGACATGCAGCTCATCGTACTTCTTGCCGCCGGCTTCGACCTGGATGAGCACCGGCGGAAACATCGCCGGGATGGACGCCGAGGCGAGCAGGATCTTTCGGATCAGCGCCAATGCATCGGGGTGGCCACTGTTGGCGATTGGGCCAATTCGCCAGATCACGGGCCTCATCGAATCGAGATTGGCCGTGCCGATGTTTAGTGTGCGGCCCTCCCGATGCGCGGCGGCGATCTTGTACATGACCTCCTCATCGACGTACTTCGCGATGAGCGCTTTGAGCGGCTCGGTGTTCGCCATCGCGTCGGTACGAAGAGCCCGGATCAGTCCGCGCTTTTTGTAAACGTCATCTGGCTTGAGCTCGGCGGAGACGTTCTTCAGGACGTCGTCGTACTCGGGTCCTAAGAACGCAAACGGCGCAACCAGTGCCCCCGCGCTGACTCCGGTGACCACCGTGAACTCGGGTCGATGTCCCGCTGCCGTCCACCCCGACAGCAGTCCAGCTGCAAACGCGCCATTCTCACCGCCGCCCGAGATCGCCAGATAGGCGTGACGGCGCCCATAGACACCAGAGTAGCGTTCTTTCAGCTCGGCCTTGCTCTTCTTGAACCAGTCGTGACCCCAGGGTGGCGGAGCATCGCCCCACTGGCGGGCGCGAGGAATCCCGAGCACTTCGGTTTCCTCGGTGAGCTCCCCCGGGAGCGGCGAGCGCTCGGGCACGTGGGCGCAGGCCGCAACCAGCACGAGCAACGACACCAGGACAGAGCGGCGGACTGCAGGGCGCGTGGGAACCACCATCTGCGAGTGAACTATCACAAACACGGCTAGAATGAGAACCTCCCGCCGCAAAAGGGGACTGTCCCCTTTTCTCTGGGGTTAATTTCTCTATGGTTGCGGCATGACTACGCACGGCGCTCCGCAGACCACGAACGAACCATCGGCCGGACGTTCTGCCCAGCAAGTGGTGGAAGCCTTCCTCTCTGCCCTGGAGCAGCTGGATCTCGACGAGGCGGTTTCGCTCGTCGCGCCGGACGTCCGCTGGGTCAACGTTCCTTGGAAATCCGCCACCGACAAGGACCGCTTTCGAAAGGTGCTGGGGGCGATGTTCAAAGACGCCAGCCGCTTCGAGGTTCAGTACTTGGACATCCACGAGCGCGGGGACGGCATTGTCTACACCGATCGCATCGACATCTTCGAAGGAGGCGGCGTGTCGTTGAATCTCCCTGTGCAGGGGGAATTCCGCGTGAAAGACGGCCTCGTTGCCGAATGGGTGGATCGATTCAGCTGGGCGAAGGTCATTGGCGACATCGGCCGGAGCCTGCCCGGCATCGTCAAGCATCGCCTCGGCCGATAGCTCCGCGGAAAACTAGTCCTAAGGGCTAAGCGGCTGGCATCCTGCAGCCGATGCCCGCGTCGGTACGATCGATCCTGGTGGTCATGGTGCTCGGCAGCCCGTCCGCGGTTTGGGCCCAAGAACCCGATGCCGGCAGCGAGCCCGAGCGGGACGCTGGAGCTGCGCCCGACAAGAAGGACGAGGACAAGCACCCTCGCCTCGTGAAGCCAGAAGGCGACCGCGAAGACAACGAGCAGCTCGGTGGAGAGCCTTCGCTTACCGAAACCAAGCAGGAACCAGCTGCCAAGGTGGATGGCGAGCAAGGCTCGGAGGGTGACGCGACCACTGCAGAGGAGGACTGCGACCTCGATTGCCTCGAGGCTCAGCTCGAGCAGGAAGAAGAGAAAGAGCAGCGGAAGAAACGCACCTTGGAGGTCGCTCGGGAAAGCGGCTCGGTCGGCGAAGAGACCGGCGACGACGTAGGGGACGCCCTTTCCGCCGAGCCAAGCACCACGACGCTTGCCGAAGCAGAGCCCGACGCTCCCGAAGATCGAAAGCTGCCGATGCGGCTTGGACCGGTTCGCATCAAGGTGGGCAAGAGCGACGACTGGATCGGAATCGGCTTCGCTGCACAGCTGGAGTTTGAATACGACCAGCAGTTCGAGGGCGCGGGGTTCCAGAAGGAGTCAATCGAAACGCTCGAGTTTCGGCGGATTCGAGCGACCCTGTCGAGCTCCTTCATCGAGGGGCGGATCCGAAGTCGCTTTCAGATCAACATGACGCCAAGCGCCTTCGAGCTGATCGACATGTGGTTTTCGTTCACACGCTTCAAGTTCGCGACATTGCGAATCGGGCAGTTCAAGATTCCCTACGACCGATATCGCGCGCAGTCGTTTGCGGCTCTGTCGTTGGTCGATTGGGCTCCGACGACACGCATGTTTGGGTCCGAACGCCAAGTCGGCGCGGAGGTGCTGGCAAGCGGTGGGATCCTCGACCTCGAGTACGCCGTGGGGATCTTCAGCGGAGTCAACGCCCGCGCTTCCCATGGCGTAGGTATCACCGAGGTCTACGGCGAAATGCCGCAGAACCCGTCCGACTTCGGTTTCGGAGAGGTCGTGAGCGCGTTCCACCCCGAGCTGGCCATGCGTGTCGCGAGGAATTTCGGCAAGATCAACACAGACACCAACAGCGATGTAGCCGGTACCAAGGAGCTTCGACACAGCGTGGGTGCGGGCATCGCCTGGGACGCGCGCCCGGTGGCAACAGAGGACCTCGGACTGCGGCTCTCCGCGGAGTGGCTTGCCAAGATCCGCCATCTGCACATGAACGTCGTCAGTTATCTGGCTTGGTACAAGCCCTGGGAAGGCGGGAAGATCCTCTTTGGTCCGATGGGCTTCATGGCCGAGGCCGGCTATCGGTTCTCTCTGATGTGGGAGCTCGCGCTGCGGTACAGCATCGTCTACCTGACGCCTTGGCTCCGAAGCGACGCCCGGAACTACGGGGCGTTCCAGATCGCCAACGCTACGGATCCAGTCTCCGCGCTAGAGCAATATGGCCAGAACGGCGATCAGACCACCAACAACGAGTTAGCTCTGGCGGGCACCTCGCACATCATCGGAAATAGTCTCAAGGTCGTCGCTGAGGTTAGATGGCTGGCGCAGCGCTGGGAAGCAGGCCGACGGAACGGGTTCGGGCTCGACCTGCAGCTCCAGTTCCTCTTCTGACTCGAAGCGTGCTCAGTGGTGATGACCACCGGCGCCATGCGGATGACCGTGCTCGATCTCTTCGTCGGATGCGTCCCGTAGTGCCTCGACGGTCACCTCGAAATGCAGGGTCTCGCCCGCCAATGGGTGATTCGGGTCGACGGTGATCGTGTCTTCGGTGATGGCGATAACGAAAAACGGAATCTGGCGGCCCTGATCGTCACGCGCGACGACCTGCATGCCTGCGACAAGCTGTGCATCTTCGGGGAAGAGGTTGCGCGGAACCTCCTGAGCTTCGCCAATCCGCGGACCATAACCCTTCTCGGGTGACACCGTTGCTTTGATCGACTCCCCTTCGGCCACTCCTTCGAGTTGCTCCTCGAGGCCGGGAACGATGTTCCGCGCTCCGTGAAGGTAGAGGAGCGGGCTCCCGTCCTGGGACTGATCGATGACTTCGCCATCGTCGTCGCGCAGGGTGTAGGCCAGAGTAACGACCTTGTTTGCTGTGATTTTGTTGCTCATGGATTTCGCGCGACCATGCCATACTTCCCGTCCGGCGCTACTCGCCCCAGTTGGGTCCGAGGGCTGGCGCCTCAAGACAAGGAGCAGCCCATGATCGAGGTGATGACGGACCTTCCCGACCGAGTGCTCGGACTCAGCGCGAGTGGCGAAGTCACGGCTGACGACTACAAAACGGTGCTCGTTCCAGCCATCGAGGAAAAGCTCACGAAGCACAAGAAGGTACGGCTGCTGTACGTCTTTGGGGATGAGTTCACCGGCTATTCCGGCGGGGCTGCCTGGGAAGACGCCAAAGTGGGGATGAAGCACCTCACCTCGTTCGAGCGAGTCGCCGTGGTGACAGACGTCGACTGGATCGAAAAGATGGTCAAGGCGTTTGGGTTCGCGCTACCCGGTGAAGTCCGGGTGTTCGACGACGACGATCTCGAGGACGCTCGCCGATGGATCTCGGAACCGCCTTCTCAGGGGCATCTTTCTTTCGAGCTCATCGAGGGCCAAGGCGTCTTGATCCTGCAGCCCAAGGGAGAGCTCGAGGCCGCCGACTTCGAACGACTGAGCGCAGAGGTCGACCCTTACATCGAAAAGGCCGGTGGCCTCAACGGATTGATGGTCGTCGCCGAGCACTTCCCAGGCTGGGATGATTTCGCCGCGCTGAGCTCACACGTCCGCTTCGTCCGGGAGCATCACAAGAAGATTCGGCGCGTCGCAATCGTGACTGCCGACCGCCTGGTCTCGGCGCTGCCGCGCATGGCGTCGCGGTTCGTCGACGCAGAGCTTCGCGCCTTTCCGGTCGACGGACGAAACCAGGCGCTGCTCTGGGTCGGTGAGGGTCAGGGCCAGTGACCGGCAACAGCAACGACGAAACCGTGGCGATTCAGCGTCGAGTCACTCAGACGGTCATTCGCTTGAGCGTCTTGGCGCTCTTGATTTTCCTGTGCTTTCGGATCTTGAGCCCGTTCATCAACCCGATCATCGGGGGTCTCGTGATCGCCATTGCCTTGCAAACGCCGCACGCCAAGCTGACGCGGGCGATCGGTGGGCGACCGCGAATCGCCGCGGTGCTGATCATCCTGATTGCGCTCTTGGTGTTCATGATTCCGACCTTTGCGCTCGGGGCGAGCCTGTTCGATACCGCGACCGAGCTCTCCGGCGAGCTCTCTGCGGAAGACTTCACGTTCCCTCCCCCGCCGGACTCGGTGGTGGACTGGCCGGTCGTGGGAAAATCCGTGCACTCCGTTTGGCTCAAAGCGTCTCAGAACTTGGATTCGGCGTTGACCAAGCTCGCGCCATATCTAAAAGACGCCGGCCTTTGGATCGTGTCGAAAGTCGGAGACATCGGTTGGGGCTTGATCCTGTTCATCGTGACCGTCGTGATCGGCGGCGCATTGCTACCCTACCGAGAACAGATCAATACCATCGTCCGCAAATTTTCAGTGCTCTTAGCCGGCGAACGCGGCCCAAAGCTTGCGGAGCTCGCCGCCTCGAGTGTCCACAGCGTCACCCGCGGTGTCATCGGTGTCGCGCTGATTCAAGCGCTTCTCGCTGGAATGGGGATGTTGGTGGTAGGCGTTCCGGGTGCAGGCTTGTGGACTCTGTTGATCTTGATCTTTGCGGTGATGCAGTTGCCGACGACCATCGTGCTCGTGCCGGTGATCATCTACGTATTTGCAACGCACTCGACCGTGACTGCGATCTTGTTTGCCATCTGGGGTGCGGTCGTGGGTCTGAGTGACAACGTGTTGAAACCTCTGTTGATGGGGCATGGTTCGGAAGTTCCCATGTTGGTTCTTTTCATGGGCTCGCTTGGCGGCTTCATCGCCGGCGGCATTCTGGGCCTATTCGTCGGCGCCGTCGTACTGGCGCTCGGATACACGATATTCATGGCCTGGCTCGAGGACTCTACCGTCGACGAAGTGGACGCGACGACTACTCCGACAGTAGCCCAGGACTAGTGCAACACGCGGGCACGAATGGTCGCAGGGATTGCCCTGAGCTCGTCCATCAGCGGGCCGGCATCGTCTAGCTCGACGTCCATGACCACGTAACCGACGTCGGCCTGAGTTTCGAGGTATTGAGCCGCTACGTTGACGCGATGCTTCGCGAACACTCGGTTAATCTGTTCCATGACGCCGGGCTCGTTTCTGTGGATGTGTAAGATGCGCCGGCGGCCTTCGTGGTCGGGGATGGTGACCTGCGGAAAGTTCACGGCCGACACGGTGGAGCCGTTCGCGTGATACTTCACGAGCTTCGCGACTACTTCGCGGGCGATGTTGTATTGCGCTTCTTCAGTTGCGCCACCGATGTGCGGCGTGAGAATGACGTTGTCGAACTTCCGAAGCGGCGACTCGAAGATCTCTTGATTCGATTTGGGCTCAACCGGGAAGACATCGATCGCCGCGCCACCGATTTGTCCGGATGCGAGCGCGTCGGACAGCGCCTCGATGTCGACGACCGTGCCGCGCGCCGCGTTGATGATGAGCGACCCTGGGCGCATGCTGCGAATCGCTTCAGCATTGACCATGTTGCGAGTAGCTGGCGTCTCCGGGACGTGGAGACTCACGACATCAGCCTCAGTGAAAAGCTCTTCGAGAGTATTTGCGGCCGTTGCGTTGCCGAGCGGAAGCTTGTGCTCGATGTCGTAGTAAAGAACCCGCATTCCAAGCCCTTCTGCGAGGATGCCGAGCTGACTTCCGATCCGACCGTACCCCACGATGCCCAGACACTTTCCACGGACTTCGTACGCGTTGCGGGCCGTTTTCGCCCACTCGCCACGGTGGGCCCGGGCGGCCTTCTCCGGGATTCCGCGCATTAGCAAGATGATGTCGGCGATAGCAAGCTCGGCGACACTTCGCGTGTTTGAGAACGGCGCGTTGAACACCGGGATTCCCATGCGACGAGCCGTATCGAGATCGACCTGATTGGTGCCGATGCAGAAGCAGCCGACGGCTTTGAGGCTCTTTGCTGCGCCGAAAACCGCTGCGTCGATCTGGGTGCGTGAGCGGATTCCGATCAAATCGACGTCAGCGATCGCGTTGAGCAAATCGGAGCCCGACAGCGAACCTGTGAGGCGCTCGACGTTTTGGTACCCGGCTGCAGCAAGGCTCTCAACCGCCGTTTCGTGAATGCCTTCGAGAAGGAGGATTCGAGTGTCGTGAGCAGCCACCGCCGGAGTCTGTGTCGATCCTAGAGCTGCCGCAAGAACCCCAGAGCCGTCGCCAAATCGGACGATCAGAGGCTAAATGAGATGGCCCCGCATAGCACGAGCACGAATAGCGTCATGGCGACCTGCCATGCGCGGTGGGCGTGCTTCATCTCCATGAAGTCGAAGAAGATCAGGAGGAACTTCCCGAGCCCGGCCGCGAGGACGACGTAGGCGACGCTGCGACCCTGGGCCTCGTAGCTGAAAAAGCCAAAGAGCGTCAGCGCCACCAACGACAGCCAGACCCACCCTTCTTTGATGACGAAGCTCTTCATGTCTCGCTCAGACCAGGTAGAGAATGGGAAAAAGAAGCACCCAGATCAGATCACACATGTGCCAGAAGGCGCTTCCGGTCTTGAGATTGAAGTCCTCAGCAGCGAATGCGTCGCCCCTGCTGACCTTCCTCGCCATGTACGCGAGAATGAGGATGCCGAGAATGACATGAAAGAGGTGAAACGCAGTCAGAACCCAATAGAAATCATAGAACTGATTGACACCAGTGGTCAGGCCATGGGCGATCTTGTCGCGGTATTCCACGGCCTTCACAAGCACGAACCCCGCACCCAGCGCGATCGCTGCGACGAGCAACTGGGTGGCGCGACGCTGGTTCCCGAGGTCGTAGCTGCCGTTTGCCAGGACCACGAAGTATCCGCTCGTCAGCAGCACCAAAGTATTGATCAAAGCCAGCGCTTGGTTGAGCTCCGCCTGCGAGGTCTCGAAGACCGCTAGGCTCTTCGCGCGCAACGCCGCAAAGACGATGAACGCCAACCCGAACGCAAGCAGCTCCATGAAGATGAAGACCCAGATCATCATCCCGCCGGGAGGTTGGAACGGCCTACTAAAATCGGGATTCGCCTGGACTCGATTCACGAGGCGTCCCTTAGCACTTTGGAGTTGGCATTGACACCAGCGTAGAGGTCCGGAGAGTATCGCCACCCCCGCTCGAAGAGTGCGCAATATGGCCAACACAACTACGACTGGCTCGTGAAGGAAGGGCTCCTTGCCGAATCTGGATGATATGACAGGTGTGCTCGTTCGCCCATTGCAACTGCTTCGTTCGCGCCCGCACAACACGCTGGATCGACTTACGGCCTATGAAGGCGCAACTCGTGACGAGCTCTACCCCATGCCTGACCGGATTCCGCGGGTCCGCATGCGCCGCCGTTGGTCGCTACCCGGATTCGAGAACGAGGACTTGTGGTTCGCTTCGCTGCACGAGCCGATTGAGCCTCTTTTCAACGCGCACTACCATGCGCGTAGCCGTCGCGTTCAAACCGTGTACGCGAGGCGCATCAAGCCAAAGGGGACGTCAGAGCGTCCACGCATCCTCTACATCCACGGCTATATGCAGCCGGAAACCGTGGTCGAAGAGCACGGTTTGCTGGGCGCAATGGCTCGAGCTCTCGACGTCGAGATCGTCCACCTTCAGCCTCCGTACCACGGCCGCCGCAAGCCCAGAAGCTCTCCTTACGACGGTGAGCGCTTCTGGACGGCCGACGTAGTCCGGAGCTACGAAGCGATGCGCCAAACCATCCTCGACGCGCGGACATTGCTTTCCGTGATGCTCGACGAATCGCCAGCTCCCGTCGGCATCACGGGCCTGTCGCTCGGCGGGTCTTTTGCCGCAACCCTTGCCTGCCTCGAGCCCCGTTTTGACTTTGCGGCGCCGCTCATCGCACACATGCACATGGGCGCGCTTCTGCGGGACGCCCCGGTGCTCGGCGCCATGCGGAAAGACCTCGCCCGATTCGGCTGGTCGCCAAGTGATTTCGGCGATTTCTTCGAGCGGATCGGTTGGAACGAGCTCGGGCCGGTCATTCCAGCCGAGCGCATCTTGCTTCTTGCGGCCGCCGAAGATCGCTTCTTCGATGCCGAGGTCATGCGGGCAATGTGGAGTCGGTGGGGCGAGCCCGAAATCCATTGGTACCCAACGAGCCACATGGGCTTCCTCCCGTACATGCCGAACGCAATCGGTCATCTGCGTCGATTCGTCAACGGTCTCTGTCGGCCCTGAGTTGCCGTCGGTCTACGGGCCGGCCTACTCTTCCACCACGGCTGGCTCGGTTTCGACCTCAGGCACAGGGGGCTCCTCTCTCAGTTGCAACACGTTTTCGAAGTCACCGGTCGTCAGTCGATACACGCCGCCCGCGTACTGCAGGTACCCAAAGCCGTAAAGTAAGGACTGTATCCCCAGCTCGCCGACAAACTCCACGCGGTGCGTCGGAATGTACTTCATGGGATCCTCGGCCACTTGGCTGAGCGAATCGACGATCCGCTGAATCTCCGCCGGGTCTTCGACCTTACGCAGCTCGGTCTCACCCATCCCAGTCCCTGATGGAAGCGGCGTCCGCTGGAACACCGTGACACTCTTCAGCGGCCCGAGCGGCGCCATCGAAACCGACGTAGGCGCTTTGACTTCGACGAACGCGCTCCCACCTTGAATCACCATCGCGGTCTTGGGAGGAGGGGCATCGAGCGCGCACTTGAACGTCGTGCCCGCAACCGTCACGTTGGAGCCTGTGCCATACCCATGCGCCATCGCGGGCTCCGTGTCTTTTTCGTCCGGCTGATGGCCGTCGCCCTGCGCGACTTCTTCTGGGTGCAAGAGAATATGCGTGGCGCCTCGTTCGGCCGCCTGATTCTTTGCATCGTTCTCCGCGGACTCCTGATTGATGCGGGGCTTCGAGTAGGCACCCGTCAGGCCGCCTCCTCGCCCGATGACCACGCCCAGGTTTTCGCATCCGGCTGGCTCGCCGTAGAGCTCCACGATCGTGGTGCCTTGGGCGCTGAGTTGGTCGGCCTTGCAACCGATGAGGGACACACCGAGCACGAGTCCAAGGAAGGGAACATTCAAGCTAGACCAATGAGAAATTCCAGGCTTCATCCACGAGTCTCCTCCCAAGACACTGCCTAGCTCGGGCTCGAAGTCAACCCGCACGGGCGCCCCGGCTACTGATCGCGCTCGCTTTCCGATGGACGCCGCTGTATTGTCACCCGCCGGAGAACTTCATCATGTCGGCAACTCTGGAATCACGCCGCCGTTCGCTCGAAGACCCGGAAGGCTTCTGGGGCGAAGTGGCAGAAGGAATCGACTGGATCTCACGCTGGGATCGGGTCCTCGATAGCGCCAACCCGCCGTTCTATCGGTGGTTCCCCGGAGCGCAGCTCAACACTTGTTACAACGCACTCGACCGGCACGTCGAGAAGCGCGGCAATCAAGCGGCGCTCATCTACGATAGCGCTGTCACCCACCAGCGACGAACATACACGTACCGGCAGCTCTGCCGAGAAGTGGCGATCTTCGCCGGCGCGCTCGCGGCGAACGGAGTGACCAAAGGCGACCGCGTCTTGCTCTACATGCCCATGATCCCCGAAGCGGTCATCGCGATGCTCGCCTGCGCTCGGCTAGGCGCGGTGCATTCGGTGGTTTTTGGAGGTTTTGCGCCACAAGAGCTCGCGACACGCATCGACGACGCAGAGCCAAAGGCCATCGTGTCGGCATCCTGCGGGATCGAAGGCGTCCGAGTCATCGAGTACAAGCCCTTGCTCGATCAGGCGATCGAGCTGTCGAAGCACAAGCCGAAGACCTGCATCATCCGGCAGCGCGAAAGCTGCGAGTGCGAATTGACCGAAGGCCGTGACGTCTCCTGGCAAGACGCGGTCGCGTCGGCCAAGCCACACGACTGTGTACCGGTCATGGCTACCGATCCATTGTACATTCTCTACACGTCGGGGACGACAGGCGTGCCCAAAGGCGTCGTACGAGACCACGGCGGCCACTCCGTCGCGCTTCAGTGGACCATGCAAAACGTATACGGGGTCCAGCCCGGCGACGTGTACTGGGCAGCGTCCGACATTGGTTGGGTCGTCGGACATTCGTACATCGTCTACGGCCCGCTCCTGAACGGCAACACCACGATCCTCTATGAAGGCAAGCCGGTCGGGACCCCCGACGCAGGGGCATTCTGGCGAGTCATCGAGGACCACGGAGTCAATTGCCTGTTCACTGCTCCGACAGCGTTTCGGGCGATCAAGAAGGAAGACCCAGACGGGTCTCTGCTTGCCAAGTACGACCTGAGCACCTTGCGCTCGCTCTTTTTGGCCGGCGAGCGCTCGGACCCGGATACGTTGCAATGGGCGGAATCTAAGCTCGGTGTGCCGGTGATCGATCACTGGTGGCAAACCGAAACCGGCTGGGCGATCTGCGCGAATTGCATCGGAATCGAGCAGCTTCCCATCAAGCACGGGTCGCCGACCGTCGCCGTCCCCGGTTGGGACGTTCGGGTGGTCGACGAGAGCTGCCACGAGGTTCCGCGTGGCAAGACAGGCGCCTTGGTGGTCAAGCTCCCGCTGCCGCCAGGATCTTTGCCAACGCTTTGGAACGACGACGACCGCTTCGTGAGCTCGTACATGACCGAGTTCCCCGGCTACTACAAGACCGCCGACGCTGGCTTCATCGATGACGACGGTTACGTCTACGTGATGTCCCGAACCGACGACATCATCAACGTTGCAGGGCATCGACTTTCGACCGGCGGTATGGAAGAAGTGGTGGCGGCGCACCAGGATGTTGCCGAGTGTGCGGTCCTCGGCGTGGCCGACCAGCTCAAGGGGGAGATCCCGCTCGGATTCTTGGTGCTCAATGCAGGTGTCGATCGTCCGCACCACGACATCGTATCCGAGGTCGTCCAGATGGTACGTGACGCAATTGGCCCGGTGGCGGCGTTCAAGACCGCGATCGTCGTCCAGCGCCTGCCCAAGACCCGCTCCGGCAAGATCCTACGCGGCACGATGAAGAAGATCGCAGACCGCACAGAATGGAAGATGCCCGCTACGATCGACGACCCGGTCATCCTCGACGAAATCACGGAGCGCTTGCAAGCGATCGGATACGCATAAATGAATCGGGAGCAAGAGCGCGCACTTCTTCTGTTCGCCTTTGCAGTCGTGCTCATCGCGACCCCGGTCCGGGCCGTCTGGCTCCAGACATGGTGGTCTCCCTTCGCTTTCTGGCTCGCGACAATCGCGGTCGTGGCCCTGGTTCATCGCACCGACCATGCAGCTTAATCACTTCGTTCTCTTCTTCCTCGCGGTCGCCCTCTTGGGCATGTACATCCTGGGCTCGGAGCTCGTCGAACGCTCGCCTCGCTGGGGCCAGCTCGGACGGAACCGTTTCAGCTATGCGCTCGCTCTCGGCGTCTACGCCACCACCTGGACACTCTTCGGAAGCGTAGGATTCGCCGCGACCGAAGGTTACGACTTCCTCGCCATCTATTTCGGCGTCACCTTGTCGTGCATCGCGATTCCCTTTTTGTGGACGCCGTTGGCAGAGCTGGTCGACCGATACCGACTCGGAAGCATCGCGGACGTGTTCGCGTTCAGGTACCAGAGCCGCACCCTCGGTGCTGCCGTTTCGATTTTCATGGTTGCCGGCCTTCTGCCCTACATCGCACTGCAGCTTCGGGCGGTCGCAGACGGTGCGGCATTCTTGGTCGGCGAGGAGCCTAGTGAAACGCTGGGCTCGGTGTACGCGGTGCTGCTGAGCGCGTTCGCCGTTGCACTCGGTGTGCGCTACGCCGACGGTCGCGCGCACCGTCCTGGGCTCATCGCAACCCTCGCGTTCGAAAGCATTTTCAAGCTCTTTGCTCTTCTGGTGGTCGGCGCGGCTGTCCTGATGACCGCATTTGGCGGGTTTCGCGGTCTCAACGAGTATCTCCAAGCGCGGCCCGAGCTCGTGGAGAACATGACCGACCCGGTGATGGGCGAGTCCTGGCTTGCGCTGGTGTTCGTCACGTTTTGCTCCGCATTCCTTCTCCCGCGTCAGTTTTTCGTCGCTTTCGTGCAGCGACCGGGGCCCCGGAGCCTGAAGACCGCCCGTTGGGCATTGCCCCTCTACTTATTCGCAATCAACCTGCCCGTTCCGATCCTCTACTGGGCAGGGCGCGACCTGGCCACCCCTGGCGTTCGTCCCGATGCGTACGTGCTCGTCGCAGTGCAAAGCTCGCCGGCGCTCCAAACGCTGGCCTTCCTGGGCGCCGTCTCGGCCGCAAGCGCGATGATTCTGGTGTCCTCGATCGCCTTGAGCGGCATGGTTGCCAACTATCTCGTGCCACGGTTCGGGCCGACTCCGGAGTCGCTGCTCACTCGCTGGGCTGTCTTTCGTCGCTCGACGATCATCGGTGTCGTCGTCGCGGGCCTGCTGATCCACTTCGCTCTTCCTCGAACCCGTTCGCTCGTCGACCTCGGGCTTGCCTCGTTTGTCGCCGTCACGCATCTGCTTCCGGGGTTGCTCGGAGCGCTATTCTGGCGTCGTGCGACACGCGCCGGCGTCCTCGCAGGCCTGATCGTGGGCGCAAGCTCCTGGGCGGTGCTGACCGCATCACCCTTGTTTGGTATCGAGTTTGACGTCTCGCGCCTCTATGCTCTCTTTGGATTCACCGACCCGGCTGCACGCGGACCGGCGATCTGGCTGAGCTTCACCGCACATGCGTTTGTGTTCATGGGCGTCTCCTTGCTCACGGAACGATCGCCCGAAGAGCGCAACGCGGCGGAGGCCTGTCGTGAGCCGCGCGTGACCCGGCTCCTGCAGGTGCCTGATTCTGCCGAGTCCCTTCAGGAACGCTTGACCTCGTACGTCGGAAAACACATCGCGAACCACGAGATCTATCAAGCCGCATCGGCAGCCGATGTCTATTGGCCGCCCCGAGACCGCCCCGAGCTGCTCCGCTTGATGACCGAGCTCGAAGGCCGCCTGAGTTCGCGAATCGGTCCGCTCGCTGCACGCACCTACGTCCAAGGCGGCCGACCGGTGCGGGCGGACGCGCTTGCGGAACGGCTGCGCGCGTTCCGAGAGCTGGACTCGCTCTATGCCACCGCCCCACAGCGAAGTTCGCCGGCACACGCTGCGCGCCGTTACCTTTCGCAGCTCATGTCGGAGCTGCCGGTGGGTGTCTGTACCGTCGACGATCACGAAGACGTCGTCGTCTGGAACGCACAGCTCGAGCACATGTCGGGTCTGGATGAAGACGACATCTGCGGTAATCCGATGCAGGACATCCCAGACCCTTGGTGGCCCTTATTCGACGAGCTCGCACATCAGCCGACCGGCTCGGTCATCGAGCGCGAGTACGACCTCAGCGACGGAAAGATCGAGCTCCGCGCGCAAACCGCGACTATCCCCGGAGAGTCCGAAGAGGGCCGAGTGTTCGTCGTCGAAGACGTCACAGCGCTTCGCCAGCTCGAGCGGCACGTCGCACACAAGGATCGTCTTTCCTCAATCGGCACCCTGGCTTCTGGCGTGGCCCACGAAGTCGGCAACCCACTCACGGGGATCCTGATGGTTGCAAGAAACCTCGCGACCGACCCCGGCGCCGACGACGCCGCGGAACGCCTCGGGATCATCGTGGATGAAGCGCAACGCATTCACGGAATCGTGCAGAGCCTTCTCACGTTTAGCCGGCGCGACGAAACCTCGGTCGAGCTCCAGGCAATCCCCGTGGCCGGAGTAGTGCGCAATGCCGCCGAGCTCGCAAAGCTCGAAACCGACGGCTGCAAGATCGACTTGGACCTCTCCGTGGACACGCCTGCTTTGGCCAGCCCCGATGGGTTAACTCAGGTGCTGGTGAACCTGCTGAACAACGCGCGACAAGCCTGCACATCGGGCGCGACGGTCTACGTGCGAACCCGTGTCAACAATGGCTCGGTTCTCATCCATGTGGACGACGAGGGCCCGGGAATTCCCGAAGAGCTTTCTGCCCGTGTATTCGAACCTTTCTTCACGACCAAAACAGATGGTCAGGGTACCGGCCTTGGCCTTTCGGTGTCTCGGCAGATCGTAGAGCGGTTTGGCGGCTCACTGAGCTACGCGCCGCGCAGGTCGGGGGGTAGCCGGTTCACAATCACCCTCCAAGCCTATGAAAACTAAAGGATTGAAGGACACTGCAGTCCTTTGGTACTAATCAGCGGTGGCGAAGATCCTTTTGGTGGAGGATGAGCGGGTCATCCGCGCGGAGATCGAGCGCATCCTCATGCGGGATGGGCACGAGCTCGTCGCCGTGGCCGGCGTTCCGGAAGCCGAGAAAGAGCGCCCGGAATGTTTTGACTTGGTGATCACCGACGTGAGGCTCACAGGTGAGACAGGTGATGTCTTGCTAGAACGCGTAGGACAGGTGCCCGTCATCGTGATGACGGCATACGGTTCGGTGAGCGCGGCGGTCGACGCGATGAAGCGGGGCGCCGCGGACTATCTGTCGAAACCATTCGCACCGGAAGAGTTGAGCGCAGCGGTCGGTCGGGTGCTTCGCCACAGCGCTGTAATGGCGTCGGGGGACGAGAGTGCCAACTCCGATCCGTTCGATATCGTAGCGACGCAATCGAGCCCCATGCAGGAAGCACTTCGTTGGGCGCGCAAAGTCGCACCAACCGAAGCGACGGTCTTGATCCTCGGTGAGTCGGGTACGGGCAAGGAGCTCATCGCCCGCGCGGTGCACAACCAGAGCGCCCGCAAGGGTGCATTCGTTCCGGTCAATTGCGCGTCGATTCCGGAAACGCTGCTCGAGTCGGAGCTGTTCGGACACGAGAAGGGTGCGTTCACGGGTGCGATCATCCGGCAGGAAGGTTTGGTGCACGCGGCCGACGGAGGAACGCTCTTCCTCGATGAAATCGGCGAGCTGTCCCACGCAGCGCAGGCTCGTTTGCTACGCATCTTGCAGCAGCGGGAGGTTCGGCGCGTCGGTGCGCGCAAGGCCGAGTCGGTCGACATTCGGCTCGTGGCCGCGACCCACCGAAACCTTCCGATGCTCGTAGAACACGAGGAATTCCGGGCAGATCTCTACTTTCGCCTGAAGGTCGTCGAGATCCAACTGCCCCCACTTTGCGAACGTGGCGACGACATCTTGGCGCTCGCGGAGGTGTTTCTTGCCCGAGCTACGTCGAAGCTAGGCCGACCGCCGCTCGAGCTCAGCGCCGGCGCTGCGGCCGCAATGCGGCGCTACAAATGGCCCGGAAACGTGCGTGAGCTTCAGCACGCGGTCGAGCGCGCCGTGATTCTTCACGAGTCCGGGCCGATCACCGAAGAGCTACTCGGGCTGCCCACGTCGCGCCCGCCCGACCCAATGCCTGCAGGTGCAAACGGCGAAGACGCGTCACTCGAAGGTTACCTGCGAAGGTTCGTGCTTTTGCATCAAGACGAGCTCAGCGAAACCGAGCTCGCCAAGCGCCTTGGCATCAGCCGCAAGACGCTCTGGGAGCGACGCCAACGCATGGGTATTCCCCGGCGCGAGTCCCGCCCACCTGAGCAGTGAACGCACGTTTCCAAAGCGTTTCGATCTGTAGCGCGCTGCTACGAATCGTAACGCTTGGCGCGTCGCGTTAGACCAAGATCCGGAGTGGTTTCGCGATCGCCAATGTTGGTACGTGTATTGCGTACAAATCGGAGCAGCGAAATCTGAGGTGTACCGATGACACTGTCGCAACCCACCCTCGAAACCCGAAGACGCATCAGCACGCTGGAGGAGTACCAAGCCCTCTACGACAGAAGCCTCACCGAGAACGAAGAGTTCTGGCGCGAACAGGCCAACGAGCTGCATTGGTACTACGAGCCACACACCGCGTTCGAAGAGCACACGCCCGGCGAATTCGTTTGGTTCGCTGGAGGTCGTATCAACGCGGCGGTCAACTGCGTCGACCGGCACGTCGCCAAGGACCCCGACAAAACCGCGATTATCTTCGTCAAAGACGAGCCCGGTGAGTATGAGCACATCTCCTTCGCCGAGCTCAAAGCCTCCGTGGGCCGTGTCGCCAACGTGTTGAGGTCGTTTGGCGTCCGAAAGGGTGATCGGGTCTGCATTTACCTCCCCATGATCCCCGAGCTCGCCTACACGATGCTTGCGTGCGCGCGAATCGGAGCGGTGCACTCGATCGTGTTCGGTGGCTTCAGCGCTGACGCACTTCGCGATCGGATTATCGACGCGGAAGCCAAGGTGCTCGTCACTTCGAATGAAGGCCTCCGTGGCGGCAAGCGCATCCCGCTAAAGAAGATCTCGGACGACGCAGTCGAGGGTCTTGCCGTCGTCGAAAAGATGCTGGTCGTCCAGCGCACCGACACCGAAGTCCCGATGGAGGAAGGCCGCGACGTCTGGATGCACGAGGCGATGGCCGAGCAGCGAATCATGTGCCCGGCGGAGTGGATGGCAGGCGAAGATCCGCTCTTCATCCTCTACACCTCGGGGTCCACTGGAAAGCCCAAAGGTCTGGTCCACACGACCGGCGGCTATCTCACATTTGCTGCATCGACGTTCAAATACGTCTTCGACATCGGCCCCGATGACATTCACTTCTGCGCCGCAGACATCGGCTGGATCACGGGCCACACCTACATCATCTACGGGCCGCTAGCGAACGGCGTCACCACCGTCATGTTCGAATCGACCCCGACATACCCGAACGCGAGTAGGTACTGGAACGTCATCGATGACATCGGCGCGACGACGCTCTATACCTCGCCCACCGCGCTCCGAGCCCTCATGCGCGAGGGCTCGGAG
>Ga0209456_10000648_pt1 | contig 18229 bp, 12 predicted proteins | sample COG_11_FD_184755 | JGI IMG/M metagenome (GOLD analysis project Ga0209456, IMG submission 184755) | Pelagic marine sediment microbial communities from the LTER site Helgoland, North Sea, for post-phytoplankton bloom and carbon turnover... | ecosystem: Environmental > Aquatic > Marine > Neritic...
GACGACAGATATCCAGGCAGCCAAGGCATTCTATGCCAAGCTGTTTGGGTGGACACTGGAGGATATGCCGATGGAAGGTATGACTTACACCGTCATCAAGGCAGGCGATAAAGAAGTTGGTGGCATGATGGCAACACCACCCGAGGCGGAAGGGTCGCCACCAATGTGGGGTACCTACGTGACGGTGGACGACGTGGACCGTATCGCCCAGAGCGCGCTGGAACTGGGTGCTACGGTCGTAGTAGAGCCGCGCGACATACCAGAGGTGGGTCGGTTCTGCGTCATTCGAGATCCACAGGGGGCTTTTGTCTCTGCGATAAGCTATATTGAAAACCCTGATATGTAGCTGAATTGCTATATGAATTGGTGGGAAGGAAAGGGAGGGTGTGCTGAGATGCCTTTTCTATTGTTCGACCGGAGAACACGCCCGCATAACGCAGACCGATCACCACCAACACCAGGCACAGGAATGCGCGCAGAGCATTCTCCGGTAGGTACTTGCTCAATACCGGACCAATGACCGCGCCGACAGTCGAGAATACGAGCCCCACCAACCCACCCCAGGCCAGTAGCCACCACACCGGAACAATAATATCGGCAACATCAAAATACATAAAGGGAACGGGGTCAGATTACAATTATCACTAACAGACTTCTCCTTCTGATTGGATGAGTGGGTTATGCTTCTATACCCCGCAACAAGCCGCGGGAATAATGCACCTTTTTCTGTTAGAGAGATCCCATGCTAGTGCAGCTCGAATCACGACGAATCCTGATCCTGATCTTTGCGCCCCTTATCCTGCTGCTGTCGCACCTTGGTGGTGCATTCGCAGCTGATGCGGGCAACCCGCTCACCCCGGCCGACACCAGCAGTCCACGCGCAACACTCAGAGGCTTCGTTGAAAGCCTGAATCATGGTCATACGCAGCTAACGGAGATCGTCAAATCCTATCTCAGCTCATCGCGGCTGTATCTCTCGGCCGCGGAGCGTATGGAAGTTGACAGCCTTATGGAACAGCTTGAACTCGCCCGACGGACTCTGAACCTGAGCGAGTTGCCGGCGGCGCTGGCAGAATCATTATCGATGTACCGTGTCCTGCAGCTCAAGGAAGTGCTCGACCGCCTCGAGCTGCCCGCTTTCGAGTCGATACCGGACGCCGCGGCGATGGAATCCGAGCCGTTCCAACGCTGGACCCTGCCCGGCACGGAAATCACCATCGCGCGTGTTGAACAGGGCCCACGCGCCGGTGAATACCTGTTCTCCCCCGAGACCGTGCGGCGCGTGCCCGAGTTCTATCGCAGGATCAGGCATCTTCCCTACCAACCGGGGGCAACGGCCGGCTGGTACGAAACCTACCGTTACGGTGGAGCGGGATTGCGCAGGGTTATCCCGTACAAATGGATGCTGGCTCTGCCCGACTGGGCAAAAGTGATCATATTCGACCAGCCGGTGTGGCGCTGGTTCGGCACGGTGGTTGTACTGCTTGCGGCGAGCGGACTGTTTCTACTCATTCGCCGGGCTGCGGCGGCCTGGGCAAGGCGCGGTTCCGGTTCCGAACTTCGTACACAGTGGTCTCGACTGGCACGGGCAGTCATGCTGCTGATTCTGATTCCAAGCGTCATCCATGTGCTCGCAGCTAACCTGAGGCTCAGCGGTTACGTTCTGGAAGTGGCCACCCTGTCATTGTGGGCTATTTTTACACTCACCCTGACCTGGGCGGTGTGGCTGGGCAGCCACGTTCTGGCAGAGAGCGTGGTTTCATCCCAGCAGATGCTGGCCGGCAGCATCGACAGCCAGCTGATCCGACTGGGGCTGCGGCTGGTGGCGACCATACTGTCCATTACCATCCTGGTGGTCGGTGCCCAGCAGCTCGGCATTCCGGCCTACTCGGTGATTGCCGGACTGGGTGTCGGTGGTATAGCGGTCGCACTGGCGGCCAAAGACAGCCTCGCCAACCTGCTCGGCTCATTGCTGATTATGTTCGAAAAACCCTTCCGTGTTGGTCACTGGATAAAGGTTGACAATATAGAAGGGTTCGTTGAAAGCATCGGGTTTCGCAGTACCCGCATACGCACCTTCTACAATTCCCTGGTTTCGATTCCCAGTAACCATCTGGTGAACAGCACCGTCGATAATATGGCGATGCGGAAACTCAGGGCCGTACGGACTGTTCTGCACATCAGCTACGCTACGTCTTCTGAGAAAGTCGAGCAATTCGTTGATGCGATCAAATGCCTCATTGAAAATGAGCCTCATACTTACAAGAAGTGGTACCGGATCAGGTTTGATGATTTTGGAGAATATGGCCTGTGTGTCCTGGTCAATTTTTTGCTGGACGTGTCCGACAATCGAGTTGAACAGGCCGAGCGCCAGCGCATCTTGCTGGAGATACTAAAACTGGCTGAGAATATGGACATAGAATTCGCAGTCCCGCCCCGCCTGCCACCGGTTGACAGCCTGCCCGGTTAGAACTCGCGGTCGTTGCAGCAATCCGGTTAACCGGTAAGTTGCCGTTGTATCTATGGGGAGTGGCGGGAGTTGACCGACTCCTGCCGATCGCGTTAGAAAGATCGAATAACTGCCCAGGGTAAATCCCGAATTCACAGCACATGGCAGGTGGAGCAGATCTGGTTATCGTTGCGGAGGAACCGGTTGACTTCGTCTGTGTGAGGGTCGTGGCAGCTGCCGCACTCCACAAAGGGTTGCTGGGTGCCAAGGTCATCGCGTGTGTATAGGATCATATCGGTCTTTTCTCTGTTACCGGTAATGCCCACGGCACTGTCGACCCACCAGATTGGCAAGCTGCTATTCGTTGTTGCCTTTACTGGCGCGTTGAAGTCGGGGAGTCCGAGCGTACCGGTAAACGGCCCATCTGCATCGGTCGCGAGCGCACCGCCCCCACCGTACTGAACACTGATCGGATGGTGGCCGTCGCAGTTGCTGCCACGTTCACAAATCACGTCGTTACCCGTCAGCGGGTCGAAACGGCCCGGCTCCAGCGAGGCACCGGGAGGCGGCGTGTAGCCGCCGGATCCAGGCGCATTAATCAGTATGTCCGTAGCCTGAGCACCATCGTGGCACGACAAACAAGCTACCGTCACCGATCCGGGTGTCACCGCAATGCCAATGGTTCCGGTGCTTGGCAGGTACGCTCCGGGACTGAGCCCCTTGTTCCAGAGCGGCACCGATGCCTGCGTATCGGACCCGTGTGGCGTGTGGCAGAAGACACAAACCTCTTCTGTGGTATCCGCGCGCTGGGCTAGATCGTGCTTGGTGTTTGCAATGCCGGATTCGGCTGGTGTCCCAGCCAGCATCAGTAGCGCGCCGGCAGTCATAGCCGTCCAGATAGGAAGCAGTTTATTCACAGTTTACCCTTGCCAGCAATTTGAATTTGAGGGCATTTAAGTGGCTGTAGCATAACAGGGTGTGTGCAAAGCGTAACCCAGCTGTTTTCCTGGAATCCAGTCGACAAATGTTCACTTCGGGTATTGTTTGCCCACTGAATTCCCACTCGGCTGGGATCCGTTAAATAGTCTGAAACGCAGGCCAAAAATGTGTAAAGATCTGGAATTGCTGGTGTTTCTGTCCCCGATATCAGATTGACTCAGCGAACAATCGGTATAGATCCGACACCAAAAACCGGCTGTTTTCAACGCTCATGTCCGGAAAGAGCATGGGGATTTGCCCTGCGTTACTCACCCGGGTGGTGAAGCAAACGGCAGGGTCGTGGCGCGGGCGATCTCAATCGGAGAAAATCAAAATATCCCACTCGGTCGTATCCAGGATATCCCTTCGCACGTCCTCTTTCAGACCAGCATCAAAAAAATCGACCGGATTGTAATCGTCTGTCAACACGATAGCCGGCGTGCCCTCAGGGAATTCAAATCGACGACCCAGATTCGCCAGTACGTTGTCACGGGCATAATGACTGATATCGAAAGCGTCGATTCGGGAAAAATCCGGCTGTCGCCGTGCGCCCTGATAGGCGATCACCGCCAGGTTGCCGCCGTCCTTCTTGGCAAGGTCAACCGTTGGATAGACATCTACTTGATCAAATACTTCTCTTAGAGTTCTGACGATCGAGGCGGTCATGTAGTTGTCGGTGTACAAACTCCCAACCAGGTTGATTGCCAGTACACCCTGGTCGGCGAGCCTTTCCCCCACCAATCGAAGCGACTCGAGGCTCAACAGGTGCGCCGGTGTGGTATCACCGGTAAATACGTCCAAAACCACCACATCGTAGGTGTCCCTGGAACTCTGGGCGAAGTAGCGCGCATCCTGGGTGAACTCCCGCCCGCTGACCTTCACGCCGAAATAGCGCCGGGCATAGTCGAACACGGTTGGATCTATGTCCACCACGTCGGTCCTGATGCCCTGCTGTTCGAACCAGCGGGGCACGATTCCAGCTCCCATGCCGATGACCAATGCACGCTCGATCTCAGGATGCAATGCATACGGCAGCAGTGTCAGGTAATAAGAATAGGCATAGATGGACTGCCCGCTATTGACATCAATTCCTCCCTGAATGAGACCGTCGATAATCAATTCCCGCGTACGCTTGTTGCCATAGCTGTACTCCACAACCTTCAGATTGCCGTAGTAACTGTCGTGGCTGGCGACCATGCTCACCCGGGTACCGTTTTTCATCACTTTGTCCGGAATCGCGTCAGTGTCGGTGAGGAATATGATAAAAGGCAGAGCGGCAAGGGACGCTGCCCAGCGAATCCGGCGAAAAAAGACGAAAAAAACCAGGGCCAGAAACACCAGCAACGTACCAACCAAGTAGAAGATGCTGTCGACGCCCAGATAGGCAATCAGGACGAAGCCGGTAAGCACCGTACCGATGACCGAGCCCACCGTGGAGAGAGCATATAAGCCTCCCACGGTCCGACCGATGCTCTTTAACTCGCTGGCGGCGATTTTGACCAGGTAAGGTGATACGCATCCCAGCAGAAACAACGCAGGTCCGAACAATAGCGCCGTGCTGACGAACGCTCCCCACCTGAGCCCCAGTGGCAGGCAAAATTTCAGAACCGCGGACTTCAGAAACGGGATGAGCAGAACCGCCACACCGGCGAGTAAGATAATGCCGTAGAGATATTCGGCGGTTCCCCGTTTATCGGCGATGTGGCCGCCAATCGCATACCCCAAGGACAGTGAAATCAGCGTTACGGCGATCAGCGAGGTCCAGACAAACAAGCTGACACCGAAAAACGGGCCGATCACTCTGGAACCCAGCACTTCGATCACCATCACCAGGGCACCGCTGATCATGGCGGTAAACATAAGGTAGACGAGCAACCATTTGCCCTCGCCTATGTGCTCGAGATTTTTTCCGGCGTCGCTTGATGACATTGTCTGAAACAGTTGTAAAAAGGATTCGCGTTGCGGGCAATTTTACCCCAGTTGTGTTGATTTGCACCTAAGATTGTTCTAATGATGGAGTGAATCCCTGGAGCTGGGCCAACTGGATCTTAAATACTGATACGCTAAGTAGTGACGGAGCCACCTGCCTGTAAGCGCTTTATAGTTCGGCACTTTCAATTTGAATGCCTGAAAAGCCTAACTGAACGTCCAGTTGAACTACCTGCTCGTCAACAGAATCTTCATGGCAAAGCAGGGTAGGGAAGGTTGCGTTCAGGAACAAGACTAAGTTATCGTTTTCAGGCAATAATTACGAATTCACGACCCACAGGACAAGCGGCTGATGTCAGACAAGCAAACCGACAAAAAGGTGGACGAGGAAAGTTTCGATCCCGTCGTCATCAGCGAGCAACAGTTCGAGAAGGCCGCACATCTTATCCAGCACCTGAAAAAAGGCCTGGTCGATTTTCTCAAACAGCCGAAACGGATCAACATTATCAACTTCCCCATCGAGCTGGACGACGGCACAGTAGAAACCTTCCAGGCGTATCGCGTAGTGCACAATCGTGTTTTCGGACCCGGCAAGGGCGGCATTCGTTACCACCCCGATGTCACGATGGAAGAGGTGATATCGCTGGCCAAGTTGATGACCTGGAAATGTGCACTGGTGAATATACCCTTTGGCGGTGCCAAGGGTGGTGTGGTTTGTGATGTAAAAAATCTCAGTGAACGTGAACTCAGGCGCATTACCCGGCGTTTTACCTCCGAGATGTCTGATGTAATCGGACCCTACACCGATATACCGGCGCCTGACCTGTACACCAACGAACAGACCATGGCCTGGATCTTTGATACTTACGACGTACTTAAACCCAACCATAACAACCGCCCGGTAGTGACCGGCAAGCCGATTGACATGGGTGGCTCCTTGGGCCGCCATGAAGCCACAGGCTACGGCTGCGTGTATGCGGCCAGGCGGTTTCTGTCCAAGGCGCTGATCCCCGAGCAGCAGGACCTCGCCGGAGCACGTGTGGCGATACAGGGGTTTGGTGATGTCGGCGCAATGGCTGCAAAAGCCTATTTTCGCGATGGCGCCACGATTATCGCTATCAGTGACAGCCAGGGTGGCATTTATTGTGAGGCGGGGCTCGACCCGGGTGATGTCGATGCGTTCAAGTCAGAACACAGCACGGTAGTCGGTATGCCGGATACCATGACCATCACCAACGCAGAGTTATTCGAACTCGAATGCGACATCCTAATGCCAGCCGCGCTGGGTAACCAGATCCATGCCGGCAATGCTAGCAACATCAAGGCCAGATTGATTGTTGAAGGTGCTAATAATCCAACCACGCCAGCAGCGGATGAAGTGTTAAAGAAGCGGGGTATTCACGTCTTGCCAGACATTGTCGCCAATGCCGGTGGTGTTACTGTGAGCTATTATGAATGGGTACAAAACCAGGCTAACGAGCAGTGGGATGCCGAAAAGGTCGATGAAAAGCTCAAGTCGAGAATGTACGCCGCGGTAGACACCGTGTTCAACCGCTGGCAATCGTATGTAGTCGGGGAACAACCGTCCGGCGATACAGAGACAGTGGAATTTGCGAGCCAGGATATACCGGATTTTCGGACCATTGCTTTGGCCATCGCCATTGAGCGCGTGACAGAAGCGACCCTGTTGCGCGGGATCTGGCCGTAGCGGCTCCAGCTTCGGGTTGATGCATCAGGTTCGCAAGCCTGAATTGGCTTCCATTCCAATCCGCTCACTGAACATGAATATCCATTTCCACAATTTGTTCTTCGATGGTGTTTGCGTAGATGGCGCAACCGGGATACGGTTCCGCTGGGTGAAGGCGCCGACCACAGTTCCATGGTTAAGACTCCTATAAAGGGATACGTATTCAGCGTGACCTGGGTTTACAGGCAACCAGCACGAACACGAGCAGGACTAAGCCGCCCAGCAGTAACAGTTCCAGTGATAAATAATCAATCAGCCGGTACGATGCTTCGTTTACAGGCGCTTTCGCTGAAAAATTAAACACGGTGACGTTCTCCTTTACTGATAACTGCTTTTCGAAAACTGCTGAAATAAGGGTGCGGTATGTTGTCGCTACCTCAGCATCACAGATGCTCACCAATTGTCTGGCGTAGTTGACCAGGACAGCGCCGAGACTGACATGAACGGGACAGTGGGTGCCAATAACTAAAGCTTAACTAGTTGCGCGGTATGATGTTGTAAACTTTTGTGAAATCACATCCATCGGCGAAGTCGTGCAGCTGGACGGCAGTGATGTGACTTTGTCAGTAATGAGGGGAATCAGAGTCGGGGAGCGGTCCTGGCCGAACCTTTTTCTTGCTTTGTGAATCAAGGCTTAACCCGTTTATTCATCAATTATTTCAGTCGGATACGAATTATCAAACTGGATCTGCCTATGGAAAACCAAGCGCCAGGTTCCAGCGGGGTGGAGCTATTACACGTCGCATCTATTTTTACATCGATATCAACTGTGGTGGTCAGTTGACCTGAGCGGGCTATTTCTCCATGGCGTCATCAAAAACCCCATAGTGATAGGCGCCTTCAATCACGCCGCTCGTATAATATCCTTGCAAACCCTTGAAATCTCCTTTTGAAAAATACACCTTCAGGTCAGGGTTCTCATCCATTGCCTTTTTTACATTTTCTACCAATTGATCATCGGCATTTCTCACAAGAACACCGCAAAATCCCGCTGTCAGAGGAAAAATATCGTTGCCGCTGTCCCCGCAAAATACAACGTCCTCTTTCGCAGCACCGAACTCTTCAGCGACATACTCCAAGGCGGTCTTCTTTGTTGCACTTGCAGGCAGGAAATCAAGAAGCCCCTTGCCGTCCTGTGAATCAAAACTGTATACGATGACTTCGTCGAACTTTCCCTTCACCAGCTCATCGACTTTTTTTAATACCTCATCGTTTTTGTTATGGTCAACATAGTAACTCTGCTTGAACTGATTCAGATGTTCGCTTTCCTGTTCCCGCATACCATCAACTTTGGCAACCGCTTCTCTTATAGCGGCGGCATCCCACCTTGGACTCGTGCGCCTGACATGAGCGATCCATCCATTGTCGAGCTTCCACTCACCATTCTGATACTTCCTTATCGAAGTACCGACATCGCCACACAGAACATTTGGATATCTGACTCCAAAATCTTTTATGGCATTTTCAGTGAGAGTCAGATTACGTCCTGTCACATAAACGACAATAACATCGTGTTTTTCCGTCAGATCATTAAACAAGTCTATAGCTTCGCTATCACCCTTCCAACTGCCGTTCGGGAGCAGCGTCCTGTCCAGGTCGGTAGCTAATATTTTCATATTCATTCTCCGCGAAAAGTCGATTCCGCTTGCGTAGGTATGTTCAGCGATACGACGTTACATATTCCTCGCAGGCTTCACCCTTGTGTGTAACGCTAAAGCCATAGCTGCGTAAGTCAGCGTTCAACGTCGCAATGCACGCCTGATGTTTCCAGGTTAAGTGTAAGCGGTGTTCATCAGAGCTATGGATTTCCAGATCGCCGTCAAAAGCGGGGGATTTATTCCGCAGCCTCATGAGTTCCAGCTGATCTCGCACAACAATTCGTGAGAGTCCGTGCTCAATATCACTGTTTGCGAGCGTTGTGCGATTGATTTCCTTATGTCCACCCGCGCCGCCTTTGTCCGCCGCTGCATAATCATTTTTGCCGGCAAACAGATCCAGATACCACACTTGCGGGATACCCGGCATAAACATTTGAATTGCCCGGGCAAGGCGCAACTTTCGCTCGTCTTCCCCCAGTGCGCTGAAGAACGTCGCATTGACCTGATAATACGATATCTTCTTGCCGTCCGGGCCATACAGGTTCTTTACTCTTCCGCCCCGGTCCATAATTTCATCAATGACGGCGTCGATTTCCTCATCGCTTAACAATCCCTCATTTGTGACGCCGGCTATATCTTTCCCTCTCAGGTCAAGGACCGGGATGCCATCATGACAGCCAAGCATGTTGATCGTTTGTATGTTATTTTCCAAAATCTCGCGAATCCAGTGCAAAAGATGCCTGTTGGTTCCGCGATCCATCGCATCAATAACCAGACCGGGAAAGAAAAAGTCGTAGATGGGGAATCCTTTGCTTGCCACTTTTTCATGGAGGCCATAGCCATACTCGGAATGTATTTCAGGCAGGAGAATCAGGTCATACTTATCCGCTATTCGCTTCAGTCTGTCCAGATAGTCCCACGTGCCGGGCTTATTGAAGAAATTGATCTTACCCGGTTCCTTGTGCAAATATGCGAAGGCGTCGAGCCTGACAAGTTTGCCGCCGTGTTCGCGAAGTTTCTTCAAGGTTTCATCGTAAAAATTCCAGACCTCTTCGGATTGCGCGTTTAAATCCATTTGCCCCAGATATTTACGGTTCTTCTCAACAACGGAAACAATATCATCCTTGTGGTCGGAAAAGCCGCCTAAATCGATTTCACTGACATCCCGCTTCGCATTCAACACGTCGTTCACGATTGCTGCAATCTTCTCCGCGTCCTCGTGTGTGAGTTCTTCGATCTCTAAAGCCTGCAGTAGATCGTGGGCGGCGACCTCGTGATAAGCAACCTCCTGATAAAATGTATTCCAATAAGGTCTGTCGGATCCATCCGGAAAGCGTACTTTCAATATAGGGAGGCCTGGTTTTCTCATGAAAAGCTTTTCGAGATGTTCTTCATGTGGTATCACGTGACCGTCAGGGCTCATATCTCCGTGCGAACGCCAGAATTCATTCCAATCAATAAAGAAGTTCTTATATTTTGATTCATCCCCTTTCTCCAGTAGATCCTGAAACTGGGGAGATCCTACCGAGAGGTGGTTCAAAACGAGATCGAACTTGAACATGACATTGAGTTCATGGAGTTGCTCCAGATCTTCCCGGGAAACAAGTTCGTCATTGAGATCGTAATCTATGATAGAAAAGCCGCGATCCAAATCACTGTTAAAAACGGTGGGAAGGATGTAGAACAAAGAAAAAACATCTTTGAATTCAGGTCTCTTGAGCATGTGTGCTATATCGGCCAGGTTACGGCCAATACTGTCAGGGTAAGCGTTAAACATGACGCCTTTAGGTAGTCCATTTTTCGTCGATATGTTTTCTGTATTCATAGCACCCGCTCTATTCGCAGCACGTTATTCCCGCGGCCACCTGGGTGGCTGATTTGTCGGCACCGTCTGCCCGACAGAGGGTGAATATTCTAGTGCGAAAACGGCGGTATGAAAACATACGCCGGTCCATGACGTGGGTGCTTGAATGACTTAGGGAAAGCGTTCATTCGCCGCATGTTTCAGAAAATGGTGAGGGCGGTTGGCTATCTGTTGGCCTGAGGGCGGGCACTGGTTGGAAATGGATGTCAAGCGCGACAAAAAATCAAGTCGAAAGGCAGTTCAATAATCATGGACTTTATGGCAAAGGACTTTTATTCTTACCATGTTTTGATATTTTATCGTTTCCGCCTCCCAACTTCACTGGCTCGTAGTGAGCCCTGCAGGATATTGAGTTTCTGTTATTGAGAGCATGTGAATTATTGCATCAGTTAAAGCAGGAGCAATCCCGCGAACGCTGTTTGTGCCCTGAGAAATAGAATATGTTACGTCGTATATTGCGTCGAATGAAAAAGGATATTCAGAGTAGTCAATTGCGCATATCTGAAAACACAACGCCGGACCATTTTTCCTGGCCACTGGATGTGGTTAAGGGAATCATCAGGACCTTCGGTTTATCTGAAAAACCTTTCGTAATTGTCCCGCCGCAGGAACCTGCATCTCGCGCAGAGCGGCCGGCTTTTCCGGCGCGATGTATTGTGTTCTCCGATACCGATAACGACGTGAGCTCAGTCAAGAATACATTGCGTTTTGCCAGCATTATCAACGAGAAAGGCAAACTGGCAGACAGCTCGAAAGGCATAACCATCTTTCATACAGGTGATCTGATAGACAAGAAGAATCCTGATCCTTCCGTTGTGGAGTATTGGCAACTGCTCCAGCAAGATGCCCTCACAAAGGGGTGTCATGTCAAGCTTATCGTGGGTAATCATGAGCAGGAAATCTGGCAAAAAATCAGGGCTGGTGAAAAATGTGGAATGAGGGCGAAACAAGCCCGTTGGATCAACGAATTCATTGAGGGTCTGGATTTGTTCTACGTCGCCGGACATGTACTTTTCATACATGGCTATCCGACAGTCGAATTCTTGCGGACACTACTGCACTTTAAGGAGGTGACGGGAAAAGACCTGAATTGTTTTAATGATGATCATTATAAAAAAGCATTCAGTTCTGTGAATGCCATGAGGCAATATGCCTATGTAAGAGAAAATCGCCGGGCAAACTATTTGCTCTATGATGTGGCGAATGCGAGCCGCTACTATAAGAAACAAGGCCGATTAGTTGGCGCTGTTCTTGCGCAATTGAAGATCGGTATTGTTATACACGGGCATAGGCCACAGCGTTCCGGCCTGCAGGTAGACTACGAGTTCGGCAAGTGGATACCAAATATCAGAATGATAGGGAACGATACAATGGTGAGGCGTAAAGGAATCGGTGCGACCGTCATCAGAACGACATCGAGTGGGACATTAGATATGGTCTTCATTAATACAAAGACGGAATCCAATAAACTGCGCAGGAAGGTACGGCAAGACCTTCGGCAGCCGCTGGAATCCTCCTGCACGAGCTGTCTCACCAGCCTCGAAATCGAAGATATGAAATCCGCTGCGCAAGGGTAGCGGGAACTGCAGCCGGGCAAGTGGTACAACACGGCCGGTGGCTCGCCGCGGGCGGGGGGCAGGCGCTCTGCCAGGTAAAGCAGTATCGATCAAGTTATTCAGGTGTGTAACTTATTGAGCGGTATGGCGAATTCGAACCAAAACGTGTTCGGACATTATGGTTCATATCGCCATCTCGATCGCTAATTCGATCGCTGCAATCAGGCTGCCCGCGTCGGCCTGCCCTGTGCCGGCCTTATCAAGTGCCGTGCCGTGGTCAACCGAAGTCCGGATGAAGGGTAGACCCAGGGTGATATTCACCGAGCGACCGAAACCCATATGTTTAAGTACCGGTAAACCCTGATCATGGTACATGGCCAGTACTGCATCTGCCTTATCCAGGTAAGGTGGTGTAAACAGGCTGTCGGCGGGTAAGGGGCCGGTCAGGCGCATGCCTTCTTTTTTCAAGCGGGCAACGACCGGTTCAATGACGTCGATTTCTTCCCGGCCCAGATAACCGGACTCACCGGCATGGGGGTTGAGCCCCGCCACCAGAATACGGGGATCAGCGGTGCGGAAATGCAGCCGGAGGCCGGCATGCAGGCACCTCAGTACTGCCTCCAGACCGGCTTGAGTGATTGCGGCGGGCACCGCCGCCAGCGGCAAATGTGTGGTCGCCAGAGCGACGCGCAACCCGCTGGTCGCCAGCATCATGACGACCTGTGCCGTATCGGTCTTTTCGGCGAGGTATTCTGTGTGGCCGGTAAAGGTGATGCCGGCATCATTGATGATGCCTTTGTGCACGGGCGCTGTCACAACCGCCTGGAACTCCTTGCACAGGCAACCCTGGATGGCGCGGTCGAGCATCTGCAGCACGTAGCCCGCATTGGCTGTATCCAGCTTGCCGGGCGTTACCGGTGCCTGCAGCCTGATCGGTGCGACAGACATGCGACCAGCTGCTACAGGCGCCTGTTGTCTGTAGTCAGGCAGGGCAAGTGTTTGGCATAAATCGCTTGCACGCTCTGCCAGTAACTGCGGATCACCGATGAGGACGATTTCGGCGGCGAAACTGTGATTGACCAGCGCCAGACACAGATCAGGGCCTATGCCCGCCGCTTCGCCAGTGGTGACGGCAATTCGGGGTGTCATTAGGTCTAGTCGAGGTGGTTCTCGACATAGGCTTCATCCCGAAGCCGCCGTAACCAGACTTCCAGTTGTTCGTCGGTTTTGCGTTGACGGATGGATTCACGTGCACGGGTACGCCGGTAATCTTCGGTTTCGTCCTGCTCCCGACGCTCCTGGACCTGGATCAGGTGCCAGCCAAAGCGGCTCTGCACCGGCTGACTGACTTCCCCGATTGCCAGTTCATTCATGGCCTGCTCGAATTCCGGTACCATCTGACCGGGTGTGACCCAGCCCAGGTCGCCGCCCTGGCTGCCCGAGCCCGGGTCCTGGGAATGGGCGCGTGCCAGCACCGCGAAGTCTTCGCCCTGTGCGATGCGTTCGCGTAATTGTGCCATACGGGTTTTGATCTCCTGTTCGGAAACCAGTGTGTCTGGATGTAACAGTATATGTCTGGCGCGAGTTTGCTTGATCATGTGTCGCTGGTCACCGCGAATGTCCATGATTTTGACGATATGGAAACCGCTCGGGCTGCGAATGGGGTCACTGATCTGACCGATCTGCAGCTGTCCGACAACATCGGAAAACAAAGAAGGCAGCTGGCCGGTTTTACGCCAGCCCAGATCGCCGCCACTCAGGGCCTGTTGCCCGTCTGATTCGGCAATCGCCATCTGTTCGAAATCGGCACCGTCTTTAAGGCGTGCCAGCATATCATCGGCGCGTTTTTTAGCTTCCTGGATTTGATCCGGGCTGGCCGCTTCCGGCGTCGAAACCAGTATGTGTGCGAGGTGATACTCACGGTTCTGATCATTGAAGGTAGCCGCTGTGGCCAGCAAATGGTCGACTTCCTGTTCTGTGACCTCGACCCGGTTCTCCACCATCTGCTGGCGAATCTGGTTGATGGTGATCTGGTTACGGAACTGCTCACGAAAGGCAACATAATCATAGCCGTCCTGTTCCAGCGTCTCGCGGAATTCAGACAGGCTCAATTCATTTTGTTTGGCCAGCTTGCGCATATTGTTATTGAGTTTCTCGTCATCGATACGAATACCATTGCGCTCTGCCAGCTGCAGTTGCAGGTTTTCCAGAATCAGGCGATCGAGGATCTGTTTTTGTAATGCTGCACGAGGCGGTAGTTCCGCCTGCTGCGTTTGCAGCTGGCTGATGACCATGGTCGATCTGTTTCTGAGCTCGCTTTCAAGGACGACATCATTGTTGACCGATGCGACAATGCGGTTAAGTGTCTGGTCGGCCAGGTTGCTGCCGGCAAACAATAAAAGCAGGGGTACTAAAAGGATTTTTGCTGTCATTACAATCAGTCTATCGGTCTTTCCGTCCAGCCTAGGATACCATCTTCCAGCAGTGATTCGATGTTACTGCCGAAACTGCCGAGCCCCTTGAGGACGATTTGGGCCAGAAAGATACGGTTTTCCTGGTTTGCATCGTCAATATAATCCCGTGTAACAAAACGCACACCCCAGCAACAGCTGTCGTACTCAAAGCCCGCCAGAGTCTCGAGTTTCTGGGTATCCCTGAGATCGTAGTAGAAACGTCCCAGCACATGCCAGGACGGTGTCAATGGCCATAATATCGAGGCATCGATCTGGTTTTGCTCGCTTTTAATGTAACGGTAGGACAGATTGGCGATTTTGCGGAACCCCGGTGTGTACTGGATACGGGCATTGGCGCGATCAGCGACATTGTCGCGTATGTTCCAGATCATGTCGGCTTTTCCGTTCCAGGAGCGTGACAGGGCGAGCTCCATTTCACCGACGACATCGGATTCGTTGTCGTTTTCAGGTTCGCTATTTTCAAGTGTGACGTTGCGGTTGCCAAAATAAAACAGCTGGCCGATCGCGGCACGGAATTTTTCGGCACCGGTATCGGGATCGATGAAACGGCTGGATACGGCCAGTGCCGCCTGATTGGCGTCGCCCATGCGGTCTGCACCGTTAAAGCGGTTTATCTCGAACAGTTCCCGGTAACTGAAGGTGGGTTCACTGCTGTCAAACAGGGGTATGTCCTCCTGGTTTTGTCCCTTAACCCACAGGTAGAACAGGCGTGGTTCCAGGGTCTGGGTATATTTAGCCGAACCGATGGTGAGGTCGCGCTCGAAATACACGATATTGTCCATGCTGAAGAAAGGCGTTGTCCGGGTGGGGTTTTCGGGGTCACCCGCAGACTGGTTGTCCAGCTTGTAGGCGGTATAGCGCAGGCCCAGTTTCGGGATGGATTCGAATGCAGACCGGCGGATCGGCAGACTGATGTCGGGCCACAGGTCAACGCGGTCAGCGGTGACCTGCTCATCTGCGTCGAAACGAACAAACTCCGAATACAGCTGTGTTTCGATACCAAGCGGGCGGAACGGAGATGCAAGGGCGAAGGTTGTACGTGGCAGGCGTTGATATGGCCGGTCACTCTGGGCGATGTTTCTGTCGACTGTCTGGTAATCGTCCACCTGTACAGCCAGTTGCCACCAACTGGTAGTGTATTGCGCTTGTGCCGAGCGTTTCAGGTGGGTGATGCTGGCGAGGCTGAGCGAATCGCCCAGATCGTTCAGATACTCCTTGTCTGACACCCGGTCATAGTCAATATTAGTGGTGAGGTGTCTGCCGAACCTGCCTTCATCACGAATCGTGATGCGGTTGCGGTTATCCTTGGTGATATCGTCTTTGTGCAGGTACTCGATACCGATGTTACCTTCCTGCTGAGGGCTCAGGTAACGAAATTCAGTCACGAGCTGGGTGCCACGGTCTTCCAGGTAACGTGGCGTAATCGTTGCGTCGTAGTTGGGTGCCAGGTTCAGGTAGAACGGTGTCCGCAGTTCGAAGCCCGAGTTGTCGGACGTGCCGAAACTGGGAATCAGAAAACCGGTTTTACGCCGATCGTCGATAGGAAAGGTAATGTAGGGTGTATACAGAACGGGTACGCCCTTGATTCTCAGTTGGGCATTGTGCGCGACACCTTTACCTGTATTGCTGTCCAGGGTAACGGTGTTGGCACTGAGCCGCCAGTTGTTAGATCCGTCCGGGCAGGTTGTATAAGTGGCTCTTTTGTATTTGGTCACCCCTGGCACAAGTAGAAAAGTTTTTTTGGCTTTACCGTGTGCATGACGATCATAGATACGGAAACGGGTTTGAAAGAATTCACCCCGGTCCTCGTCCAGCCACAGTGTACCGTGGCTGCCCGATATGCCCATGTTCGGATCGTCAAAGCGAAAACCACCTTCGGCTTCGACAGTGCGGTTTGTCTCATCGTAGATTATCCGTTCGGCCTGTACCTGTTGGGAACCGCGCTGAGCCTGTGCGTCCCCGAACAGGGTGAATGTACCGTCGGCATTACGTTCGGCCAGGTCGCCGACCAGGTAAGTGGGCGCCTGCCCGGGATCTCCCTCGAAGTGAAGATCGAAGTCCCGGGCCGGTGGCGGGGGGCAAACGGCCCAGGCGGAAATCGGGGCGTGGGGGTCGATGTCCGGGGCCAGGCCATCACTTTCAGCATGGAGTCCCGCAGCTGTCATTGCAAGGCTGACGACGAGTAATGGATCTCTAATATTCACTGATTATTATGTATTTAAACGGCTATGCTGGCGGTGCTGGCTGGTGTCACTATCGAAGCTGGCGGCTGGCGCGTAAAATCGCATAGAATGATTGTATATTCAATGGTTTCGTAGGCCTGTGCTACAGCTGACACGTTCCCGGCAGGTATTGATTCTGCTCTTTCTGACAGCTATTACGCTGTTATTGCTGATCATTCAGCCCACTGAGGAGCCGGCGCTGCGATCGCTGGCGCCGTCCCCTGTTCTGGTAAATCCTGCCAGCCGGACTGATCTGTACCCCCAGGAACTGGTGTCCGGCCATTTGCAACCGGTACAGCGGGCCTGGTTGCGTTTTGAAGTGGACGGCAGGGTGGCGGAACGCAAGGCTGAAGCAGGTCAGTCAGTCACAGTGGAGGATGTTCTGTTAGCCCTCGACGATCAGGATTACCGGGACGTGCTGATTCAGGCGCAGGCCGAGTGGCAGCAGGCCGAGCAGGATATGCAGCGTGATCGTAATTTATTGCAGCTCGCCGAGCGCAGCCGCAAGCTGCAGGAGGAGGAGGTCAGCCGACTGAACAGCCTGGGGGAGCGTTCACTGGCATCCAAAACCCGTCTCGGAGATGCACAAGCATTATTGGCACAGCGCCTGTCAGAGGAGGCACGCTTACGTGCCAGTGTGAACACGGGACCGCAACGGGTGGCGGCAAGCAGGGCGGCCATGGACCGTGCGCAACGCAATCTGGACCGCACGATACTCAAGGCGCCTTTTGCCGGCCGGGTCAACCAGGTGCAGCTGCAAGTGGGGGATTACGCCGGCCGCAATCAGCAGGCGCTGGAATTGATCAGTGACCGGCTGGATTTTTATGCACAGGTACGTGGACCGGTTGCCCGGGCCTTGACGCTGGGACAGCAGGTAACCGTCAGGGTCGGGGAGCGCCCGTTCACAGCGACCGTAGCGGCCGTCCAGCCAGACCCGGATCCCAGCACATTTACCCATGCCATTCGTCTGCGGATGCCGGAATCTGAAACCCGCTCGGGTGCGCTGGCCGTGGTGCAACTGCCTTTGCAACCCTTGAGGAATGCTCTGGTCGTTCCTTCGACCGCCATATTGCTGGAAGAGGGCAGTGCCTTTGTGTTCAGGCTGGCGGGAGAGCATCTGCAGCGCGTTGCCGTGCAGTTGGGGCGCCGTGTCGATCAGCAGCAGGTCATTGTCTCAGGCATCGATGCCGGTGAGCAGGTGGTGGTGCGTGATGTGGCGGCGCTTGCCGATGGCCAGGTTGTGGTTAGCGAGGTCTTGCAGCCTGCGCGGCAAGAAGAATAACCCGCTGTGGGTTTGATTCGCTTTTCCGTTAGCAACCCCCTGATCACCAATCTGATGCTGGTGTTTTTGATGCTGTTGGGCGTCCTGTCCTGGCAGGCCATGCCGCAGGAAATGTTTCCTGTGGTTGAGC
>Ga0209456_10000649_pt1 | contig 18229 bp, 18 predicted proteins | sample COG_11_FD_184755 | JGI IMG/M metagenome (GOLD analysis project Ga0209456, IMG submission 184755) | Pelagic marine sediment microbial communities from the LTER site Helgoland, North Sea, for post-phytoplankton bloom and carbon turnover... | ecosystem: Environmental > Aquatic > Marine > Neritic...
TCACCGAGGTCGCTGATGAAGGCCGCGTTCAAGTACCCGTGCAGCGTCGTGACGAGCCAGCCCATCCCGATGACCACAATGCTGAAGGAAGTGGTCGCGCCCTTGGGGCTTCGAATCAGGTACGGAAAGACAAACCCGCGGTTGCCGTAGTGCACCAACCATACGAGCAAGAAGAACAGTGGCACGACTTCGAATCGATTCCGCCCTTGGAAGTAGAAAAACACGAAGCTGAGCGTTGCGGGGAGCTCCATCAGGAACCAGCCGAGACGCGGGGTGAGGCTGATGCCCCATTTGTCGGATGCGAAGCGCCCGTACGGGCTCTTCACCAACGCGGCTCCGATGAACACCAGGACCACCAGCGCGAAGCTGAGGGTCAGCACCGTGTCGTACGTCGGGTCTCCCGTGTACCAGGTCATCATGGGCCCGATGGAACTCGAGATTGAGCGCGGTGCTCGTCGAGCTTGGCATCGAGCTGCAGCTGCGCCCATTCGAGGGCGTCCGTGCGCTTGGCGAATGTCTGGTGGGGAAACTTCGGAGGCGAGATCCAAAACACGGCCGTGACCAAACCGCGGAGCCAGCTGCTCGGCACGATGAGAGCCGAGCCCCCGTTCCACAGCACGTCGTGTTCCTCGAATCGCTTCAGGTGCTCTGCAAACACCCTGCGCTGCTTCGCGTTCGCCTTCGTGATGTTCGACAGCTCGACCACCCACGCGACCGGGTAGTGCGCCCGTGTTGCCCACTCCTCGCGAGCCCGCACGAATGCATCGAGCTCTTGATCGGCGGCCTCCGACGGAAACGTCCATTCGTAGATGGGCACGTGTCGATGAGAGACCCACGGATGGTCGATCTCGAGGTACTCGGTTGCGACTTTGCGGCGTGATTCAGGCATGTCCTCCGAATGATGGTATCATAACGCAATGCATCACAGTGAGGAGCTAAAGACGCTCGGGGAGCTCGAGGATCTGATGGGCGAGGAGGGCGGAGCGGCGATTCTCGACTTCTGGTCGCCGACTTGTGGGCCCTGCAAGGCCATGGCGCCCGCCTTCGAGGCGGTCGCGAATGAGCTTGCCGACGAACCGATTCGGTTCGTGCGGATCAACACCGCAACGCAGGCGCAGCTCGCGCAGCCCTTCAACGTCCATTCCGTCCCGACGCTGTTGTTCGTGAACAACGGCGAGATTCTAGACGTTCGGGTGGGTGCGCTCTCCGGCCCCGCGCTCGGCAAGAAAGCGCAGTGGCTCCTTCGCAAGTCCCGCGGCGAGGGCTTCTTCTCGGGCCTGTTTGGCGGAAGGTCGCCCTAGGGCGCGGTACCACCGGCGGAGAAGCCTCCCGGGTAGCCGTAGGAGTCGAAGTCCGCGTACCCGTATACGTACAGGCCTACGGGGTTGGGCGCCGAGAGCGTATGTGAATCGACCGCGATCAAAGCCTGGGTCGCCGAGTAGTCCGTCCCCGCCAGCACGGTGAAGCTCCCGGGAGGCACTGCGACCCCGTCGAGCAGGACATCACCCGCCATCGCATCGGTGGTGAGCGCCACGATGTTGGCATAGTTCGCTGAGAAGCCCACGCCGGGAGTCGCGAACGTGTACGAGTCCAGCAACTGCCCAACCGACGGGATCAACATCATGAAGGGATCCGAGGTCACGCCGTCCCACTCGGAGCCGTTCGAATACTGAGCCACCAGAATCGGAGCGTCCGACGAGATGCGATAGCTGCCCTCGAGGATGCGATCGGTGAACTCTCCGGCTTCGAGCGTGAAGCTCTCCGATGCCGCCCCTTCGAGCTGCACTCCCGTCGTATCCTGGTCAGCCAAGATACGAAACGTGTCGCCGAAAGCACGCGTGGCAAGGGGGACCGTCAGGGCCTCGGTGCCCCATATCGAGACGGGCGGGATCTGCTCGACGACGTGGTCGCAGAATCCCGTGCACCTGGGTGGAGGAAACCCCCCCCCCGGCAAACACGGGGTGGGGACGTTTGCGCATCGGTTGCCTCCGAACACGGCCACTGGGCGACTCGATTCGATCAGCGTCCCGGTCAGATCTCCTTCTTCACCCGTCTGCAGTTGATACACATCGAAGGGGTTCATCTCAATCGTGTACGGCACACCCCTCATTCGACTGCCACCATCAGCGGTGGGCGTGATCGTGACGCTTGTCGGCGCGGTGGGGTCGTCGTCGGGTCCGGCGATCGCGGCGATCGCAAACTGCGACGGGCCATTGATTCCGCCCCCCCAGGCCATTACCCGGTAGCGCAGGGCTAGGCTCGTTGCCGGCAGACCAGCAAACGCGTCCGTGGTTTCTTTCTCTTGATTGAGGCCGTATACCGCAATCGGGGCTTCGGAGGTGATGCGCACGGCTGCGTCGGGTTCGATCTCATCGCTGGACCTGATCTCCGACCCCTGAGGCAGGACTACCGTCGTCACCTCGCCCGGCGTCACTGCGAAGGACTCGCCGAAGCCTTCGCCAATGGAAACCTCTACCGAAGTGGCCGTCGGGCCGGAGAGGAACAACGACAGCACCGGCTGGACCCCGTTCGCTTGGAACGCGAGGACGAACTCGTTCCCGAGGGTGACGTTCACCGGGACGCATTCACCCATCTTGCACTGGGCGTCACCGATGTCCGGGAGCTCGCACGCGGTGCCGTCCCCAAGCTCAACCGATGAGCACACAGTGGCCTCACAGAGGCGCACTAGGCACTGGTCGACACAATCCGCATCTTCCATGCATCTCACGCCAGGTACGCACGCGTTCTCGACGCAGATCTGACCAGCGTCGCAGGCTTCGTCGTCCGCGCAGAAGCTCGGGTCCGCCACGCACACGCTCGACTGGCAGATTTGACCAAGGTCGCAGTCTTCATCGTTGCCGCACGCGTTCGGGTCCGCCACGCACATGTTCTCGACGCAGACGAAGCCCGGGTCGCAGTCTTGGTTGCCCTCGCAGAACGTCAGGTCTCTCACGCATGCGCTATCGACGCAGATATCGCCCGGGTCGCAGTCTTGGTCGCCAGCGCAAAAGTCGGGGCCCTCCGTGCACAGGTTCTCGACACACATGTAGCCCGAGTCGCAGTCTTCACCGCTGACGCAGGAGCCGGGGACCATCGAGCACAGGCCTTCCACGCACGGCTGGCCGGGGCTGCAGTCCTCGTGACCGTCGCATCGGACGCCAGCCGTGCAGGTGCCGTCTAGGCAGAGCAACCCGTCGTCGCAGTCCTCGTCGATCGCGCACTCGGTTCCGCTGCCCCCGCAGCCCATGAGGGTGACCGCGCCGGCAACGAACAGAGCTAACCATGGGATCGAACGCAAGCTCAGCATGAGCTCCTCCTTGGGGGTCACAGGGGCCAACCGACGCTAACACCGACTGGGTGCCGCTTTCCATAAGGAAATTCGCCGCCGGGTGGCTAGATCGGGCTGCCGCCGATGGCCTTCGTAATAAACGCCTTCTCCATGGGGAATTCGCTGGGGGTGTCGCCGACTGGGAAGGTCCGCGGGAGAAGGTTGAGGATGCGGCTCGTGGTCGCAGGGGTGACCCGGTTGCTGAAGGCGAAGAGCGCGGCAATCGGGGTCATGACCCGGCGGCGCCGGTCGACGACGCCATCGAGGATCATCGTGGCAGCGCGTTCGGGCGTCATCACGTCGCGACGCCCGGCGTACTCCTCGACGGGCGCCATCATGTCGGTCTTGACCAGCGGGAGATAGACCGACGACACGTGAATTCCCTCGTGCTGAAGCTCCGACATCAGCGAGTCGCCAAAGGTGTCGAGAGCGGCCTTGGTTGCGAGGTAGGCCGCGAAATAAGGACCGGGGATGAGGACGCCCATGGTGAGCACGTGAGAGATTGTCCCCCTCCGTTCCCGCAGCGATGGGAGCAAGCGTAGTGTGAGGCGCACCGGTGCGAAGTAGTTGAGCGCCATGGTGCGTTCGTAATCGTGGAAGCGATCCGTCGATGCGACGATGGGGCGTCGGATCGAATGGGCGGCGTTGTGAATCAGGACGTCGACTCCGCCGTGCTCGGCGAGCACCGCCTCGGAGAGCGCATCGACTTCCTCGAATGAAGAGAGATCCGCGGCGTGCGCGTGTGCGTCGCCGCCAGAGGCACGGATTTCGTCAGTTACGGTTGCAAGCCTGGCCGCGTTCCGCGCGACCAGGAGCACCGTGGCGCCCGCTTCGGCAGCCATTCTTGCTACCACCAAGCCGATGCCGCGAGACGACCCGGTGACGAGCACGACTTTGCCTCCGAGTGCCCGACGGTACCGCGCGGGTCGGTGCTTCATCGGGTCGAGATGGTCTTCGTAGTATCGGTACAGCGTCTTGGCGTAGGACTTCAGCGGAGGGCAGGCGACGCCGGAGCCCGCAAGGCCCGCCTGGGTGTCGTCATCTTCGAAGCGAACCCCGAGATTCACCAGCCCGAGGCCGCCCTTTGGCAGCCCGAGGTCACTCAGGAATGCGTCGCGCAGCTCCTGCACGCTAGGGAGCATCGACACGAGCGCCCCTGTCTTCTTCATGCCGGGCATCTTGGCGATGTCCACCGCGGGGCCCAAACGCGGACCGCCGGCTGCCGCCACGAACATATCGGCCATCTTCACGAAGGGGGGCGGACTTGGGTCCACCAGGTGAAAGACGCGCGCGTCCGTGGCCGACGAGGCGATGTGCACCATCGCATCTGCAACGTAATCGACTGGCACTAGATTGAGCCGGCCGCGGATGCGGGGCACCGGCAACCGAACCCAACCGGGGAGAAGGTGGGCGAGCTTCTTGATCGCGCCGAAGCTGAAGTAGACACCATCAATACGGTCCGTCGCCCCGGTTTTCGAGTCGCCGACCACGAAGCTTGGCCGGTAGATACGGTAGTCGAACCCGGACTCTCGAACGAGCTTCTCCGATTCGAACTTGCTGCGATGGTAGGCGTGAGGCAGCTCTTGGCCTTCGTCGAACATCGACTCGGTGAACGTCCCCGCAAAGTCGCCCGCGACCGCAATCGAGCTCATGTGGTGAAGGCGCCCGCTGAAACGCGCGGTCCGGAGCGCCGACAAGAGGTTCTTCGTACCGTCGACGTTGGTCTTTTCGATCGCGTCCGGGTCCGCGTCGATATCGTAAAGTGCGGCCAAGTGAAAGCAATGCGCCGCTGTGGACAGGGCAGAGGCCCCTGCCTCCGACAATCCCAGATCCGGCTCACAAAGATCACCGACCACATGGGTCAGCGACCCGTTCGCGCCGCCCGCAATTGCCTCGAAGGCTTCGAGCTCCTCCTTGCGCCGCTCCGCAGCGCCGCTCCGGAGCATCAACGTCACATTCACGCCGCGTCGTAGTAGTCGATCGACCACGGCGCGGCCGATCAATCCAGTTCCGCCAGTCACGAACGCATGGTTTGCAGAGCCCATCGCAACCGAGAATGAACCGAGCCCGACGCTGACGCCAGCGCCCCGGCGAGCAGACTTGCGCCGAACGATCCTGTGGTTTTGCAGCCTTCAGTCGCGGCCACCCACCGTGGGGCCCTTGAACATGCCCGTTCGCGGAACGGCGGTGCCGAAGAGCGCCCGGAAGAAGATGGGGAGCTCGATGACCACGGTGAGCCCGGCCAGGAAGAGCGCTCCTCGCAGGGCGATTCGCCCCGCCTGTTGATCCTGCGGCATCCACGCCAGGAAGGCGGCGACAAACACCGCGGTCGCGGCAAAGCCCGCGACTGACATGATGAGAAACTGCCGGCGGGTGTTCCGCTCGGCGTCGTAGCTGAAGAGGAACGGCGAGAGGAGTCGTTTGGCGGGCACGTAGACACTGTCGGTCAAATGGGCGCCGATCAGGTGTCCCCACTCGTGAAGGTTGTACGCACAGATCGCGGCCCCCACGCCGGCGGTGATCGAGAGCGCTGATTTGAGCGTCGTTCCCCCCTCCACGGACAGGCTCAGCCGCCATAGGCCGATCGTGGCGAGGACAATGGCCGAATCGCGAATCACGAAGCGTCGAAACACACCACTTCCCTAAGCCCGAGGTTCACCACGTCAATACGATGACCCGACGCTACCGGGCGGCCGCTCAGAGGCTGTCGTAGTACTCACGGGCCTCGACGGCGGTACGCCGCAGGCCTTCCTCGGTGTCGACCAGAGGCGCGTACTCCAGGTCTCGCTTGGCCTTGTCGATCGAGAAGTAGTGGTCGATGTCGCAGAGCTTCACGTTGGCTACCGTAAACAGCGGCTTCGGCCGACCAAACGCCTGATAGAATCTCTCCCATGTTGCGCCGAACGCCCTGGCGACGGGATCGGGCAAGCGAAACAACCGGGGTTCGATACCCATGTTCTTCACCAGCTCGATGCTGAATCGACCTGCGTTGATCGGGGTTTCATCGCTGACGAAATAAGCCTCTCCGCAGACCCGCGACCCCTGGATCAGACGCTCGGCCGCTCGGAGCTGCGCGTCGACGAGGTTGTCGATGTATACGTAGTCGAGCCGCGCGCTGCCGTCGCCAAAGATGATCAACGGCACGCCCATCTTGAGCGCGCGAATGAGTCGGCCGTAGGTCAATCGCTCCCCTGGGCCGTAGATTCCACCGGGGCGAATCGCGCACGTCAAGAGCCCCCCTTGCCCGTTGGCCGCCAGCACGGCGCGCTCCCCGGCGATTTTGGTGGCGGTGTAGAGATCGCGGGCCGTGCTGTACGGGGCGGACTCGTCGCCTCCCTCCGCGCCCATGCAAAACGAAGCCATGATGGTGCTGGTGTGCACGAGCCGTCGCGCGCCAGCTCGTTGCGCAGCCTGGATCACGTTCTTCGTGCCACCGACATTGATCGATTCAATGGTCTTGATCATCGATCGCGGCGCGTGGGCCAGAGCTTCGATCACCGCGGCGGTGTGAAAGACGGTGTCGACCCCTTCGCAAGCTGTAAGCACGTCCCGGTGGCTGCGGACATCCCCCTGAAACCACCGCACCCCGTCCTCGGGAGCGGGCGAGGGCGCAGTGTCGAGGACGTGCACCGGGCAGCCTTTGGCACGCAACGCGGCCACTAAATGGCGCCCAAGAAACCCTGCGCCACCGGTCACGAGGCAGAGCTTTCCGTCGAGGGGTGCGATGTCCATCGTCGAGGCGCTCCTCATAGCATCGGAGGCCCGCTAGCGCAGCAGTGGCTCGATCCGCTCGGCTACCGCTCGCGCCGCCACGAGCTGCCCCGCCTCGTTCCAGTGCGGGTCTGGGGTTGGGAAATAGAGCTCGTTTGGCTTCCCCGTCGCTGCGAAAACGTCGAACAGGTTCACGAAGTCGATTCCCGCTTCCTCGCAGATTGCGACGACCCACGCATCGAGTCTTCGCCGATCGTATCCCGGGATGCCAGCGAGGGCTTGGTAATGATTGGGCAGATTCGTCGTCAGGTCGCGCGACGTCGGTTGAATCGCCACCAAGAAAGGGATCGTGTGCTCTTCGGCGACGCGATGTGCGCGTTCGAGCACCGCAGCAAAGAGCCTGCGCTTGGTCTGGGCCGACTCGCTCTCGGCCGCAAAGGCGATGTCGGCCTCGTAGTGGTCTGAGAACATCGAGTGCCTGCGTGGCGCCCCCGCCCGGTAGACGGCGAACTCACGCTCATGTTGTCGGACCGTGTTCTCACGAAAGCGCTCCGGGTCGTGCTCGAGCTCTGGGTGAGGCTCCCTCGACCGAGCGCGGCCGCGGGCAAAGCCAGTGGCGAAAATGCTGATCATCGAATCGCTCAGGAGCTCTCCCGGTGGTCGTGACCACCAATCCGTCGGCATTCGGGCGTCAGGAGTGACAGAGTGACCGGTTCGCACGAGCTCGCCATCGGCATCGAGCTCGAAAAGGCGATTGCGGACGATGTCCCCGAAGTCGTTTTCGGTGAACACGTGGAAGACGATGAGGTCAGGGCCATGACGATCGACGTCTGCCTCGAGGCGAATGAGATTTTGGTCTGGGCCATAACCGACGACACCAGCGTTGATCACCTCGACTTCGTCTCCGGTGGCCTCCTGCAGTAGCCGTTGGAGCTGCCCAGTGAAGGTCTCTTCCTGCGTCGAGAATCGCGCCTGTACGTTCGAATCCCCGTAGACCATCACGCGCAGTGCGGGCGAGTCTTTGAGAGCTGGTCCGCGGAAGGCGTCACCGTTGGTTTTCCACCGAACGAAACGCGGCCCGCCGTCTACCGATCGCAGGTAGATCTTCGAGACGTTGGGCGTCAGCGAAGCGATGAGCTCGCTATCGAATTGATACCCGGGGGGCCCCACGTACAGACGTAAACCGAGCTCGAGCAGCCCGAGGAGGCCGACCGCGATGGCGAGCATGATCACGCCGTCTCGCATCCACCTCGCCGCCTTATCGAGCATCGTGCACCTCTAGGGCCGTGAAGGTTCCGCAGGTTGGTGATTTCGTCTTGCGCTTACGCGGTGCCTGCGTGGCAGCGATCGCCTTCGGGCCGATGACTCGCAGAAGCGGTCCATCGGGCTTGACCTCGTAGAAGTGGGTCAGCATTTCTATCGGCGCATACGCGTAGATTGCTGTGTAGCGGTCGAATGTGCGGGCCAGCTCGCGAAGGTCGGGCCCGATGAGGTGTTTCACATCGGTCCGCTCCCCCAGGACCAGTTGGGCGTACATGCCGAACACGGCGTACTGCCTCCATTCGGGTGGCGTGGCGAAGTTCAGGATTATCGTATCGTCCGGGAGCGCGTCGACCGCTGCGCGGATGAACGGCTCGGTCTCGTCGAAACCGCTCATGTCGGCCGTCGTGTAGTTGCTGTGTGCAAGGTGCACGGGAAAGAGCATGAGGGCTGCGGCCGCGAAACCCGCAGCACGGGTCGGGCTCTGTCGGGTCACGACTTTGGCGATCCAGTCGACCAGGGCTTGGGCACCCGCGCCGGCGAAGCAGCACAGGACCATGGTCGTCGGTAGGAGAAACACCTCGACATCGTGAGCCTGGTAGTTGAAGAAGAACACAACGTTTCCGGCTGCCATCAGGAGGAGCGCGACACATGCATTCGAGCGACGTCCCGCGAGCCAGGCGATGCCCACGATGGCGAGACCGATCCCAATCCAGGTGAGCTGTTGGTGAAAGAAGCCGAGAATCGCTGCGCTGCGTTCGAGGAAGCCGCCGGCGTCGCCAAACCAACCCCGGTATGCCCCCCCCGTCACGTACCAGGCGAACTGACCGGGAGTCGACGGATCGCAAATGTTGAGCGGAGGCTCCTGAGATGCCCGGAGCGGGACGTAGACGAAGATGAGGCTCCCACCGAGAGCCGCGCCCGCTGCCAACATCAATCGCCTGATGCTCTTTCCGTTCATCCAGACCAGGAACGCGAATCCCAGACCGAAGGTGGCGACCGACAAGTGAATCCCGAGACCCAAGCCTGCCGCGAACGCTGCCAGGACAGCAAGCGGGAACCGCTCTTCCCTCGACGCGCGAAGCAGGAGGTAAACGACCAGAGCGGCCACCGCCACGGCGGGGCAGTACACCTCGGCCACCACCGCATTCGACCAAAACAAACCGCTCGCACCCAACGTGGCTGCGCCAACGACGGCAGGACCGCGATCGAGATCGAGCTGTCGGCCGATCAGAAACACCAACCCGACCGCAAGCGCGGCGAAGGTCGCGCTCATTAGATTCACGGCAACCGCAGGCTCGAGAGGCAGCCAGGTGAACAGATGGCCGAGCAAGGTGTAGAGCGGATAACCAGGGGGGTGCGTGATCCCGAGCGTCACGGCCGCTGTGACCAGCTCGGCGCTGTCATACCAGAACACCGTGGGGCAAAGGGTCAGCCCGTACAGCAAGAAGAAGCCCGCGCCGAGCGCCGCGGCGGCAAGAGAATCCCGCTTTTTCGTGGCGCGCGCGTCGGGCATGAAACGGGCATTGTACCGTCGGGGCCAAGCCGCCGGGTAGGGTACCTCTGTTAGCGTGTGAACAAGCTCACAAATCAGGCCCGCAGGCTACATTTTTTCTAACAATTTTCGCACCATGGACCACGTAACCATTGACGAGCGCACCCGTGTTGGGGGTAGACTGACTCCTCTGCGCCCGCAGTGACTTCGGTGGTCCCAACCCCATCCCGCCGGAGATTGTCCCGAGGAAAATGATGACGAACTGGAGCTTGCTACAGGTACTTGCCTGTTCACTTGTTCTTATGCTGGCGGCTGTTGGCTGCGGCGGCAGCAGCACCGGGGATATCGACCCGTGTCTGACCGCTTTGCGCATCAACCTCGAGCTCGACAACGGCGCCGTCATCGACGAGGTGGAGTACGAGATCACGGGCAACAACATGCCGGCGATGGGCGGCACCATCAACACCAGCGCACCGGGGTCGACCGCTTCGGTGGAGACCTTCGGAATTCCCGAGGGCACGAACTATCTCGTCACGATGGTGGCAACCTCGGTCGACAGCACGCTCATATGCGGCGGCTCCGCCCTGTTCGACGTCGGGCCCGGCATGACCACCGAGGTTGACGTCATGCTCAACTGCAAGGGCTCCGAGCAGTTCGGTGGCGTTCGAGTCAACGGTAAGCTCAACATCTGTGCAGAGCTCGAGAAAGTCATCGTGGCGCCGCTTCAAACCGCGAACGGATATGCGCTCGAAGTCGAGGCGGACGCCAGCGACGAAGAGGGCGATACAATCGAGTACCGATGGGTGGCGATGCCGGGTAGCGGTTCGTTTGATGACGCCAACGCGAAAGAAACGATCTTCACTTGCGGTGAAGCCGCTGATGAGGAGATCACGATCGAGGTCTCCGATGATGACTTCAAGTGGTGCGTCGATGACTGGATCATCGACGTCAACTGCGTCCCCGATGATGGCGCCGGTGGCAGTGGCGGCAGCGGCGGTACCGGTGGCAGCGGCGGCGATGGCGGTAGCGGTGGCAGTGGCGGCGACGGCGGTAGCGGTGGCGGCGGTAGTGGCGGCAGTGGCGGTACCGGTGGCAGCGGCGGCGATGGCGATGGCGGTAGCGGTGGCAGTGGCGGCGACGGCGGCAGTGGCGGCAGCGGCGGCACGGGCGGCAGCGGCGGCACGGGCGGCAGCGGCGGCACGGGCGGCAGTGGCGGCAGCACGGACGGCAGCGGCGGCGGTGACGGTACTGGCGGCGGCGGCACCGGCGGCCTCCCACCTGAGTGCCTGGTTACGCTCTCGGTTCAGTAGCTACTTCAGTAGCCAGTCGGACATTTTTGACCGGGCGGGGGCTCGTACGTCCGTGGCGGAATTTCTCTAACTGTCTGACACCAATGCCTTTTCGCTGCCGAGGGTTCGTGCTGGCACGCGCCCTGCAATCCCCGATGATCGCAGAAAGGCACGAAATGGATTCTTGCGGCGACCCTAGGCAAACTTCGCGGATGAGTAAGACGAGCTCCGTTGGCTTATTGGCAGTTGCGTTGCTTTTCGCGACGAACCCGGTTCACGCCGCAGGCGACTTAGAGGTTCGCACCGCACGGATCGCGAAGGAAGGCTCCAATATTTCGTGGGGACATGCTGTCGGGGTGATCGACAAGCCGATCGAGGAGGTTCTCCCGGTCGTGGTCGACTACGCCAACTATTCCCACTTCATGCCGAACTTCACCAAGTCGAAGGTGCTCGCCCAGCGCGGCAATCGAGCCATGGTCTACATGGAGGTCAGCGTGGCCTCGGGGACATTCACGCTTTGGGGGCAGCTCAAGCTTTCCGAGATCCCGACCGAAGGCAGCGCGCGGGTGATCGAGGCTCGCCTCCTCGAAGGCAACATGGACGCCTTCAGCGCCAGCTGGCGCTTGACCCCGGTGGACGGCGGCACCCGCACCGAGGTCGATTTTAAGATCTACGTCGATCCAGACATGCCCTTGCCCTCTTCGGTGTTCAGCCGCGAGAATGAAAGGGCGGCCGGCAAGACGGTCCGCGCGCTCCGAACGCGCGTCATCGACACAACCGAGCACTCCTGAGCGAACCGGCTAGTTCTGGATCGCGACCGAGTCCGGATTGTCGCATGTGAAGGAGCTCCGGAGCTCCTCTTCTCCCTGGTAGACGATGCGCTCGTACGGGTCGTTGATCGCGTCGCTTCCCGGGCCTGCGTTGGCGCGGTTCAGGGTGTAGACCACGCGGCTGTCAGTGCAATCACCGCTGCACACGACCACGTCGACGTAATATCGTCCGGTGGTGGTGATCGGGATTGCAAACTCGAGAGTCCCTCCGGTTGTTGCCCGAATCACTGTTTCGCTTTGTCCCTGGGGCGTGTCCCTCAGACGCCACGCGTCCATCAAGGTCGCTTGCACTTGGCGGGTTTCATCGTCGACGAACATGGTGAACTCGACGGTCGACCCCGGGTTGAGACTCTGGGCTGCGATGTCGGGGAAGACGACGATGTCCGGCTCGCCTCGAAACTGCGTCACCAGACAGCCCATCGGCCCAACGGGCCCGCTGCCGCCGCTGCCACCATCGCCCGTACCAGAGCTTCCGCCGCACGCTGCCACAGCAACGCACAGGACGGCTCCTGCCAACAGATTGGGCCATCGAACGAGACCCGCTACGCTAATGTAAGTCATGTAACCACCTTGGTTGCCTAGACCCGTTAGAATACCTGAGCATAGCCCCGACTCAACCATCCAATGGCACCCGCGCGAATCCCCTGGTTTTCGGTCCTGATCTCGGCCGCTCTGCTGCTCGTGACGCTCGGCCTCTACTGGCCCGTCACCGATCAGGACTTCGTCTACTTCGACGACAGCCGCTACGTCGTCGAGAATCGCGCAATTCAGCGTGGGATCGATGCTGCCGTCGTCGAGTGGGCGTTCACCACCGATCGCATGGGGACCTGGCATCCGTTGACGTGGTTGTCGCATGCGGCCGATTGGAGCCTCTACGGGTCCGACGCAGGCGGTCACCACCTCACCAACCTCCTGCTGCATGCGCTCAATGCGCTTCTGCTGTTTGGTGTGTTGCGTCGGATGACCGGTAGCCTGTGGCCCAGCGCCTTCGTTGCGTTCGTGTTTGCCGTGCATCCTCTCAACGTTGCGTCGGTCGCCTGGATCGCTTCGCGCAAGGGCGTCCTGAGCACCACGTTTTGGCTCCTCACGATGTGGATGTACGGGGACTACACGAGATGCGGTGGCGTTGGGCGCTACGCCCTGGTGCTGGTTGCGTTTGCGCTCGGGCTATTGTCGAAGCCGATGCTGGTTTCGCTCCCTCTGGTCCTCTTGCTATTGGACGTCTGGCCTCTGCGGCGCATGGGGTGGGATGGGACCGCAACGGGGGAGGCAAGACCGGTTCCCGAGAAAATCCCGCTCTTCGTGATGGCTGCCGCGGTGAGCATCGCAGTCTTTCTGGTGCGACGTGTCGGCGAGCCCGTCGCTTGGACCGAGCGCTTGGCCCACGTGCCCATGAGCTACCTGGTATACCTCAAACGGATCTTCTGTCCCGTAGGTTTGGCGACCCCGTACCCGCCCATGAGCGCACCGATTGCTTCGCACGTTCTGGCGGCAGTTGTCATCCTACTCGGGGTCACCGGGCTCGCAGTTCAGAATCGCCGTCAGCGACCCTACGTCACCGTGGGGTGGCTTTGGTTTCTGGTGACGCTAGCGCCTGTCATCGGGTTCGTTCAGATCGGCGGTTATCCAATGGCCGACCGATGGACCTACGTTCCGATGATTGGGGTTCTCATCATGGTGGCGTGGGGTGTGCCGTCACTGCTGCCGAAAGAGCGCTTTGCCAAAGCCGCTCTCGGTGCCGTGGGCGTCGTCGTGATCGTCGCGTTCTCGTTCGTGACGCGCGCGCAGATCGGGTACTGGCAGAACACCGAAACCCTCTTTCGTCGTGCCCTTGCGGTGACAGACGACAACCGCACCGCGCACTACAACCTCGGTTGGTACTTCGCGAGGGAACACCGGCCGGACGAAGCAGTCGAGCACTACCGCCGCGCCATCGAGATCTCGCCTGAGCACTTCCCCTCGCATCACAACTTGGCGCTGCTCTTGATTGAGGAGGGGCGCATCGAAGAGGCCGTCGAGCCCACTTGCGCGGCGCTACGGCTTGCGGATCCATCCAATGAAGCGCTCCGGGAGCGGCTCACCGAGCATCTTCACGGTGCTCAGTGTCCCTAACCTCTCCGTCACTCGTCGATTCGGCGCGCGACCACTTCGGTGAGGAACGCCGGGGAGCTTCCGGCTACGGCCAAGCCGACCAGCGCTGGTTCTTCGAGAACGAGCTCGACGCCACCTGACACACGGGTGCCCGTCATGCCGTCCGATTGACGATGCGCCGACAGCCGAAGCGGATCGGTGCCTGCGGCAGTGAGATGCCAGGTGCCCGCCGAGAGCTCGACCCCGTCCACGCGGCCTTCCACGGGGTCCAGAAACCGGGTGCCGAGCGTTTTCGCCGCATCGAGTTGTGCTTCGGCGCCTTTGACGCTTGCAAACCAATGGCCTGGGACCGTCACCAAACCATCCGACCTCTGCACCCCGACGCGGCCTTCGAGGCGGCAGAAGATGTTGAAGCGCGTCGGGACCGGGTCGTCACCGCGAATCCGAATACGGCGATAGAGCTCGTGGAAGCGCGGATCCGCTTCCATTTCACGCCCGCCGCGGAAAGCGGGGCGGCTCATGCCGGTTACTCCCGTGACGATGATGTCCGGCTCACGGGACAGGACGTACGCGCCGTCGCCGAGCTCGTGTCCCTGCACGCCGTGGCCGAAGGAGGCATCATGATGGCGTGCGATGTGCGCGTCGTTCAGGCCGAGCATGTCGATCGAGCGGAAACCGGAGAAATAGGGAATGGCGCCCGCCGCGTCTACGGCGAGCAGTGGGTCGCGCTCTTCGAAGGCCGCGCGCAGCGTGTTGCCGATGGTCGATGCCATGACCGTCACGGGGGGGTTGCGCCAGTGGGCCATGGCGATGTTCTTGTCTCTTTGCTGGGCCCGTCCAAACACGAAGAGCAACGCCAACGTGCTCACCCAGCCTACCCCTCGAACTGTCCCGCTGCGGTCCTGCAGCCAGTCGAGACCCTCCGCGACGAGGAAGGCCAGCAGAACGTAGCAAGGGATCAGCATGCGATAGCCAAACGCCTGACACGTGACAGTGGCGGTGTAGGCCGTCCACACCGCGAGCAGCGTGACGAGGAGCAGGATACGCGAACGCCGTGCCTCGTCGCGCCAGGCGACATACAGAGCCAACGTTGCCGGGATCCACAGCGCGTACGACGAAAAGCCGGCGCTGGCGACGCACTCCAAGCCGTCCTCGAGACGGGCGGCGGTGAATGCGACCTTTGCGCGCGCGGTGTTGGGGAGCCAGTCTCCGTAGTACGCGAGCCGAAATCCGATTTGCCCCAACGTGACTAGGCCGGGCAACACACCGACGGCGATGCTTCTAAAAACGGCTTCCCGGGAACGCGCTCGTGCCAGCAAGAACCCGCAGATCGCAACGACGAGGAGGGGGCCGTCGGGCCTGGTGAGACACAGAAGAGCAAGCGGGATCCCGGGCAACACGATACTCCTCCACCCGGTCGAGCTGCCCTCGACGAGCGGCCGGAGCAACACGATGGCCCATGCGAGCAGGGCGCCGACCAAACAGCCTTCGAGACCTGCGACCGCCCACAGGCCGATCGGGCCAGCCAGCGCGATGAACATGGCGGCGGCGAAAGCCGGCAAGCTCTGGCTCCAACTACGCGGCGGGAACGCGTAGACGACCCCCGCAATCATTGCGATCGCGGACGAGACGCCGAGAACGATGGGCGTATCGACCAGGTCGATGCCTAGAGCGCCCAGCAAAGCACAGCCGAGAATCCAGAGGAGGTTGGAGTACCCTTCCACGGGTGCGCCGTCGGTCCATGTCAGCCCGCGGCCTTCCAACAGGCGCTGCGCATATCGTAGCGAGATGAACGCGTCGTCGTATATCAGTACCGGGTAGCTTCGCGCGTGGACGATCAGCGCCGTTGCGGCGATCAGCCCCACGACGACCGCGATCAGCTTGGGTGTGGGCTCATTGTTCTCGGCTCCGGTCACGGATGCCCGTAGAACCCGCCCCCGTAGCGGTTGACCGGCGCGCTGTAGAATACGTCGTCGTAGTAGTTGTCGGTGTAGCCATATCCCACGTAGCCGCCCGAGGCATAACAGCTCGAGGCCGCGAGGCAGAAGACCACCATGGTGAGGAGCACGAGCCGTTCGATGACGCGCTTCATGGGCTCACCTCCGCATCGGGCGACCATTTCTGCAGCGCAACAGGCGCGCCGGAGGGATCGAGAACCACGGCAAGGGTGCCCTCGCGCACCTCCGGCCGCGGAGCGACGATGACGCGACCGCCGAGCTCGGCGACTCGTTCGGCGAGCGCAGCTGGGTCGTCGACGCGCACGTAAGGGACCCATGCCGACCGCGCATTTTCGAACGGGTTCTGCAGGATTCCAGCACGCGGCTCACCTGAGCTCCACAAGACACGGTACTCGGAGCTTGGATTCTTTTTCAATGATTCGACGCGGTAGCCGAATGCGGCTTCGTAGAATCCGAGCGCCCGATCGGCGTTGTTGGCAAGGAGCTCGTGCCAGAGCCACGTGTGAACCGGGGGCTCGACGTCCGGCGGGTCACCGTGGACGGACGACAAGAGGTGGAGCACTGCGCCATCGGCATCCTCGACGGTGACCACGCGGCCAACCCCCGACACGTCGATCGGCGCTTCGAGTTGCTTGCCACCTGCCTTGCTGACGGCCGATAGGGATGCGTCTAGATCCGGGACGGACATCGCGCTCAGCCAGTGCCCCCCTTTGGGCACGTTACCCTCTTTGCTCGTATCGAGGATGCCGCCGAGGTTGCGCCCCTGGTAGGTGATGACGCTGTAGCGACCGTCATCCTTGACGTCGAACTCCCAGCCAAAAAGCCCACCGTAGAACTTCCGCGCAGCTTCCCCATCACCGGTGACGAGGTTGTGCCAGACGAATTTGCCGGGGATCTGCGGTCCGCTCTCTTCGACGAGCGGCGGAAGGGCGAGGCTTCGACCGCATCCTGCGAGCGAAGCTGCGCAGAGTAGGGCGATGGTGATTGAGAGGGCAGCGTTTCGCGTCATCGTGCGTGAGGGTGACATAGAGCTCCAAGGCTTCCATTCGAGGCGAGGCGCAGGATACACTATCCGGCATCGCCATGCTGTTTGCCCGAATCATTCTCACCATCACCGGCCTGGTCTTCTTCGTGCACGGCCTGGTCTGCTTCATCCATCCAGCAACGATCGGCATCGAAAGCGGCCTCGCGATGCCGACGCCTAGCTCGGTTATCGAAGTCCGCGCCGAATATGGCGGCCTCCCGATGGCCCTCGGCCTCTTCTTCCTCGCCGCCGCCCTCCGAAAGATCGAAATCCGAACGGGCCTGATAGTGATGCTGACGGTCCTCACCGGCTACGCCACCGCCCGAATTGCCGCCGTTCTGATCTCTGGCGAGATCGACACCTACAACGCGGCGGCCATCCTCTACGAAGTCACCACCGCTCTATTGGCCGCCTGGGCCCTCACCCGCCCAGGACGCTGACCCCGTAGAGCGACTCCGTCGCCACGGGGCTATGTTCGCTGGCGCTGGCGCTGGCGCTGGCGCTGGCGCTTACGCTGACGCTGACGCTGACGCTGGCGCTGACGCTGGCGCTGGCGCTGGCGCTGGCGCTGTCCTTGTTCCTCTTTGTCATCGCTTGTCCTTGGTTTTGGGTTTGGCTCCCACGCGGGGTGAGAGCCAAACCCAAAACCAAGGAGTCGCTATGGAGAAGAAGAATGTGTACGTCAGAGCCCAAGAGATTGTGCGGGAGCTGCCGCCACTTCCTGAACGGGTACGGAAGCACGATAAGAAGCTTGCCGATCAACTGAAGCGGGCTGCGCAGAGCGTGGTTCTCAACATCGCCGAAGGGCGTGGCAACAAGGACGGCAATGCGGAGCTGCGGTTCGCGACTGCCTGTGGGTCCGCCAAGGAAGTTCGGGCCGCCCTTGGGATCGCGAGCGATTGGGGCTACATCGAGACGCAGAAAGTGGCGCAACTCGATGAGCGGCTCGACCGCGTATGCGCGATCACGTGGTGTCTGAGCCGTCCGAGCTAGCGTCCGGACAATCTCCAGGACATCGCGCAGACTTTGTCGAGCGCGGTGTCGACCTCTGCCTGCCCCCCAAGCCATGCGCGGCAGCGCGAGCCCGAAGGGCGAAGCCCGGCGCGAAGCGCCGCCAAGGCCAAGCGAAGCGCAGGCCGCGGCAGGGAGGACTACGGGTGGGGGTGGGCGGGCGGTGCAACCAGACCGACGCTGACGCTGACCCCGTAGAGCGACTCCGTCGCCACGGGGCTGCGCGCCGGCG
>Ga0209456_10000652_pt1 | contig 18208 bp, 15 predicted proteins | sample COG_11_FD_184755 | JGI IMG/M metagenome (GOLD analysis project Ga0209456, IMG submission 184755) | Pelagic marine sediment microbial communities from the LTER site Helgoland, North Sea, for post-phytoplankton bloom and carbon turnover... | ecosystem: Environmental > Aquatic > Marine > Neritic...
GTATTCCGTGATGGCTTCAGATATACCCTCCCGGTATCGCCATAAATCCGTCGCCTGGGCTTCGCTCTGGGAAATTACACCATCAAGTACGGAGCCATCTTCAATACAGCTTTCGAAACACTGCAGGGCCCGGTCTTCAAGACTGGGGTCGGGACAATCAAATTCGAGCAGGGCGTAATACGGTGTTTCGGTATCCATGGGTGCCGGCAAGTCGTGTCCGTCCCTGACATAAGACATCGCAGCGCCGGACAGAAACTCGAAAGCCGTGAGCTTCAATGCGTCATTGAACTGGCGGAAAACTGTCATCATTCCTTCAAGACCGCTAGCCGCCAGCAGCATGACACGGGATGGCTCGGGTGGGTCGACGAGACGCAGGGTTGCTTCCACGATCAAGCCCAGCGTCCCTTCGCTGCCAATGAACAAATGCCTTAAATCGTATCCACTGGCATTCTTGACCAGGCCGCTGTTGCATTCGATAAGAACGCCCCGGCCGTCAACTACTTTCAGCCCGACGACCTGGTCCCTGGTTAAACCGTAACGTAATACGCGAATGCCACCTGCGTTTGTCGCAATATTACCGCCTATCTGGGATGAACCCTCGGAAGCAAAGCTGACCGGGTAATACAGGTTTTTCTGACTCGCATACTCCTGTATCGCCTGGGTCACGACTCCCGGCTCTACTGTCAAGGTCCGGTCGACGGCATTGAAATCTATGATTCGCCGCATGCGGTCAAATGAAACCACTACCTCGCCTGCAGAGGCAACCGCGCCCCCGCTAAGACCCGTGCGCCCACCGGAGGGAACAAGTGGGATTCGTTGCTCCATTGCCACCCTGACTAGCTGGGTAACCTCATCTGCACTGCGGGGGAACACCACCGCAGCTGCATCCGGTGTCCGGAAACGTGTCCAGTCGCAACCATGGCTTTCCAAAACCGTCTTTTCAGTGCTTATTTCCAGTTCCGGGCAATGCGTTTGCAGGCGCCTAAATCGTGTGAGTTTCTGTTCTGTTTGCATTCCATATTTCCGGTTGCTATCGAGATTGGCTGACGCGACAATGAAGCTTAATTCATATACCGGAAGCAAGACCAGACCGATGAGCAATTCTGACCGAAATTATTCGCTCGACAAGGCCAAAATCAAATTTCTGTTACTCGAAGGCATCCACCCACGGGCCAGCAAGATCATTGAAGAAGCAGGTTATACGAATATCGTGGAAACCCCCGGCGCCCTGACACCGGAGGGCTTGAACAAGGCATTGAAAGGTGTCCATTTCGTTGGCATCCGCTCCCGTACACAACTGGATACAGCCGCCATCGATATGGCTGACCGGCTGACCGCTATCGGTTGTTTTTGTATCGGCACCAACCAGGTCAACCTGCAAAAGGCCGGACAGGCGGGTGTACCCGTTTTCAATGCGCCGTTTGCCAATACCCGAAGCGTGGCCGAACTGGCGCTGGCGGAGATCATCATGCTAATGCGCGGCATACCGCAGAAGAATGCTGCCGCGCACCGTGGTGAATGGCTCAAGACTGCCAGTGGGTCGACCGAGATACGCGGTAAAACTTTGGGCATAGTCGGTTATGGCCATATTGGTTCACAACTTGGCATTGTCGCAGAGAGCATGGGTATGCGCGTGGTATTCCAGGATGTGGAAAACAAGCTGCCCCTGGGTAATGCCGAGGCCAGGAGCAGTCTTGAATCCTTGTTGAAAGCTGCCGATGTGGTCTCCCTGCATGTACCGGACACCGAGTTAACCCGTAACCTGGTATCAGCAGAGGGGATCAGGCACATGCGTAAGGGCAGTTACCTGATTAATGCTTCACGTGGCACGGTTGTTGATATTGATGCTCTCAGCAGCGCCCTGAAATCCGGTCATCTCGCGGGCGCCGCAATTGATGTTTTCCCACGTGAGCCGAAGTCGAATGATGACCGCTTTGAATCGCCGCTGACAGGTCTGGACAATGTTCTGCTGACACCGCATATCGGCGGCAGCACCCTCGAGGCACAGGAAAACATTGCCATCGAGGTGGCTAGCAAACTGGTGCGTTATAGCGATAATGGTACGACCAGGTCAGCGGTCAATTTCCCGCAGGTATCACTTCCTGACCATGGACTGACACGCCGTATCATGCATATACATCACAATGAACCGGGTGTCCTGAAAGATATCAACCAGGTGTTTTTTGGTAACGAGGTGAATATTGCCGCCCAGTATCTGCAAACGGAGGGAGAAATTGGCTACGTTGTAATGGATGTGGAATCCGACGATGTCACCACCCTGATGAAAGACCTGGCAATGATTCCCGCCACCATCAGGACGCGGATACTGCACTGAGTTCGGCGTCATCAGCTTAATCTCACACCCTGATAATGGATACTTATAGTGATAATATGATCTGCAAGCTCTGTTTGAATTTAGTGTGAGACACCTGATGACAATTAATCAACGCCATACCGCGCTCGTTTTAATGTTCTGTTTTTTATTGAACGCACCCCTGCTGTTCGCGCAAGACAAGGTTAAACCACCCAAGTTGTTCAGTGAATTCAGCGAAATGCAGGTCACACTCACCGGCCCGTGGAATACGATTAAGAGAAACAAGAAAAAGGATGCCAGGTATCCGGTGCAACTCACCTACACCGGCGCAGATGGAGCCAGCCACACGATTGATGTCGAGGCCACATTGCGGGGCATCACCCGCCGTCGAATTTGTGACTTCCCGCCGTTAAAGCTGCATTTTGATAAAAAAGCAATGAAAGGCACGGAGTTCAGAGGCAACAAATCACTCAAACTGGTGACCTATTGCGACACCAGCAGCAAATACGAGCAGTACTATATCAAGGAGTTCCTGACCTACCGGATCTACAACCTGATTACTGAGTTCAGCTTCAGGGCCAGGCCGATGATGATCGAGTACGTGGACAGTGAGAAAAGCAAGAAAAAGTCCATCACCCGTTTCGGATTTTTAATTGAAGACGCTGATGACGTGGCTAAACGCAACGATGTGAAGGAACTGGAAATACCCTCTGCTCCATACAGGGATCTGGAACCCGTTTCAACCTCCCAGCTTTCACTGTTCCAATACATGATCGGCAACCTGGACTGGGCAGCTACCAGCGGCCCCAAAGAGGATAAGTGTTGCCATAATGCAAGGTTGATTGGCGCAGGAGAAGACGTCGATCCGAAATATGCCATTCCCTACGACTTTGACTCTTCCGGCCTGGTGAACACACATTATGCCGCCCCGCCCGATGGTTTAAGGGTCAGAAATATCCGGCAAAGACTCTACCGTGGGTTCTGTGTGAGAAATAACGAGCTACCGCAAACCATTGCACAGTTTAATGAGTTAAAGCCGGAAATCATCGCGTTATTCCAGGACAACAAGCACCTGAGCGATTATATGCGTGAAGATGCGATTGATTATATTGAGGGTTTTTATAAAATCATCAATAACCCAAAGAAACTCAAAAAGGAAATTACCGACAAGTGCCGGGGACGGAAATAACTTCCTGGGTTGGGGGTTCACCTGCCCCGGGCGCCTCGGCAGTGTCGTCTTCTGTCTTGGCTTCGCCCGGTTCCGGCGGCGGCGCCAGCATCCTGGCCAGGCGGTTTTTCAGTTGGGCATTGTTTGAATCAACTTCAATCACTGCCCGCAGGTAGTCCTCACGCTCGCTGTTGAGCGTTGGCAACGGTATCTTTTGATCACCATATATGGCTATTGCACCATCCGCGGTCAATTCCAGCAAACCCTTGTGTGCGCCGTAGTACCTGGCAATTCCAGTGTCATTGGCCACCACCCTTTGGTCAAAACGTGGCCAGACGACACCACCTGTTGGCGAATGACCAATCACGATACGTTTTGCACCATAGCGTTCCAGAATATTATCCAGGGTCTGGCTGTAGATATCGGTCTCTTCCTCCTGGGCAAGGCCACGGTACCAAACGGGCCCCAATGGATCATTTACGATCGAAACCACTGACGGGTCATATTGTTTCATCGCGGCAATGACCTGATCGGTGAGCGACTCCAGACTGAATTTACAGTACTTCTCACTGATTCCACCATGCAGAAAAATCGTGTCATTGATCTGGATCGCAACCTGGTTGTCTTCGACCCATTTGCCATACTCACCGTTAAACGCCCAGGCCTGGCGGTGCTCGACCCAGCCAAGGGGCACCTGCTGCTCCCACTCCTTGCGGTAGGCCTCAAGATCGATAGTATCGAACTCAGGGATATTGGCTTGCATCCACTCAACCTGCATTTGCCACTGCAGGTTCTGTAAACGGGGTGAATTTCTCGTCGCAAATGCCGCAAATTCACCTGGTGATACATAACGGAGGTCACCGACTACATTCATCGTTTCGTGATTGCCGATCAGCAGATGAACATATCCACCCTTCTTCTTGGCCTGCTTTTTTAATTTAACCAGGTGATCAATGATCTTCCGGCTGTCTGCACCTCGGTCTGTGATATCACCAGTCTGCACAAGATGGGTTTGCCCACCACTCCACTTACCTTTCCTGTCTATAAGACCCGCGGATTCCATAACATCAATGTACCGCTCGTAGTCTCCATGCAGGTCACCGATGGCAATGATCCGTTCCACACCGGTCCAGTGGTAGTCATCAATTTTTTTCGCCCTGGCATCCGCCAGGCCGGGGGCGAGCAACATCAAAAATAAAATGAGATGAGAAAGTTTCATATCAATCGAATATTCCTGTATCTTTTTCCTGGGCTTTCTGCCGTTCAATTTCACGCGGACTCTGGCGCATATAGGTCTTTGAATCATCATAGCCACCATAGTTCAACTCCCACAGGATCAGGAACGTGTAATTGAAGATGGCCGTCATGACGGCAGCCACAAGCAACATGCCAATACCGCAGGAGAGCCCGACACCCACCGCCATGAAGATAAACAACGAATCGGCCGTGCTTTTCAACGCATAGCGATATCGCACACCTGCAACCACACCTGCCAGGCTGAAGGCCAGGGCCAGGCTGTTATGAACGATCAGCACGATACCCGTGACCGCGATTGGCAATACCAGTATGGTTTCCAGTAATGACTGATCCATCTTGGACTTGCTGCGAACTGCCCTGTAGGTCCAGGAAACCGGTATCATCAGTGCAACCGCACCGACAATCGCAATAACCAGCCATACCAGCCCGCCGACCTCATCGGTCACGTTTGAAGCATGGATGACAATGCCGCCAATATTGCTGTCCGGTTCCTGGTTAAACAACGTATCTACCACGCCAATTGGCAGATAGCGATGCAGATCGGGTACCAGCTGGTAACCACCCCAGATCAGCGCTGCAAAGGTCCCGTAGAATAAATTCAATCGTAAAAGCAATCTCATGTTTTTCTCTCTTTACCGGGGTGTGCAATGGTCGCACACCCCTGTTTTATTATGCTTAATCCTGTCAACCCACGCCAATAACGGTACCATCGGGAAGCAAATCGATCTCCTCGGCTATGGGGCGTTTTGGTAATCCCGGCATACGCATGATTCTACCGGTCAGAATTATCAGGAACCCTGCTCCTGCACTGACCTGGATATTCCTGACTGTAACCTCAAAATCACGCGGTCTGCCGTGTAACAATGGATCATCTGACAACGAGCTTGGCGCCTTGGCAATACAGACAGGTAACTTGTCCAGGCCAAGTGATGTAATGGTTTTGAGATCCAGCTCCGCATCCTTGGTAAATGCCACGTCATCGGCGCCATACATATCCTTGCAGACTTTGTGCACCTTTTCATAAATCGTATCATCAAGCTCATACAGAGGTGAAAATGGCTTGTTATGTGCAACCGATTTCATCACTTCACGGGCAAGATCCCGGGCGCCTTTTCCACCTTCGGCAAAATGCCTGGATTCCGCAAATGAGACACCATGCGCAACCGCCCTTTCCCGAATGATCCGGATCTCTTCATCGGTATCGTGTTCAAAGCGGTTCAAGGCGACCACCGGATGCTTGTTGAAATGCGAAACACTCTCGATGTGTTTGTCCAGGTTTTCCAGTCCAAGCCTGACTGCTTCCGGATCTGGCTGCTCAAGCGCATTTTTGGCCTTGCCACCATGCAGTTTCAATGCACGAACGGTCGTTACAACCACCACTGCATCGGGGTCCAGACCATTGGGACGGCACTTGATATGAAAAAACTTTTCGGCACCCAGGTCGAAACCAAAACCGGCTTCGGTTACGGTCCAATCCGCATGGTGCATGGCCATACGCGTTGCAAAGACGCTGTTACAGCCATGCGCGATGTTTGCAAATGGACCACCGTGCATGAACGCCGGTGTGCCTTCAAGCGTCTGTACCAGGTTGGGATGAACCGCATCCCTGAGCAGCGCCATCATCGCGCCGGTTATCTTCAAAGCCTTCAAATAAACCGGTTGACCCTTCCAGGTAGTTCCAACCAATATGTTATCGAACCTCCTGCGCAGATCATCCATACTCTTAGCAAGACACAGTATGGCCATGATCTCTGATGCCGCGGTAATGTCAAAACCACCTTCGCGCGGAATGCCCTGCAGCCTGCCACCGAGGCCGATAACAATATTCCTCAGTGTCCGGTCATTCATATCCATGACACGCCGCCAGACGATCTGGCGTGGATCCAGCCCCAACGCATTGCCCTGGAAAATGTGATTATCGATTGCCGCAGCGACCAGGTTATTGACCGTCGTCAAGGCATGGAAATCGCCGGTGAAATGCAGGTTGATACGACCCGCCGGGATGATCTGACTGTAACCGCCGCCGGTGGCGCCACCCTTGATACCGAGGCATGGCCCCAGTGATGGTTCACGCAAGGCCAGGCATACGGATTCACCGAGGCTGTCCAGGGCCTGCGCCAGGCCGATGGACGTCGTGGTTTTACCTTCACCCGCCGATGTCGGGGTGGTTGCCGAGACCAGGATCAAACGTGCCTTGCCGGGGCGCTTTCTCGGCCGCGTCAGTGCATTCAGGTTCACCTTGGCAATCTCACCGCCATAAGGCATTAAATCCCCGGATTCCACGCCGAGTTTTTCGGCGATATCGCTGATAGGCCGGATACCGGCTTGCCTGGCAATTTCATAGTCAGTGAGCATTTTGTATTCCCCGGTTTTTTATCATTGTAGTCGTTGTTGTCCTTTGTAATGGCCAAACACGATGATTATTCGAGCAAGAGTAACCTTTTTTGCAGGACCTTGACGAGTCCTGCTACCGATTAAGGGTATCCCAAACGTGGCGGGGTGGTTACGATGGAGGTAACAACCTGGCCCTGATGACATGCTCCTCACTATCAATTGCGCGCATTACACCTGCACCCGGTTCGTTCTCCACATCGATGATACTGTAAGCAAAGTCACCACGGCTTAAATTAACCATGTCAATGACATTAAGGTTATGGTCAGCAAGCACCGTTAAAACATGACCGAGGACCTTGGGTACGTTTTCGTTGCAAAACGTAATGCGATAACCCCCGTTTCGCGCCATCTGTGTGTCGGGGTAGTTGACGGAATTCCTGATGTTTCCGTTTTCAAGAAAGTCCATCAGCTGGTCTGCCGCCATCATCGCGCAATTTTCCTCCGCCTCACTCGTACTCGCACCAATGTGGGGTAACAGTAAGACGTTCTTTCGTCCGAGCAACTCCGGTCGCGGAAAGTCACTGATATAAGCTGACAGGCGACCGCTGTCGAGCGATGCAATAACCGCCGGTAAATCTACAATTTCATCACGGGCGAAATTGAGCAGGCGTGCGCCCGGTTTGAAACGCGCCAGGATGTCCTGGTTAATCAAACCGTGTGTGGCTGGAATAGCAGGCACGTGCAGGGTCACAAAATCCGAGACACTGACCAGCGCCTGCAAACTGTTCACCTTTTGTACACGGCTGGAGAGCCGCCACGCGGACTCGATCGAAATGGCAGGATCAAAACCAGCGACCTTCATTCCCATTTCAAGCGCCATATTGGCAACCATGGCGCCGATGGCCCCAAGACCCACGACACCCAGGGTCAGACCGGCAATTTCCGAACCCGCAAACCGCTTCTTGTTCGCCTCCAGGAGTTTATGCATTTGCGCACTGTCTTCAACATCGCCAAGGGTCTGCACGTAGCTCATGCCACCGAAAATATCTCTTGAACCAAGCAGCAGGGCCGCCGCTACCAGTTCCTTGACCGCATTCGCATTGGCACCCGGTGTATTGAATACCACGATGCCCCGCCCGGCGTAGTCGTCCACCGGAATGTTGTTCACACCTGCGCCCGCACGGGCCGCGGCGATCACGCTTTTATCGATGGATTCATCGTGCAGTTTCTGGCTTCGCAGCATCAGGGCATCGGCGTCTGACACCTCCGGACCCACCTGGTATTTACCTGGGGAAAAGCGGTCAAGGCCTTTTGCGGCCAGGCTATTGTAAGTTCGAATTTTATACATTTGATGATCTACTCAAATCAATGGGGTTGGGAATGGCTTGCAGATGAATTGTACGTTAAGCCGCCGTCAAATAAGCGCGTATTTTACCAATAAGTCTGAGCGAATTAGGCTATATTTAAACAATACCCGGTTTAGGCTTTTTCAAAAGGAGGTAAGACATGATATTCCGCACACCCTTTCAACTTCTACTGATTACCTCGCTTCTGATGACCAGCGGTTTGAGTATCGCCCAGGATCGATCCGAATTCACAATTGAAGGATTGCAACTGGTTGAGGATTCGAACCTGGCCCTGGTTTATGCGCAAACGGATGTCGATTGGGGCCAATACAGCAAAATCTACCTGGACGATGCCTATATCGCTTTCAAAAAAAACTGGCAGCGCAACTACAACAGGGGTCATCCGGATAAAATCAGCGCCGATGATATGGCAAAAATCAAGATGGAGTTATCCGGACTCTTCCGTGATGTTTTTACAGAAACACTGGAAGAAGGCGGTTATGAACTGGTGTTTGAAACCGGGGAAGATGTGTTGCAGATAAAGCCCGCCATCATCGGCCTGGATATTGTCGCGCCTGAACACGGCACTCCGGGTGTATCACGCACCTACTCCGAAACAGCGGGTGAAATGACACTGTACATGGAATTATACGATTCGGTTTCGGGAGCAATGCTGGCCAAGGCGCTTGACCGTAAAGAGGACAGGAGAACCGGTTATTTTGAATGGCAAAACCGGGTCACCAACAGGGCGGCAGCCAACCGCATTCTGAAGGTATGGGCCAATGTACTTAAAGAAGGCCTGGATGACGCGAGGGCTTCAACCTCAAGTACACCCTGATTGATATTCAGTCATTCTCAGCCGAAACGACCCGTTACCTGTAGCTTGCGAGAGCGTCCTTCAGGTCCTCGTCGAAGACGATGTTTCAGAAATCAGCCGATGCTCTCAACTGTTGATTCAATTGCGCTATGTGGGCCGGGCCGACTTCACAACACCCACCTATGATGCGGGCACCCGCCGCCAGCCAGTCAGCCGCGTGATTTGCGTATGCCTCAGGGGTGACATCAGTCCTTGGCGGCGGGATGGATTCTACGCCGTGATAATCCCACTTGTCCGGAATCGGTGTAAACGCGTTCGCATAAGCACCCACCGGGATATTGCTCAACCGAACCAGCTCCGGTAATACCTTGCTGATGGCTTCCGGTGGTGAACAGTTCAGTAACACCGCGCTGACACCTGTACCATCCAAATCATCCCACGCCGCATGGAGGGGTTCACCACTACGCAGATTGGCCTCGCCTGAATCTTCTATCGACCACGACAGCCAGACGGGTTTTCCGGTTGAATTAGCAGCAGCCACCGCGGCGTGAGCTTCCTTGATACTTGACAGGGTTTCACAGATAAAGAGATCGACCAGCGGCGCCAGGAACTCTGCCTGCTCACGGTACAGCGCATAGGTTTCATCATACGAACCGACCAGGTCCGGACGGTAACTGCCACGTTGGGGCCCCATTGAACCCGCGATCAAAACCCTTTTACCGGCCTTGTCCCTCGCCTGCCGTGCCAGCATTGCAGATAGTTGATTCATTTCTCCAAGACGATGCAGCAAACCCTCCGGTTCAAAGTTGTTACGAATGCATGCGTAGGAGTTGGTGGTGATGACATCGGCACCTGCACGGATGTAATCTTCGTGTACTGCCTGCACCGCTGCGGGGTTGTCTAAAAGGGCCCTGGCCGACCACAGTGCACCCTGGCCTGATGCTCCGCGGTTGATTAACTCCTGTCCCATTCCACCATCGAGAAGTATCAGTCCATCAGGAAGTCTGCTGAATATGTTGTCCATGATATAGCTCTGAAAACTATGACCTAGTTAAACAATACGAAAGGAATGACATCCACCCTGTTGCCCCGGTGAATATCCTCATCGGGCTTTTGCACGACGAAACCGTCTCCCCAGCTGGTTGAGTACAAGACACCACTGCTTTGTTTTTCAAACATTTCTACACCACCGGCAGTTGACCGTACGCGCAAATATTCCTGCCGAAAGCTGCCTTTCTTGTCAAATAATGCCGTTTCCCTTAGCGGGATTATTTCGGAATTACTGATACCCTGGCAATCGAACAAATAGGGGCGGGCGATCACCAGTGCCGTTACAAACGCGGAAACCGGGTTGCCGGGCAGACCAATAAATGGTGTGCCCAATACATCACCAAAAGCAAATGGCTTACCGGGCTTTATCGCCACCCGCCAGAGATCGATCTGACCGAGCGATTCGACCACTGCCTTGACGTGATCCTCCTCGCCAACGGAAACACCACCCGTTGTGATGATGGCATCGGCTTCTCGACTGGCCTCTGACAGGATACCGCTGATAATTTGCGGATCATCAGCCGTGATGCCAAAATCCAGCACCTCGAAACCCCAGCCTTCCAGCAGGGCCTGCAGCATGTAGCGGTTGGAGTTGTAAATCTGGCCCGGTTTGAGTTGGTCGCCCGGATCGACCAGTTCTTCACCTGTCGAAATGATGGCAACTTTCAACCGGCACCTGACTTCGACCCTGGCAAGACCCAGCGAAGCAATCAGGCCAATATCCTGCGCCCGGAGGCGGTGGCCTTCTTGTAAAACCGTGCCACCCTGCCTGATATCCTGGCCCCTCGGCCGTATATTGGCTCCAATATTGCCCACTGTATCCATATACACCAGGTCGCCATCGGCTCTGCACTTCTCCTGCATCACCACGACATCGGCACCTTCAGGTGTTTCGGCACCGGTGAATATGCGTGCTGCCGTGCCTTCTTTAAGCGGTGCTGGCGGCATACCTGCAGTGATTCTCTGGCTGACCTCTAACGGCTGATCCGCTCCCGGCCAATCCTTACGATTCAATGCATATCCATCCATTGCACTGTTATCCGCAGGTGGTACATCGATCGAGGAAACGACATCCGCAGCCAGCACGCGCCCCAGGCAATCATTCAAATCGACGCTTTCCTCATCAACCCGAATCCGGTTGCCACTCCGCAGCCGGTCGTGCGCCTCGGAAACCGTGATCATACTCATCGCAGCTTTGCACCCGAGCGGGTTTGCGCGGCGAAATTACAAGGCCGGTGACTACTGTCGAGCTGCTCTTTCAGAATTCGGTTCCAACCCGTACGGCAGGCACCGGTTGAACCGGGCAAACAGAAAACCAATGTCTGGTTGGCGAGACCGCCCAGCGCCCTTGATTGAACGGTGGATGAACCGATCTCCTCGTAAGATACCTGGCGAAACAACTCGCCAAAACCTTCGATGTTCTGATCAAACAGTGGCTTCAAAGCTTCGGGCGTCGAGTCCCGTTGGGTTAAACCGGTTCCGCCGGTTGAAATAATGATATCGATACCCGGCTCGGCAATCCAGGCGGATACGATGGCCCGGCTCGTGTAAATTTCATCCTTGCACAATTCCCGCGCAGCAAGATTGTGGCCGGCAGCCTCCAGGGCATCCACGAGTGTCTGTCCGGATGTATCGTTTTCAAATGTTCGTGAATCCGACAGTGTCAGGATGGCGATGTTCAGGGGAATAAAATCAGCGTCTTTATGCAATGTACCGTACCTTGTGATATGGACCCAGTCAGCTCACCATGATCCTTCTAAGTGTGCGTGCGGTCAAGCCATTGCTCGGCAGATTTGAGATCTTCGGGCGTATTGACGTTAAAGAACGGTGACGGCTCCGCGGCCGGCCATTCCAGAATTTCATGTGGCAATGATTTCAGCAGGTGTTTCAGGCTGCCCCTGCCCTGCTCGAGTACGGCCTTGCGAATCGCGGACAGGTGATGGTTTTGCCACAGCGAAAACGTGGGTTGCAATACACCCTGGTATGAAATGGCTATGACTTTACCATTCCCTCCCTGATCCGCGTCCAGCAATACCCGGACGAGATTGTGTGGAATAAAGGGCGCATCACAGGGGCACAGCAGCAGCCCATTACTGCTTTTTTTATTAGTGAGGTGCTCAAGTGCCGAGTACAAACCCATCAATGGCCCGCGAAAACCCGGCAGCAGGTCAAGTACCAGCGTCAGACCAAAATCATCAAAATCGGAAGTTTCGCTCTCGCAGCTGAGCAGCAGCGGGTTCAGATGAGCTTCTAACCGGTCCGTGACGTACTTCAGCAAGGGCTGCCCTTTAAGTTCGACCAGGGCCTTACACATACCCCCCATGCGGCTGGAACGGCCACCCGCCAGAATGACACCGGCCGGTCTATTCATCACCGTTACTGCCGCACCTTATCAAGGGCGGGTAACAAGGCTTCACTTAAACCCTCGCCATCGTTCGCTGCGTACTCCAGTAACAGACCGCGCATACGTGGCGCCCAGAAACGATTGATGTGGTCTGCAATCTTTGCTTCCGCATTGTCCTGGAAGCTGAGGTTGGCTGCGATATCGTTCGCCATTGAAACCAGGTGATCCATCTCGCGATTTGTCATTTTGATTACACCCCGCTGTATTCTCAGGTATCCGTGATACGGCTTTCGAAAGTATAGACATTGTGCCTTCCAGGCCGTGCAAAACCAACCAGGGTCATTCCGCTGCGGTGGGCAAAGTCGATCGCCAGCGCGGTCGGCGCAGAAACCGAAACCAGGACTTCCATACCCGCCGCCGCTGCCTTGTAAACCATTTCATAACTCGCACGGCTGGATACCAGCACAAAACCGTCCCTGGGATCAAAACCAGTCCTGAAAAGAAAACCGATCAGCTTGTCGAGGGCATTATGACGTCCGACATCCTCGCACAAAACCAGTATCCCACCGGCGCTGGTGCACCAGGCGGCACCGTGCACCGCGCCGGTGACCACCTGCAAGGGCTGGTGAGAATTCAGCGACAGGATGGCCTTTTGCAGAGCGGCGGCTTCAACAGACACGTGGCTGCTCACGACCGCCGGATTGCGCATGGCCTGGTCCAGTGATTCGGCGCCGCAAAGACCACAACCTGTGCGTCCGACGAGGTTGCGGCGTTGCCCGGCGAGCCGTTTAAAGCAGTCTGCATTGACAGTCAATGCCGCCTCAAGGCCATTTTCACGTTCTATGACGGATATATCCAGGATGTCTGAAGGCTGCCTGATAATACCTTCGGTAAGACTGAAGCCGATGGCGAAATCCTCGAGTGCCGTAGGCGTCACCATCATGACGACGTGGGAGCGCTTGTTATAGGTCAAAGCCACGGGGACTTCCGCTGCGACCTTGTCATCACGGCTTTGACAGGTACCGTTTTCCCAGTTGATGACCGGAACCTGGCGTGAAATGGACACTATGTACTCACCACTTCAGACACCAGGCTTCCGTGCCTTGTCCAGAAATGCCTTTTGCCGCCGGTTGAAAATTTCCTGTTGTTTTTGCCACTCAGAAGGTTGCGTCACGCGTGTCGCCTGGACCGCGGTAACCTTGTACTCGGGGCAGTTGGTGGCCCAGTCCGAGTTTTCAGTGGTGACAATATTGGCGCCGGTCATCGGAAAATGAAAGGTGGTATAAACAACACCCGGCTGGACCCTTTCCGTAACCACGGCGCGTAGAACCGTGTCGCCGGCGCGACTCTGGATACCTACCCAGTCACCATCACTGATACCGCGGTCCTGCGCATCCACCGGGTGGATTTCCAACAGATCCTGATCCGCCCATACCGTGTTCCTGGTACGCCGTGTCTGCGCGCCCACATTGTATTGGCTGAGAACCCTCCCGGTCGTCAGCAGCAACGGGTATTTGCGTGTTGACCGTTCACTGGTGGGTACAAAACCGGTAATAGCGAAATACCCCTTTCCACGAACAAACTCATCAACGTGCATCGTGGGTGTGCCTTCCGGTGCGGCTTTGTTGCATGGCCATTGAATACTGCCAAGTTCGTCCAGCTTCGCGTAACTCACACCGCTGAAAGTCGGTGTCAGGCGTGCGATCTCATCCATGATTTCAGAAGGGTGAGCATAGTGCATCGGGTAGCCGAGCGCGTTGGCCAGGTCAACGGTAACCTCCCAGTCCTCCTTACCGCTTTTAGAGGCCAGCACCTTGCGTACTCTCGAAATGCGCCGCTCGGCATTGGTGAATGTGCCGTTTTTCTCCAGGAATGTTGAACCCGGCAAGAACACGTGGGCAAATCGAGCTGTTTCGTTCAGGAATATATCCTGCACCACGAGGCATTTCAGCGCTTTCAATGCTGTTTCGACGTGATGCGTATTGGGGTCGGACTGGGCGATATCCTCACCCTGGCAGTACAGGCCTTTGAAATCACCGCAAATGGCGGCATCGAACATATTCGGGATACGCAAACCGGGCTCTGACTGCAGTTTCACCTGCCACTCGTTTTCAAAAAGCCCGCGCACATCCGGGTCGGAAATATGACGGTAACCGGGTAATTCATGCGGGAATGAGCCCATATCGCAGGAGCCCTGTACATTGTTCTGACCCCGCAGCGGGTTGACACCCACCCCTTCGCGGCCAAGGTTGCCGGTAGCCATCGCCAGGTTCGCTATACCCATTACGGTGGTCGAGCCCTGGCTGTGCTCCGTGACGCCCAGCCCATAATAGATGGCCGCATTACCGGCATTTGCAAACAGGCGCGCTGCCGCACGTAGCTCAATGGCGGGCACAGCTGTCACCGATTGCAAATGTTCGGGTGAGTTCTCTTCACCACGGATAAACTCTGACCAATCCTGCCAGGCCTCGATCTCGCAACGGTCGCGGATATAGGCCTCGTCGGCCAGACCTTCGGTAACAATCACATGTGCCATGGCATTAACAAATGCCACGTTACTGCCCGGTAACAGCTGCAGATGATGCGCTGCACGGATATGCGGGCTGTCGACCAGTTCCGTCTTGCGCGGGTCGACCACGATCAGTTGTGCACCTTCGCGAAGCCGGCGCTTAAGACGCGAGGCAAATACCGGGTGCGCCTCGGTGGGGTTGGCGCCAATCAACATCACGACATCCGCCATATCGACCGAATCAAATGCCTGTGTGCCGGCAGACTCCCCCAGCGTGGTTTTTAAACCGTAACCGGTCGGTGAATGACAAACCCGTGCGCAGGTATCGACGTTGTTATTGCCAAAACCTGCACGTACGAATTTCTGCACGAGATAGGTTTCTTCATTGCTGCAACGTGAACTCGTGATTCCACCGATACTGTCCCTGCCGTACTCCGCCTGGATTTCCCGAAAACGCCGCGCGGTAAATTCAATGGCCTGTTCCCAACTGACCTCGCGCCAGGCTTCATCGATGCTGTCGCGTATCATCGGCCGGGTGATCCGGTCCTTGTGAGAGGTGTAGCCAAAAGCGAACCGCCCCTTGACGCAGGCATGGCCTTCATTGGCCTTGCCGTCTTTATAAGGTGTCATCCGCACGACTTCATCGCCGCGCGTCTCGACCTTGAAGGCACAGCCGACACCGCAATAGGCACAGGTGGTGACGGTGCTTTTTTCCGGTATACCGATCTCGATTACCGTCTTTTCTTCCAGCGCCGCCGTTGGACAGCTATTGACACAGGCGCCGCAGGAAACACATTCGGACTCCATGAACGATTCCATTTGCCCGGCCGTAATCCTTGATTCGAATCCACGACCATCCACCGTCAATGCAAAGGTACCCTGGATATCATCACAGGCGCGCACACAGCGGTAACAGACAATACACATCGAGGGATCGAAGGTGAAATACGGGTTGGATTCATCCTTGACAGCGTCCTGGTGATTGCTGCCGGTAAGACCATAACGACTGTCTTCAACACCCAGTTCCTGCGCCACGTCCTGCAACTCGCAATCACCATTGGTCGGACAGGTGACGCAATCCAGTGGATGATCTGAAATATAGAGTTCCAGCACGTTTTTACGTACTTTTTCCAGCTTGCCCGAGTGGGTGTTTACCACCATGCCCTCTTCTGCAAGTGTGGTGCACGATGCCGGCAAGCCCTTCCGTCCCTCGATCTCGACCAGGCACAAACGACATGAGCCAAAGGCATCGAGGCTGTCGGTGGCGCATAATTTGGGAACATTGACACCCAGGAGCGCGGCGGCACGCATAACCGAAGTTCCGGTATCTACCTGGATTTGCTGACCATCAATCTGCAGGCTGACCTGTTCGGTCGACGCACGTGGCTCCGGTGTTCCCAGGTCTTCCAATGGCTTGTACATCTCTGACATACCCTCAGCCCTCGCTCCCGTTATTAACACTGCGGCCGAAGTCCTCCCGGAAATACTTTACCGCACTGCGCACGGGCATCGGCGTCAGGCCGCCCATTGCACACAATGAGCCGGTATCCATGGTTTCACAAAGATCTTCCAGCAAGCCGAGATTGTCTGACCTGTTTTCATTTCTGCCTATCTTATCAATAAGTTCCACACCCCTCACTGAACCGATGCGACAGGGTGTGCATTTACCACAGGATTCCACGGCACAGAACTCCATGGCAAAGCGGGCCTGCTTCAGCATATCAACGCTGTCATCAAAAACCACGACTCCGCCGTGCCCCAGCATCGCACCTGCGGTTGAAAATGCCTCGTAATCAAGCGGTGTATCCCACTGCGATTCCGGCAGGTAGGCACCCAGCGGGCCACCCACCTGGATCGCACGCACTGGCCTGCCACTGGCAGTTCCACCCCCGAAACCTTCCACGAGATCACGCAGACTGGCGCCAAAAGGTACTTCCACCAGTCCGCCACGGCGGATATTACCGGCCAACTGCACACTCAGGGTTCCGCGTGACCGGCCACTGCCATAATCCTGGTAATATGCCGCGCCTTTTGCCAGTACGGTCGTCACCGCCGCCAGGGTCAGGACGTTATTGACCACCGTGGGTTTACCGAAAAGGCCCTCTATGGCCGGCAGAGGTGGTTTGAAACGCACCAGTCCGCGTTTTCCTTCCAGGCTTTCCAGCATCGAGGTCTCTTCACCACAGATATAGGCGCCTGCACCAACACGGATATGAATGTGAAAATCACGGCCGGAACCACGAATATTATCCCCGAGCAGCCCGGCTTTTTCGGCTGTTGCAATGGCCTGGTTTAGTACCTGCAACGCTTTCGGGTACTCGGAACGAAGATAGATGTAACCCTCGCTTGCTTCCACTGCCAGGGCGCATATCGTCATACCTTCAAGCAATTGATATGGGTCGGCTTCCATCAACAGGCGGTCTGCAAAGGTGCCGGAGTCGCCCTCATCCGCATTCGCTGTGACATACTTCTGATCGGCCGGTGCATCCAACACGGTTCGCCACTTGATCCCGGCGGGAAACGCGGCACCGCCCCGGCCACGCAAACCGGAATTGGTGACCACCTCGACGATCTCTGCCGGGGACATCGCCAGTGCATTATCCAGGCCCTCATAACCGCCGAGTTCCATGTAATCGTCGAGACTAAGTGGATCGGTCAATCCTGCGCGGCCGAACGTCAGCCGGTCCTGCCGTGAAAGCCATTCAATATCGCCCAGGGCGCCGAGGCTTAGCGGATGTTCGCAAACCCCGGGGAAACCAGCGTCAAACAGATCCGCTACATCGCGTTGCGTCACCGGGCCGAAAACGAAACGCCCATCATCGGATTCAACTTCAACCAGTGGTTCCAGCCAGAATGCACCTCGTGACCCGTTGCGAATGATTTCCAGCTCCAGGCCCCTTCTTTTCGACTCCTTCGCTATTGCAGATGCAACCCCATCGGCACCCAGTGCACAGGCGGTGGTATCTGCTGGAACAAAGACCCTAAGCATACTCAGAAACCATCCAGCAATTCATCAAAGCGCTCAGCATCAACCCGGGCAAACACATCATCACCGATACGAATTGAAGG
>Ga0209456_10000653_pt1 | contig 18204 bp, 18 predicted proteins | sample COG_11_FD_184755 | JGI IMG/M metagenome (GOLD analysis project Ga0209456, IMG submission 184755) | Pelagic marine sediment microbial communities from the LTER site Helgoland, North Sea, for post-phytoplankton bloom and carbon turnover... | ecosystem: Environmental > Aquatic > Marine > Neritic...
CGCCGCAGGCGGCCAGTAGGGGCAGGCTTAGAAAGCGTCGTCGCTGCATTGCAGGCATCCCGGTGACTAACAGCCAGTTCGTGTCTTAAAGTATAGGCTCTTCCCCTGATCGAGTGGGTCGGGCAGAAAATTCTTCAGCTTATACCAGGAATGTCATGTTTCTGACAGTTACTGGGCCACCGCTGCACGATGACACCGCCACTCCATCAACCCGTTGCAATATGTCCCTCTGCAAGTCAACGGCTTTCAAGGGTGACATCAGAAAAATGAGCAGCATTTATCACCGAGCTTCTAAAGTCGATTTGCAATTCTGAGTAACGCGTTTATCCCATTGTGTCAACTGTATCTATAGGGTATAAATGCATGCAGACATTCCACCCCAATTCTCAACAAAGGGGCAACATCGTCATGAAGATAGGTCCGATTCTTGCGCTCATTCCCCCGCTTATTTCTCCGCTGGCAACCGTCTCCGCCGTTGATACCCAACGCACTCTGATCCAGAACCGCGGCTCTGATAGCATGGCCATTGCGGTCGTGGGATGGTCCGAACGATATAGATTAAAAAACACTGCGACAGGCGTTGCGGTCAGCGGAGGAGGTACCGGTACCGGTATCGCTGCCCTGCTCAACGGTACGGTGGATGTTGCCAATGCCAGTCGGGCGATGAATAGTCGAGAAATCAACCTGGCCAGAGAGCGCGGCATAGCTCCCGTGCAGCACATCATTGGTTATGATGCGGTGGCCGTCTACGTGCACAAGGACAATCCAGTCAAATCTCTCAGTTTTTCCCAACTCGCCGACATTTATGGTGATGGCGGAAAAACAGAACTCTGGACCGATCTTGATATTGAGGTCCCCGGTTGCGGCGATCAAAAGATCGTACGAGTAGGCAGACAGAATAGTTCCGGAACTTATGCCTATCTCCGCAAGAATGTATTGGGTGGAAAAAGATTTAAACAAGGCACGTTAGAAGCCCAAGCTTCCAAAGATCTGGTTGGATTGGTGGTCAAAACGCCCTGTGCTATCGGCTATAGCAGCTTCGCTTATGCCACTCCCGATGTTAAGGTTGCCTGCATTATGGAAAATTCCGACGCACCTTGTTTGATACCCAGTATTAGAGGCGTTACTGAGCGTACTTATCCCGTTAGCCGCCCGCTTTATATGTATACCAATGGACCGGCAACCGGTGATGTGAAAAGTTATCTGGACTGGATACTCAGCGATGAAGGTCAGTGTATCCTCCTGAAGCACCAGTACGCCCCAGTTCGGGAACTAAAATGCGAAGGATAAGGTTCGGGGTGTTTTCGTGATGGCCGTTGCGCATAAGAGAAAAGATTTCAATGTAGGGGATATTGAAAGATATATTAGCCCGGCTCGGACGGGATTTTTATCAAGTATTATAATTTAAGTGTGTAAGTAAATATGAAGTTGTTACTTTGGCTTATATTGCTTAGTGGCTTAATTGTGCATTTCGCTAAAGAATACCCGGCCCAAGGTTCATCAAAAAAACAGTTGTCGCACGGGTACTCAGTCGACAGGAATTCAGTTTACTACCGTGGTTATAAACTGCAAATCAATCCCCAAGGATTTGAAGTCCTCAGCAACCATTGGGTAAAAAACAACAAACAAGTGTTTTTTATGTTCACTCCCCGCACCGGGCAAGAATTGCGCCCCGGGCTCTGGAGCGAAGGCGAAGACGGAGATTTTTACAAGCTAAATTCTTTCCTGGGATTTTTTGAAAGGCCTGTTGACGCCAAATCTTTTGAATTGATTAATGATTATTTAGCGGCAGATAAATTCCAAGTCTATTACTTTAACACCCGCGCGCCCGTTAAAGTGCCGAGTGTGCTAAAAGACGCAGACCCGAAAACTTTAGATACAATTACCGAAGACTACGCCCGGGATAAAAACAAAGTATTTTACACGCGCCGTTACTTTGGCCCTTGCACGATAGAGCAAGCAGATCCCAAAACATTTTCAGTTCTCAGTGAAAGATATTCAAAAGATAAGCAGTACGCTTTTCACGAGTGTACGATAATGAAAAATGCAGATTCAAAGACCTTTAGAGTCACTTCAGGCTTTATCGCAAAAGACTTAAAAAATGTTTTTAGATCTGGCAAGATGGTCGCCAGTGCTAATCCCGGCACATTTAAGCATATGAAGCATCGCTTCAGTAATTTGAACTTCTATAAGGATGATCAACATGTCTACTATTTTAAAAATATAGTAGAGGATGCGGATCCAAGCACATTTAAAATTGTTGGGAGCTATTTTTCGAAAGACCATCAGTATGCGTTTTTTTGCTCAAAGAAATGCCACAAAATTTACAATACCGACATAAAGACTTTCCGCACCATGACGATTCACAGCAATTGGGCGAACGCTAGCGTTTATGCTCGCGATAGAAACAGCGTTTTTCTGTGCGGAACTTAAAGAAAAAGACCCTTGCGCGGTGTTGCCGGATTCAGACCCAGATTCTTTTGAATATATCGGCAAATATTTTTCAAAAGACATGAGCAACGTGTTTTTTAAAGAAAAAACAGTTAAAGGAGCAGACGCTGTGACCTTTGAAATATTTCAGGCGGATGACCATAAAGGACTATATCGCGCCAGGGATAAGAACAGTATTTATAAGATACAAAGAGTAAGCGCTCCCGTTTTCTACGAATATAAATTAGAAAATGGCGAAAAAGAATAGTGAGCTTTCTAAGGGTACTAATGACAAGTTAAAACTCAGGATACCGTAAATTCCCAACCAGGTTTCTTATCCTGCTGTTACGGAGTTCCAAAACGCAAAGGCACCCGGCCGCAAAATCCGATAATGGCTAGCCGCTACCAAGTGCCGGCCAAGGATGTAATTAGCGGTGAACATCAACCACAACCCGAAAACCTTAGTGACAATTCCTGGATATCAGACTGCAACGGACTTCTTCAGACACCAGCTGCTGCGTGAATTACGAATTCGCCAGAGACAGGTTTGCTTTTGAAATCAGCCGTAAATAGATAGCTTATGGCCGCCACGTAAAATAGTGACTATCATTAGTACCAAAGGGATGGTGTTGCGCGTTGGTATTTTACCAGCACAAAGCGAGCTAAATGTCAGCAATAGTACGACAGACTGGATATCCGACAAATAACTGGAGAGTGGGGTTTCTGGTAAGGTGCATCAGCCCGGCTACACTTCCGTTAATTTTCAGGTCCCATTTTGTACCAGCGAGGCGCTATGTCCGGGTGTTACCTAGAAGGCTACTGGATTGATGGCGAAACTGTTTACCGCATACCCATAAACGCCTTTCCCGCGTTGGTTGGCAGAGAGACCGGCCTGGCTGTCACATTGCATTCTAATAACGTGTCACGCCAGCACGCGGAATTACTGCAACAGGCCGGACAACTGCTGATCCGGGATCTGGGGAGTACCAACGGCACTTTTGTGAATCATGAGCCGGTTGCTGATTGTCGGCCACTAAGTTCCGGCGATGTCATCCGCTTCGCAGATATCGAATTCCGCCTTAGACAGGAGAACGGCGAAGCACATCAACAACCCGCGCCGGATACCACCGTTACGGGTTATTTCCCGCCCGACGAGCATGTCGATCGTATACCAATCGGCGCACAACATCTCGAAGAATTGCTGGAGGACAAGCTGGTTCTACCCTTATTCCAACCGATCGTTTCCACTGTCGACGAACGCATCATGGGCTTGGAGCTGCTGGGGAGAGGCAACCATCCGGAATTGTCGGAATTGCCGGTACCCCTGTTCTTCCTGGCCGATAGCCTGGGACGAGCCGTTGAGTTAAGCGAGATCCTGCGCGATGTCGGCGTGCAACGATGGGCGACTTCATCGTTTCGCGATATCCCCCTGTTCGTAAATACACAGCCCAAGGAATTGAAAGACTCGCGGCAGTTGATAACTTCTCTGCGAGCCCTGCGCAATAACTACCGGGACGTGCCCCTCGTACTGGAAATACATGAGCAAGCGGTTACGGATCAGGAAACGTTGTATACCTTGAATCATGCATTGCAGGGCATGAATATCGATCTTGCTTACGATGATTTTGGTGCCGGTCAGGCGCGACTGCTGGAGTTGATGAACATACCCCCTTACGCTGTGAAATTTGATATTTCGCTTATCCGTGGTCTGGATGAGGCACCGCGCCAGCGTCAGGATATGATCGGCTTATTGGTCAAGCTGGTGAAAAAAGGGCATACACTCGCTCTGGCCGAAGGTGTGTCGAATTCCCGCGAACTGGCGGTTTGCAGACAACGTGGGTTCGATATGGTCCAGGGCTTTGTTTACGGTGAACCCGTGCCGCTCGAACAGCTGAATGCCTTGCCCACGTTGGGGCAACAATAAATGGTACTAATGACAAGTTAACGTAAATCCAGTCCAACCGGCGCCCGATCACACCTTCTCCACATAGAGGAATCAATGGCTTAGCTTCGCCTGGCCGCTCTCTATAAGCGCCAGAATCGGTTAACTTGACATTAGCACCTTCAATTCTTGTGCACTAGCTCCAATTTTAGTAATCCACAGCAGGTTATTCACCGCAATTGAAGGACTCATTGGTTCCGAGCGGCGAGCTGCTGGATCAAGCCATCCAATCCATGGATTCGAATTTCCTGGCCAAAACTCGACCGGTAGTTCACCGCCAGGCTAACGCCTTCGATAGTTACATCGTAGATCTTCCAGCTAGTACTGGTTTTGTAGAGACTGTAGTCCACGGTCACCGGTGCGCCACCCGACTGCTGCAGCTTTGTCCGTACTGCCGAGCGCTTTCCATCCGGTGTCATTTTTAGTGGCATGTAGTCAACTTTCTGTCCGGCATACTCAGCCAGGGCGACGGAATAGGTGCGGATCAGAAGCCGCCTGAATTCGTTGCTAAAACGTTCCCGCTGTAGATTGGTTGCTGTACGCCAATGTTTTCCGAGGGTTAAACGAGAGAGGCGCATAAAATCGATACTGGGAAGAATATTCTCTTCAACCAGGGTTCGCAGTTTATCCGGGTTTAATTTAGTCTCCGGTGCTTGTTCCAGCCTGACCAGAACGCGTTCGGTTGTTGCACGGATCATATCTACAGGATCCTTACTGACGGCGATGCCGGGCATGGGTAACAGGAACAGAATCAAGGCAAAGGTATATGATTTCATGGCGTCTTCTCCTCCTTGCGGATCTTACTGTTTCGCGAACGGGCGTCATGTTCAGTTTGTTCGCATCACGACGATGATCTCTACTTCATCACTGACAATGGGTCTCAGTGAATCCAGTCCGAAATCGCTGCGTTTGATCGTTGCTATCGCCTGGTAACTGTCGACGTCGTAAATGTGAGCTCGGCCAACGGGTGCAACATCAAATACTACCGATCTTGTTGTTCCATGCAGGCTCAGATCACCGACAATCTGTTCGGGACCGTTTCCGCCAAGAATCAGGCGCGAACTCGAAAAGGTGATTTGTGGGTAACGTTCTGCATCGAAGAACGTTGGGCCGCGTAACAATTCATCGCGCCAGTCATCATTGGTATTGACGCTACTGACGTCGATGCGCATGCGGGCACTTCCGGTTTGCCGATCATCGCTTTTCACGAGTTTCCCGTTGAGTCGATCGAAGTGACCGACGATCCGGGCCAATCCAAACAGCTTGACCTGAAAGCGAACCGAAGCATTGCCGAGATCGATCACCTCAGCGGCTGGTCCAAGAGGGGGTTCGAATGCCTGACCAACGACAGGACCAAGACTACCTGTGACGAGGATCACGACCTTTGTCATGGTACGAAGTAACTGTCTCATGGCGCCCTCTCTGTAATGTAGTTGACCGGTCGGTTTTGTTACTGACCAAAAAAAATCACCCAGGTTTCACCGGAATCGCCAAACTAAGCACTGCCGGTCCAAGCTTCCTGACAATCTCCGGGTCGTTCCGAGTCTTGGCAACCAAGGTTATGCCTTCCAGATAGGCAACCATCGCCTCCGCAGTGGCCCGGGTATCCAAACCTGAAAGTTCACCCACCGCCACCGCTTCTTTCAGGGCTTCTTCAATTGGCGCCTCGAGATCACGAAATATTTGATTTACACGGACCCGAATCGCCTCATCCTGGGTGCTCATCTCGCTGGCCAGGTTTCCATACGGGCAGCCAAGCATCTGGCCGGTTTGGTTCTGCACGGCCTTGTGATGCTGGTAGGTCCTTTCCAGAAAACGCTCGATCCGCTGCAAGGGTGGGATGTCTCTGGTAAAGGCATCGACCAACATGGCTTCCCGGGTCCGGTTCCAGGACTCATCCAGCATTGCAAGTGTAAGATCCCGTTTCGAAGGAAAAAAATGATAAAAGCTGCCCTTCTTGACGCCGGCCTTCTGACATATCTCCTGGACTCCCACGTCCGCATAACTACGCGCGTAAAAGAGCTCCTGTGCGCTGTCTATCAGACGTTGCTTGGTGTCGTGTACCTGTTCCATGGGCAAAACTATAGTTGACCGGTCGGTTCATGTCAAGTCCAGTATGGTGTCCTGGTCAAGCGGATTGTAAATTGTCGCGTGAATTCGAACACTTAGCTAGTCTTGTTCCAAGAGGCAACCTTCCCTACTCTACCCTGCCATGCAGGTTCTGCTGCTGATGCTTGCACACTTGTTGACAACACTCGCCAAACTGCCTGGACCTGGCGTTGCCAAGGCGATCGTCGCCGATAGCCTTCTCATGAAACAGCAACGCCTGATCATTAATCGATCTCGTCGATGTGCGCCCAATCTGACTGCGAGTTGCTTCTTGAGCACACGGTTCTCCTCGATGAGATAATCGACGACCACCTGTTGCTGGCGGTTGAGCCAGCCGGCCAGGGCGATTACAAGGAGATGGAAAGGTTGATTGCGTTCGACATAGCACGAACAGATTATCCTGAATATTATTCGGTAATAATATCATACGGCTCGTTCGTATTTTTACACCCTACGACGTCCTATCTCCGGCTCAGCTTTGTGCATGCATTTTCAACCAACTCTCAACGTTTCTAGAGAAACTATCTCGTTCCACAACACCATTATTACGAGCATTAAAACGGATTTGATAATGTTGATCTACTAATTGTTGTAATTCGACCATTTCAATATGGTATGAGTTTGAGATTCTAAGCAACCATACTTTTATGCTTTCCCCCGGCTCTTTTGGTGAAGTGTTGTGTTCAAGGTGTTTGATAATTTTATAGAACGGCGAGTCGCTTCCGGGAATAACTGTTGATTTTTTGTTTTCAGTCTTTTGATGCCATTGGAGTTTAATTTCTTTAAACGGGATTCTTTTCAATGAATAGATCGTTGCTAAAAACAGGCCAATCACCAGGACATAATCCATAAAGTTACGCGGCTTTGCAATCCACCATTGGTAAGTTGCGTGTGTTAGGTGAGAAACCATGTCATAGATGTCTTGCCACCAGGGTGCGGATTCGGCTTCCAACGCTGCCCATGTAGAGGGTGTGTAGTCCAGCTCCACCCAGTGGCCACCAATATAAGCCAATGTCCAGGCATGGGCATGTCGTTGTCTTACAATAAACAGTTTTCTCTCCGGGTCATATTCTGACATTAAAAAGCCGGACGCATAACGCGTAGGTATGCCTGCGGCTCGAAGTATCAGTGCTCCCGCAGTGGCAAAGTATTCACAATGTCCTTTGCGGCTTTTACGTAAAAAATGGCTCAATGGACTTAATACCAACCCAAACTGATCCTGTATCAAAGAGTATTTATAGTTTTCATCGAAGTAATTTTGTAGTTTTTGGGTGGCTTGTATCGGTGTTATTTTATCCAGGCCCAACTCGTTGACAACTTCGGCCATTAATTTTGTGTACACTGCCGGTATTTCCAGGTCTTTATCGGTCGTTTCTTCTGCTTGTTGATGTTTGACTCCATAGTTAACGGCGAAGTCCAGGAGATTGGGCGCGTTTTCGATGCGTACCGAGCCGTATTTGTTAATGTTCAAGTCGGCCGATTTTTCGTAGTTTATGGCATAACTTTCCCTTGGCAGTGCCAATACACCTTCACCTTTTCGTAAGTAAGTGGATATGTTTAACTGTCTGCCCGTTGCCGGAATATTATCAGACAAATACCAAGTGTTTAACTCGGACTGTTTTGACAAGCTTTCAATTGAACGGTCGTCCGCGTGCCAACTGCCACCTGAGTAACGATTGTATTCCGCTTGTTGCAGTAATGTGCTTGCCCTGAAAGTGGCAGGATCATTGTTGCGAATACGCATAATGATTTCTTCGGACATTTTTAAACGGCCTATATATCCGATGGCGGTGGAATTGCGGTTAAAGTTTCTGTGACTCCAGTCGGCCCGGAACCAGTGGGTAGTCAGCTCTTGCACCGTGCCCTGCAGTTGATTCAAGCCTATGTGAGCCACAAAACCTAATGACAAGGCAAGTCCCGAAAACAACAACCAAACCAGTGGATTGCGGTGTCGTGGTTTTACGCCCCATAAAAACCACAGAATCAATATCCCCGAGAGGTAATAAAAGATCTGTGTTCTCGGCGCCCCGACACTGGCGGCAATCAATGTCATAAATACGTAGGGCAGTCGCAAATCTATAGATTTATTCGCAACGCTTGGGTCCAACCGTGCTCTCTTTCGCAATGTGGCCGCAATTGCTGTCAACGGTATGAGTTGGTTTTCGCTATAGTATTGTGCGGCGAGTATGACGAACATTACTGCGGGCAACCATTGCACCAAATAAAACAAACCATCGCTGCTGTAGTTTTGAAACAATACCGCTCCGGTGACCACAATGGCGACAGCGGTTAGATCCGACAATCGAATAAACTGTTTTTCGCTAATATTAATCCGCCAGGGTACTCTGTTCGCTGCTTCCAATAAAATCGCACAAATTAATCCAATGGGCCACAACTTCAGTTGCCATCCCCAATAGAATACAGTGGCGCCCATGAGACCGGGTGGGCAAGGAAGACGGGACAATGTCATGAAAAACCGCCTTGTACGTGAGCCAGGCGCGCCAGTCCTTGTTCTATGTTGCCAACTTGTACCCAGTGAATAAATTGCTGTTGGCCGTCCATGGAGCCCAATTCATCTTTCTCTGTTTTCGTGTGTGCGGTTTCGGTGACAATGATCACGACGACGTTAATGCCTAAGACTCTTAAGGCATTCACCAGTGTTTTACGTGATTCATCCCACTGCAACAATACACAGATAGCGCTGGATAATTGACCACTATGGTGTCGAACCAATTGAGCCAGGGGTTCGAAGGATTGATGATACTCGGGATTCACGCAAGCTAATATTTCCAGAAGATATTGCACATCGGCGGTATGCCGTCCGGTGGTAAAACGGTATGCCCGACGGTCAACAAACATTAAGTCTAATAGTGACTCCTGGTCAGCTACATTGAGCACCAAAGACGCTGCGACACTGACGGCTTCTTCAAATTGTGGCTTACTCGTGCTTTGTCCGTAGGTGTCTAAGATCAAGGCATGGCGTACAAAATATTCGTCTTCGTATTTTTTAACCACAGGCTTGCCGGTACGTGCCCAGCTTCGCCAATGGACATGCCGTAATGGATCTCCAGGCCGATAGTCGCGCAATCCGTGGAATTCGGCAGCTTCGCCTACTGAAGACGACAAAGACACTCCGCCTTGATGGTGTTGACGTTGGCCAGGCAATTGTATGTAGGGGACGGGATAACGTTTAGGCAATACTAACAAAGCCTCTTTGATGGTTTGCCTGTAAAAAGAGCGGAAAATACCACTAATATCCGGGCATCCAACATTAACGCCCTGGAAACGTATATAGCCGCGTCGCAATGGTGTAAGCGACAATTGCAATTTGACAGTTTCATTGGCGGACACTTCTGACAGTCGTTGCGTGGGTACTTCGGCGCCCGTTTTTATTTTTGCCAATCTATCCCAGCGTGGAAAGCCCACAATACGATCGAACCGGTTTTCCTGAACGCTTTGTGGATCGCGAAACTGATGCAGCTCTTGTTCTGTAGGTGATTGCAGCTCTAACTGGTCTACTATTAACAAATCGCTTTGAAGTTTTGAGGCTGTGTTACTTATGTTTATATGGTAATGAATAGGTTCTCCAACAGTGGCTATTGGCGGTAAAGTGCGTGTGCAGCTAAATTTACAGCGATTGAACGCAGCAAAAATCACTGCCAAACCAATTAATGACACAGATAAAGAGAATATCTGATAACTTAGATTGCGGCTGATATCTACGCCTATTACGCCACTGGCTATAATAACTGCTAAAACCAACCGGCCGGCAGGTGTGAATCGCCTACGAAACCAGCGGCTTACCCGGGAAACACGCTCAAAGTTTCTGACGCGGCCTTGTCGAAACATGACTATGCGGGAACGGGAATCTTTTGCAATATATCTTGCACGATGACAACGCCGTCTCGTCCGCTGAACCTGCTTTGCGGATCAAGGCTTAAGCGATGTGCTAACGCAGCGATGGCGATTTCCTGTATTTGTTCCGGGCTGACAAACTCCTGATCGTCGAACAACGCCAATGCTTGCGCAGTGTGCATTAATGTCAAAGAGGCGCGAAAACTGGCGCCCACCTTGACTCCTTCAGCTTCACGGGTAGCGTTGACGATGTCTACGATATAACGTTTGATTTCTTCACTAACATATACGGCTTTAATGGATTCACGTATGTGCAACACATCATCTGGTTCAGCGCAGTGCGGTAATCGCGTTAGTGGATGCGTTTTTCCATGGTTGGATAACAATTCCACTTCTTCTTCCGGTGACACATAGCCCAGGGAGAATTGTAAACCGAATCTGTCCATTTGAGCTTCGGGTAATGGGTAGGTGCCGTGGGATTCCACGGGATTTTGAGTGGCGATAACAAAAAACATATCGTCTAGTATGTAACGCTGACCATCCACGCTGATTTGTTTTTCCGCCATGGCTTCTAACAGCGCTGACTGGGTGCGCGGCGAGGCGCGGTTTATTTCATCGGCGAGTAATATTTGAGTAAATAAGGGACCTTTGTGGAAGCTGAAATCCTGTTGATGCTGATTGTAAATGGACACACCCACTATATCGGAAGGTAACAAATCGGGCGTGAACTGGATTCGTTGGAAGTCACTTTTTACCGAACCTGCCAAGGCCTTCGCCAATGTGGTTTTACCGGTGCCGGGCACATCCTCCAGCAACACATGTTGTCCAGTGAAAAAAGCCGCTAATAGTTTTCGAAGCGCGGCGTCTTTACCTTGAATGACCGTGCATACGTTTTCGAATATTTTCTGATACAGATTGTGTGATCGATTAAGTTGCGCAAGTTCGCCCATGATGGTGTTTCCGGCATTGTTTTCTTTGGTTAATGTAAAATATACGATTTTCTATTTTATCGACCAAGGTTCCAACAAGTTAACTCACTCTTTCCTCCGCATATATTGCCCGACAACACTGTTACATCGGCTACAGATACCGGTGGTACTGCGTGCTCTCGTATCCTCTGTTCGCAGGTGGAGCGAACCCGCTGTCCTTCGAATTGATCCTTGAGAATACGGTTCTCTTCGATAAGAACGTCCAATGAACATCTTTTTCATGAATCCAATTCTATCGACCGGCAGCCGGACCGCGGAGGCACCCGAGTTAACAGAGGGTGCCTCCTATAGCCTTTCATTCAGTCTTGACTGACCCATTATCCAGGTCTTTTCCAGATTGCCCGCTGATGACCACTGCCTGGTTTGCCACCTGCTCGGCAACCCGGTACCAGTCCAGATTCCGGGTAATGACCATCACCAGCGCCAGAACAGCAAAAATCAGCAGACTGCCCATGAGCAATGCGTTATCTTCGGAGCGCAGAATTAAGTACAGCATGCCATACAGAATAAGGAGCACGGCAGTGAATGCAACGGCGCGTATACGGCTTTGTAATACCGCACTGATATAGAATCCTATAACTCCGACGTTGGCCAGCGAGGCGATTAAATAGGCCCTTTGAAAGTCCAGGTGCTCAGAGAGCGATACCAGAAGCAAATAAAAGACGGTCAGCGAGCACCCCACCATGAGATACTGCATCGGGTGTAACCTCAGGGATTTCATGACTTCGAACAGGAAAAACGCTACAAACGTCAGTGTTATAAATAGAATGGCATACTTTACTGACCGCTCGGTCTGCTGATAGATATCGACCGACTGCATCATCGAAACGCCAAATGTATTATTGATGTAATTCTCGCAAGCTCCTTCCTGACATAACTCCAGAACCCGCTCCATGTCACTGGAGAAAGAAGACACTCGCCACACGGCATGAAAACCCTGATGGTCGATTACCCGTTCACTTGGCAGATAGCGCCCGATAAAACTCGGATGCAACCAGTCAGAACGAACCTCAACATGCGTATTTTTACCTACCGGTGAAAACTGCACAGTTTCCATGCCATGCAGGTTCAACTCGAAATCAAAGTGATATTGCGCAGGCTGTGTGTTTTCCAGCCCAACCACTCTCGCCCGCATTCCGCTACCATGCTGGTCCAGGCCCGAACCGGAGACAAATTCCTGTTTCTTATCGTTCCAGTTCAGGACTGGCTGGGTAACAATGCCACGAATGTCGCTAATTATCAGAGATAGATAAGCCTTGTCCCAGGCGATACTAATGTTATCCCTCTTTAGCAATTCCAGCACTTTTCGATTGTCAAAGGTACCTTGCACCACCAGGTCTGAATCATAGACAGGTATGGAGTAGATACCGCGGCTGCGTTCTTCTGTCTTTATATCCGCACTAGTCTTAAGATCCGTTGGTAACATAAGCAGTTGTTTGGCTTTGGAATAACTTTCATGCCTATAATCCTTTAATTTTTCGTCCCAGACTTTTCGTTGGTATTCTTGCGAGTATGGCAAAACCAGTATCGGACCGAGGAATTTCTGTTCGCCAGTCCAACTGGCCGCGATACTGCTTCTTGCCTGATCACGAAATGCACTGCGATCGCTGACCACACCCTCAACCATCATGAGCGGAATCAACAACCCCAGAATCAGCCCCGCAATAAGTAACAGTTTAATAAGAAATTTATTTTTCATCTCGTATACCCCAACAATGACTACACAAGGAGATTACAAGACGGTTGTGTACTTATGATGTGGTGAATATGTGAATTGCGTGTATAGAAGTCTGTTAGCCCGTAATTTCTTTGTGACTGTAGACGGCTGGCAGGCTCAAACGGGCCAAGGTACCACCCTGGGGATGGTTTTCGATAAGGATGCTTCCTCCGTGGAGTTGGGCAACCTCTCTTACAAAACTTAACCCCAGACCAGAACTCTTTCGGCCGCTGTCCGGCCTGGGTAAGGAGTAAAATCTGTCGAACAAACGGTCACGTGCATAGTCCGGTATTCCCGGCCCGCAGTCCTGAATATTCAAGCGGCAGGCACCTTGTTCCATGACCGCATTGATCTCGATCATGCCGCCATGAGGGCTGAACTGAATGGCATTGTCCAGCAGATTACTGATAGCCTGCTGCAGCAGAAAGCGTTCACCCTCAACAATGCATGACTTTTCAATATTCACATGCACTGTTAATGTATTTGCTTGCAGCATTGCGCTCTTATCCTGGCACAGACTGTTCACGAGAGTGGCCAGCGAAACCGTTTCCACGTGTTCCAACTCTCTCCGTTTCTCCAGGGAGGCCAGGTCGAGCAGATGATCAACCACCTCCCGCAGGCGAGTGCTTTCGTTGAGGATGTTGGCGACGAAGCGTTGCTGCTTCTCCCTGGGCATGTCCTCCCCCAGCAACTCGGCCGCACCGTGAATAGCGGCCAGCGGGCTTTTAAGCTCGTGGGTCAGAGCGTGGAGATACTTTTCCACATAATGTTTGCCCTCCAGTTCCGTGCGCATATCATCGATGGCTTCGGCAAGCTGGGCTAGTTCCTTTTCCCGAAGCTTCGGTACCTGCGCGAGTTCGCCGTGTTGTACATCATGGGCATAACGCGTCAGGTGGCGAATGGACAGCGTCAGCCAATACGAAACCAACAACCCCATCGCCAGGGATATTAAAAGCAGCCAGACTCCCTTTTCCCTGACATTACGAACTGCAGCTTCCACAAAGGGTTGTACCGCAACACTGGGCTTTCCGACCGACAGTACACCGACAATACGCCCATCATATCGAATGGGTGCTGCGACATACATGATGCTGCTGTACTCATCATCAGGGTCTTCCCGCGTAGTGCGGGCGCCGTACTGCCCTCTCAGGGTCAGGTAGACATCGTTCCAGTCGGAATAGTCCTCGCCTACGTCGCGACCTCTCGAATCGTAAACCAAGGTACCCGTATCGTCTGCGATATAGACAATAAGATTGGGATCACGCTTTTTAAAATACCAGATCACAGCGTCGATATTACGCAAAGAAAATGCGCGCATATCCGCGGCGAAATCTCCATCGTTGACACCGCCCTGAACGACCTCTTCCTTGACCACTTCTGATAAAAGGTTGGCCGTATCCACCAGGACTTCTTCCAGCGACTGGCGCATACCCGGGACCAGTTCTGCGGTAAATGACTGCATGACAAACCAGATCGCCAGCCCGACCAGTGCAAAGTAAGCCAGGAAAATGCGTACACTGAGATTCATTGGGTAGACGCTTTTATGCTATATCCCATCCCTCGATGGGTCCTAATAGGATCGGCATCACCAGTTATGGCGCGCAACTTGGTGCGCAGTGACTTGATATGGGTATCAACAGCCCGCTCCAGGCTGGTTTCCGGCTCCTCCCACACATTATCCATAATCTGTGTTCGGGTAAATACACGTTCCGGCTGTTTTAGCAGTAAACTCAGAATCAAATACTCGTAACGCGTCAGTTCCAACCGTTCGCCATAGTAGCGGATTTGCGCCTTCGCCACATCGACCTCGAACTCCGAATCGACTTTGTTATTGGATTCCGACAACGAGACTCGCTTCAGAATAACCTTCACCCTCGCTGCCAGCTCACGTGGGCTAAACGGCTTACTCACGTAATCATCTCCGCCGATCTCCAGGCCTACAACACGATCCACCTCCTCATTGCGGGCGGTTAGAAAGATAATGGGCACATTGGAAAACCGGCGGATCGACTTGCATACCTCGAAACCGCTTATATCAGGCAGCCCAACATCAAGAATAACCAGCGCAAAACTCTCGCCAGAGCACAAGGCATCCAGCCCCTCTCGCCCTAACTGATAGCACCGGGTTTCAAAGCCTTCAGTCTCGAGCGCATAAGTTACGGCATCGGCAATCGCAGGCTCATCTTCAATTATCAAAATCGAATGCAACTCAAAATTACTCCTCTAACAAGTGAGCTCAGACAATGTATTCTCAATAGTTTAAAACGCATATTATTTTGAATCGACAGCTTAACTTACAATCAAGCACAACGCATTGATTCCATGACCGTCCATTGTCTCAAGTTTCCACTTGGCCGTTTAGTACAAAAAACGGACAGATCACCTACCACGCCATACACTGTAAGAAAGTGCTGAGCCTGTCCTGCCGATTCGAACCGACGCGTCTGTCGTTCGCGTTTAGGAGCTCACCACGGATCTTGTTAAACACCTCGTCCAGATACCAGGCGTCACCCAACCGGCCTTGTCGTTTCTTAAGCTTTTGCGCGTATACCGGTCCAAATCGATTGCAGCGTTGCTGAATGGATTCATACGAGACGGCAATTCCACGTTCGGCCAAAAGGTCTTCAACATCACGCAAGCTCAGGCTAAAACGATGGTACAGCTAAACAGCGTGACTGATGATGGTCGGAGGAAATCGGTATCCATGGTATAACTGCCTGGCATCATTCATGCGTGTCGTCTGACCGATTTAGCGTGAAGTTGACAGTACCCGCCACAGCGTTTCACCTTGTTTTACGGCCCCTCACCACGCCCTTCCGGGCGGGGGTATTCAGAAATGATGCGATAAAGATATACGCCCACCATCAACCCGCCAAAACCCTTTTTAGAATAATCCTTTGCAACTAACTACGCGGTTCTTCTCAAGACATTGAGGGCAAGTACAAATACCTTGTAATCTCCGGGCACCCTCTATTGCGCTATAATTAAATACCTATGGTAATAGTTTGTATTACTCGTGATCTATATTTACGGGATGTTCAATGGCTACTAAGAAACGCCCGCTCACGAACGATGCAGTACGCGACAAGGTTGTCAGTTTCAAGCTGAATTCCAGCGAGTTAGGCCTGTTCGAAAGAGCATGCAAGCATGCTCGCAGGTCAAAACGGGCGCAGTTGGTCGAAATGTTGATTGAGTATGCGGAAAAGAACTTACTAGGTACTTGACAACACGTTCACCTATAGCGGTGACTGAAAGTCCCACGATGACGAGCAAAGCATCGAGGTAGATTAATGGGCCGTAATACGTCAGAAGAGAATCACGGCTACTTTAGGACTCGCGCCTACGATGCGTGGTTGCGGTTGCGTAACGGTTGCTATCGCACAATCGATCCACGTTACCCGGTGTTAGGCGGACAAGGTATCGATGTCTGCGGGAATTGGCGCATGGCGGCAGTTTGAATGAGCCCCCTCCTCCTCTTGATGGCCCTTTTGTTGACGCCGGCCGTTGCACTAAGCGAAATGAAGCAGCAGATCATTCAGTTCGAGGACGGAACCAGCTACTCATTGTCGGGTGACTGTTTCAGCGAGGTGGGCTGCGCAATGGCAGCGGACCACTCAAACGGGAGAATGGTAATTGGTGTTTGTCAGTATAGGTTATGCGCCTTGACGTCCCTCACTGACCCTGACGCTGACATAATCGTGATCGAACTGCCACTGGAATTGCTGACCGCAGATGACTAGCCAGTACAGCATCGAACACAATGGACGTGCTACCGACGAACATGAAGGCATACTCGAACAAATAGCCGATCTGAACGCTCTTCCCCGTTCGGGTAACGTCGCAATGCATGCAGTTCGCGGAACCTCACAGATTGAGGTGTTTTCTCCTCACTGATCGCGTGTGTTGTGGACTGTTTTTTCGGCTACTCCAACGCGATTTCGTCGTCGATGGAAATACTCAGATCCAGCGCTTTCAGACTAAGCGTCATACTCACCGGAAAGTGTTCGTTGCCTTTCAGTTCGCCTTTCTCCAGGCCCGTCCAAACCGCTTTTTCGATTTCGCGTTGGGAGGTGATGCCAACCTTTTTGAGAAACTTGCGGATTTCCTTGTTGAAGGTATCTTCGTTCATGGTTCTGTCCTCGAATCAGTTGTCGCTACCGGTGGCGGGCGTGTCGTACTTGATGTACTTGAAGCGCGGGTCGTCCGGCGTGCCTTCCAGCGGGCTCTGTTCGAGCCCGGGCTGCCACTGGATCACTTCCTCGACCTTACGGGCGAGGGCGAAATCCTTGTCGGTGATGCCCTTGGCCGCGTGATTCTTCAGTTTCACAATGACAAAGGCATAGGACACTGTTAGATCAGGATGGTGAAAAGCGGCTTCCGCCAGGTGGCCGATGGTATTCACCACCATCAGCGTGGCTTTCCAGCCACTGGTTTTGTACTTGCGGCGTATCCAGCCGTTTTCAAGGTACCAGAGCGGCAGTTCCTCTTTCAGTCGTTGCTCGGTCTCTTCATCGCTGTAGGTTTCTTCAGCATTTCGTTCTCGCCAGGCCATGGCACACCTCCTAGGGACAATTTCCCTGAATTGCGACGGCAATTTATATTGCGCTGCTTGTTGGTGGGTGGTGTTACGGATGTCTTAAGTATAGCCTGTGGCCACCAATAACATCGTACGTATTGACTCCGCTGACTTTTTTGCAATGCCGCTGGCGGTATCCTTGAACGCGGGGCGGAAGCCTAAGGTGCGATTGCCGGCACTCACGCCACCGGTGCCACTGAATACCTGGTTTTCGTCACGCAGCGTCCGAGCTGTGAGTAGGTCGCGCCGATCAAAATTGTGTGCGTTGTTCATGGCATGTCCCCGCTGAACGGTATTGCTGTTCGTCGGTTTCAGTGTAAGATTCAACAGGACATAACAGTATTCGTGCGCATACCTACGTGATTTCGGGAAATGCTGATGGTGGAGAGGTCAATTGGCCGCTGCCTTCAGAAAAAGGCCACCAGCTTATACCACTGGTGGCCCACTGATTGCCGGCTCACAGGCCAATGGACCGATTCGCTGTTGCTGAATTGAACAGCTGCCGTGCTTGCGAAGAGCCTTCTAGAGTGTTCTAGTTTTTTCCGATGTTCAGGAAGTTGCTGTCAAGTTATTCGTCGTAATACCA
>Ga0209456_10000655_pt1 | contig 18185 bp, 19 predicted proteins | sample COG_11_FD_184755 | JGI IMG/M metagenome (GOLD analysis project Ga0209456, IMG submission 184755) | Pelagic marine sediment microbial communities from the LTER site Helgoland, North Sea, for post-phytoplankton bloom and carbon turnover... | ecosystem: Environmental > Aquatic > Marine > Neritic...
GGAGATCGTGCAACACGAGACCTTCGGCCCGATCCTGTACCTGATCCCGTTCGACACGCTCGACGAAGCCATCGAATTGCAGAACGGTGTCGTCCAGGGCCTGTCCTCATCGATCTTCACCGACAACCTGCAAAATGCCGAGTACTTCCTCTCGCATGCCGGCTCAGACTGCGGCATCGCCAACGTCAACATCGGCACGTCGGGTGCGGAGATTGGCGGCGCCTTCGGCGGCGAAAAGGAGACCGGCGGCGGACGCGAGGCCGGCAGCGACTCCTGGAAGGCCTACATGCGCCGGCAGACGAACACGATCAACTGGGGCAAGGACCTGCCGCTCGCACAGGGCATCAATTTCGACCTGTAGGAGTATTGTGTCGTAGCGGTAGCCTCAATCGGCTGCCTCGATCAGCGCATCATACTCTGCACGAAACTCGGCATCTGCCCCGGATGCCCGAATCGCCTCGCGCTGTCTATCGAGGTCGGCACGCACGAATGCCAGCTGGGACTGTACGGCCGGGTTATCGAAGAACCCGGCCCAGCGCCCGTCGTTTTCGATGAAACGGTACTTCCGCCAGCCACTGTCGACCGCCTCTTCGAAGTGGCGAACTGCAGTTTTGATGTCGCCGCGCATCGCATAGTTCAGCACCTTCAATTCGAGGAACCCGGGACTGGCGGCCTTGAAGTCGGTCCGTAGCTGTTCGAGGTGACGGGCGCATTTTTCGAGCAGAATGTCAGCCTCTTCATCGCGCCCTGTCTGACGGTACGCATAGGCGAGCACGTGCATGAAGTCGAGCATTACCATTGAACCGCCGGCCACATTCTTCAGCGGGTCATCCGGGCTCACGACGCCTTCCATGATCGGAATGCCGGCTTCATAGTCCTCATTCAGCAGATAGATCGCGGCGACGATCTCGGCAGCGAATACGGTCAGTCGCGAGACATCAATCGAGTACTTCTTGTTGAGCTCGTCCATGAGCTTGATCATCTGCGGGTATTCACCACGCATCTTCAGTCGATAGATGTTGCGAAAGAAGCCGTTGACGGGCTGGGTATCGGCCTCGATACTCCTGTCGATCCAGTAGTCTGCCTCCTCGTCCATGCCGAGATCGAGAAAGATGTTGCCCAGACCTGACAAGGCCCAGGAGTTTGCCGTCCCGCCGTAGGCCCTGATGCGCTTCTGTCCCCATTCCACGGCCTTGGCGTAGCGTCCGTATTGTGCGTACAGCTGGTGTAATGACACGTACACCGTGCCCGGCGGTTGTGGCAGGTCTATAAGCCTGAGCAATTGTCGCTCGGCCTCCCTGAAATCGCCGCGATCCGAGTAACCCGTCGCCACGTTGGCATTGATGATCGGATTCAAAGGATCGATCTTGAGCGCCATCTCTTTGACTGTTAACGACTCGTCGACGCGCCCCTGGCTACGCAGAGCAATCGAAAGCCAGTTGTAGGCGTTCACGATCGTCGGATCGAGTTCGAGCGCCCTGCGCAGCGCCTTCTCCGCCGCAACAAAATCGGCTTGTTGGCCGTACTCGAGCAGCAGACCCTGTGCAGCATGCCCCATCGCCAGGTCCGGGACGAGTTCCAGGGAGCGCGCCACGTGCGACTGTGCGTCCTCGAGGATTGCTGCAAATTCACCGAGGTCGCTTCCGGAATCCAGGCCAATTGCCATCGCCAGGCCTGCGTGCGCCGGGGCGAAGTCCGGATCGAGTTCGACTGCCTGCCGGAACACTTCCTCGGCTTTGTTCGCGTAGCGCGGCGTGCGGGAACGCAGGTAGTCGAGCCCGATCAGGTACGCTTCGTAGGCCTCGGTACTGCTCGTCGTGCTGCCTGGTTCGATCTCCCGGGGCGCGATCTCGGCCACCATTTCCTTTGCGACCAGGTTAGCGATCTCGGATTGCAAGGCAAAAATGCCACGCATCTCGCGGTCGAATGAGGCGCTCCAGACCTGTAGCCCCGATTGATCCACAAGGCTCGCGCGAACCCGCACGTGATCGACCTCGCGGCGAATACTGCCCTGCAGCAGGTAACGTACGCCGAGGACCTCGCTGACACGCTGCGGCGTTAGGTCAGTGTCCTTGAAAGCAAATGAGGAAGAATACCCAAGCACATGAAGTTCTTGGAATTTTGAGAGCTTGTGCAGTATCTCCTCTGTGACGCCATCCGAGAAATACTCCGTGTCGGCGGAAGTATCGAGATTGACGAAGGGAATGACCGCCACAGAATTCGGCGGGCGTTCGGCAGCCGTTTGCTCCTCGGAAGTGGTTTCGGCAATCTTCTCGAAGCCGCCGTAGACCACGATGAGCGCCAGAACACCAAGTGCCGCGAGAATACCGTAGTCGGTACGCTTCAGGCTGTAGTCGACAGCATCGTCCTGGTCGACCGGCAACGTGCGAACGATACCCTCTGGCGTGATCTGGAACAGCCACCCGAAGATGATCGCGATCGGGAAGCCGACGATCGCCGCCACAAACAGGTAATGCAGACCGGCGTCAGGAATGCCCCAAGCCGGAAACAACGTTGCGCCCACTTGCAATGCGAGCCACGCGCCGACGATGTATAGCCCCATAACGCGAAACACACGTCGTCGGCGCATTTCCTGCCAAAGCTTCATAGGCACACTCTGATCGGATTTGCGGGGAACTATAACGTATCCCCGCGGATTAGCCGCGTGTCGAACGAGCGATCAAATCGTCTCGAAGCGATTCTCGGCGCGGTTCTTGCGGACCGCGCCGGCTTCGAATACCTGTCCGCTCATCGCGATGTAAACCCCGGGCGCCGCGACCTGCGCGACGGCGACGGCCATGCCGACATTAAAAACGGCATCGGTCTGGCGAAAACGTGCAGGCGTCAGAGCCCCCGTCAGGACGATCGTCCTGCCGTCGAGGTCCATTAGAGCCTCGGCCGTTTTCGGCATCGTATCGGTACCGTGCGTGATCACATAGCGCCTGGCGTCGTCCTTCTCGATGTACTCATGCAACGTGCGGCGATCCTCGTCTGTGACTTCGAGGCTGTCCTTGTGCATCAGCGCCACGACCTCGAAGTCGAAATCCACGAGCCCTTCGGCGAGGATATGCTGCACCTGCGACTCTCCGACCTCGAACTGGCTCAGGTCGTCGAAGTAGATCTTGTCGATGGTGCCGCCGGTTGTGAGGAGCTTGACAAACATGGTGGCAGCTAGCATGCCAGCAGATGTTACAAATCAAAAGCCCGAAGCATCGTCCGCGGACCCGCCGGGGCTGGTATTATTGGGGCATGAAGATCTTCGCTCATTCGTGGCGATGGCCACTCTCGATACCGCCGGTTCTCTGGCTCATCCTGGCCACACTCGGCACCAGCAGCGCGACGGCGGCCGACATCGTTGAACTTGAGGTCAAGGACGGAATCGGCGTCGCGACCGCTGACTACGTTATCAGCGGCATCGAGCATGCACAGGAAATGGGCGCCGGGCTGATTATCATAAACATCGATACCCCGGGCGGCCTCGTCAAACCGATGCGCGACATCGTGCAGGCCATACTCGGATCGTCGGTTCCCGTCGCGACCTACGTTACCCCGGCCGGCGCCCGTGCCGACAGCGCCGGCACTTACATCCTGCTCGCCAGCCACGTCGCCGCTATGAATCCGACGACTGTCATTGGCGCCGCGACGCCCGTATCGATCGGCGGCGGAGACGCGACGCCGCCCCCCCCGGACGGCGAAGAGGAAGAATCCGAAGAGCCGGCTGAGCCCAGTGGCACGGCGATGGAGCGCAAGATTCTCAATGATTCGGTCTCCTACATTCGCGGCCTCGCCGAGCGTCATGGCCGTAATGCCGACTGGGCGGAGAAGGCGGTGACCGAAGCAGCAACCCTGACCGCCTCCGAAGCCCTGGAGCAAAACGTCATCGACTTCATCGCAGAAGACCGTACCCGACTGCTCGAGCAACTCGACGGTCACGAGGTACAGGTCAGCGGCGAAACCGTCGCCTTGTCCACGGCGAACGCAACGATCGAAGCCTACGAGCCCAACTGGCGCATCAAACTGCTCGGCGTTATCTCGAACCCCGAGATCGTGCTGCTGCTCGGACTCATCGGCATCTACGGCCTTATGTACGAAGGCTACAATCCGGGCGCGATCGTGCCTGGCGTCGTCGGCGCGATATGCCTGCTGTTGGCGGCGTATGCGTTGCAGGTATTGCCCGTCAACTACGCCGGGCTTGCACTGATATTCATGGGTATCGCATTGATGATTGCCGAGGCCTATGCGCCGAGCTTCGGCGCGCTTGGAATCGGTGGTATCGCCGCCTTCATATTCGGCGCCATCATGATGTTCGACACGGGCGTGCCCGGTTTCGGCATTTCCGTCGTGTTTGTCACGAGCCTGGCGCTGGTCTTCGCGGCGCTGATCATATGGCTGCTCAGCTACCTGTTGAAACTGCGCCGGCGCGGCGCCGTATTCGGCGCCGAGTCGATCGTGGGCGGCATCGGCACCGTCATGGAGGACTTCGCGGGCGAAGGCATGATCTGGCTGGAAAGCGAAGCCTGGCACGCGATATCGAAGGTGCCGCTCGAGAAAGACCAGCAAGTTCGGGTGCTCGCGATGGATGGACTCATACTCGAGGTAGAACCCGTTCAGTCGACGGCGGACACCGACGCCCAGCTACAAACCTGAGACAGAGGAGTCTCTGATGGAAATTGCAACTATTGGCATCATCGTCGCGGTAGCCATCGTGCTGCTGTCCAACATGATCAAGATCCTCCAGGAATACGAACGCGGTGTCGTTTTCCTGCTCGGACGTTTCCAGAGAGTCAAAGGTCCGGGCCTCATCATCCTGATCCCGTTCATCCAGAAAATGATCAAGGTGGACCTGCGCGTCATCGTTCTCGACGTACCGACGCAGGACGTTATCTCGAGGGACAACGTATCGGTCAAGGTGAACGCCGTGATCTACTTCCGCATCGTCGATCCCGAGAAGGCCATCATCCGCGTTGCGAACGTGTTCGAGGCGACGAGCCAACTGTCGCAGACGACGCTGCGATCCGTACTCGGCCAACACGAACTCGACGATATGCTGGCCGAGCGCGACAAGCTCAACGAGGATATCCAGAACATCCTCGACGCGCGCACCGACAACTGGGGCATAAAGGTGGCCAATGTCGAAATCAAGCACGTCGACCTTGATGAGAGCATGATCCGCGCAATCGCGCAGCAGGCCGAGGCCGAGCGTGCCCGACGCGCCAAGATCATCAATGCCGAGGCAGAGAAACAGGCGGCGCAGATGCTCGCCGAAGCGGCCAATACTCTCGCGAAGGAAGAGCAGGCGTTGCAGCTGCGTTACCTGCAGACGCTCAAGGAAATCGCCAACGAGAAAACCAACACGATTGTCTTCCCGCTGCCGCTCGAGTTCGTCGAGCCGCTCGCGAAACTGGCGAAGAAAGCCGTCGAAAAAGCCTGAGTCGGGTCACCTCGCGGTCGCGACGGGCGGTATCGAGACCATGAACTCGGCGCCACCCAGGTCTTCGGACTTCCGGATCTTCAATCGCCCGCCGTAGGAGCGGGCGATGTCTTTTACGACGGCCAGGCCGATGCCGTGTCCGGGCGTGGCCTCATCCAGTCGCATGCCGCGTTCGAGGAGCGCATCGGCCGCATCCTGGGGGATGCCCGGGCCGTCGTCGGAAACCGTGAGCACCATGCCGCTGGCGATCGCCCTCGCACCAACCGACGGCACGATGGAGATACGAACCCTGCGCTCGCACCACTTGCAGGCGTTATCCAGCAGGTTGCCCGCGAGCTCGAGGAAGTCGCCGGTATCGCCGCGGAACTGCATGCCCTTCTCGACCCGCACGTCGAAATCCGGGTGCTTGTCGTGATACACCTTGCGCAGGCCGTCGACGAGTCTGGTGACCTCTTTTTCGACCGCGACGGATTGCAGGACAAGGTTGTCGGCGACCGACGCCGCTGGCTTCCGGAGTTGGTAACGCACGATCTCGTCCATGCGATCGATCTGCTCGTTGAAGCGGCCGCTGAAACCCTCCGACTGGCGATCGTTGAGCAGCGCACGCATGGCCGCCAGTGGTGTCTTGAGGCTGTGCGCGAGATTGTCCAGCGTGTACCGATAGCGGTCCGAACGAGCCCGCTCGCTGTCGATGAGCAGGTTCATGTTGCGCGCCACTCCGATGAGCTCGGTCGGAAACTCACCCGACAGGGAAACGCGGTTACCCTCCTCGATCTCGGTGATCTCGGTTTCGATCAGGCGCAGCGGCTTCAGCAGGCCACGAAGCAGCATGGAAAACGCCAGCAGCATCGTAAGCGCTACGGCCGCGAACCAGCCGAACAGCTGCCGCCGGAAACCCGAGACCTGTGCGTTGAACGAATCCAGGCTCTCCGCCACCTTGAACACGTAGGGCTTCGTCTCGCCGTCGTCGAGTTCCCATTCCACTGCGAGGCTCAGCGTGAGCAACGGCGTTTCATCCTCGAGCGACTCACGTGCAAACAGGTGGTTGCCGAGTTCGGGAACCACGCCCCCGGGTACTTCGAGTCCCAGCGCGGAACGGGAACGCCACAGCACCGCGCCCGCGACGTCGCGCAGCTCGGCATAAAGCCCCGAACCGATACGCTCGAAGCGCGGCTCGCGCAAACGATCGGGCATAACGAGATCGCCTTTGTCGTCGGGTTCGGCGGCGGCCAGCAGGGTCACGAGGTGGCCGTCCAGGATGTCGCGCCGTGCCTGTTCGCCGGCTTCAGTGAATGCCGTATCGAGTACGGCGATAGTGGCGCCGAAAAACAGCATCAACAACACACTGACAGAGACCAGCAGTCGGCTGCTGAGGGAGCGCATAGGCGGGTCTAGCCTGACTGATTACGCTCCAGTGCGAAGCGATAACCCCGCCCCCGGAGCGTTTCTATGGGCTTGATGGAATTGTCGGGGTCCATTTTCTTGCGCAAGCGACCGATGAAGACCTCGATCACGTTACTGTCGCGCTCAAAGTCCTGGTCGTACAGGCGGTCCGTGAGTTCGGCCTTCGAGATCACCTGTCCGGCACGCACCATGAGGTATTCGATGATCTTGTATTCGAAACTCGTGAGGTCGATGGTTTCGTCGTTGACTTTGAGTTCCTGGCGGGACATGTCAAGCAGCACGGGGCCGGCCGTGAGCTCGGACGAGGCCCAGCCCCCGCTGCGACGCAGCAAGGCGTTGACGCGGGCGCTGACTTCTTCGAAATGAAACGGCTTGACGACGTAATCGTCGGCACCGGCACTCAGGCCATCAACCTTGTCCTCCCAGCGATCTCGCGCCGTCAGGATCAGGATAGGATAGGTTTTACCCTGCTTGCGCACCTCGCGAATAATGTCGAGGCCCGATAACTCGGGGAGGCCGAGGTCGATGATCGCAAGATCGATCGGGTATTCGAGCCCAAAGTACAGACCTTCCTTCCCGTCGCCCGCCTGTTCGACGGCAAAACCCGATTCACCCAGTTTACGCGTCAGTGACTCGCGTAACGTCGCATCGTCTTCAATTACCAGCAATCGCATGTTGGCACCTCAGCGTCGGCAGCCATTGACCTTGTGCGTCCGGACCTTGCCGTCCGGGGTCAGGACCTTGATGTGATGCACTTCGCGGCCGCCCTGAACCCTGGTGTCAGCGCTGACGACGCGCCCGCCTGTGCGGCTGCGAATCTGCTCTATGGCCTGCGACAATGACGTGCAGTTGCCCTGCGCCACGCGATACTCCGGCTCGCCCTGGTATTGCACGTGCTGCTTCTTGAGGGACTGTTCGAGATCGAACGCCTCCGAACGCAGTGGCAGCAGTGCCAGGGCGGTGAGCATTACCAAAGTCAGGGTCAAACGCATGCGCCAAGTTTGGTACGACCGCAGGCTGATTGCAATGAAGCACGTCACATCGAATCCTGGGCTTACCCGGCCGGCCGAATGTCGACACGTACCCGCATCCTGCGACCCGGGTCATAGGGCATTTCGGTCATGTACTTCTGGCCTTTGTAGCGGTAGGTCACACGGTAGCCGTCAATGCGCTCCTCGCGACGCGACTCAAGGGTCGTCTCGCAACGCTTGACGGGGCGTCCGACCGTCTCGACACCGTAACGCTTGCGGGCATTCTCGCTGCCGATGGCCGCGCCGATGATCGTGCCCGCCGCCGTTGCAACATCATTGCCGTTGCCACTGCCGAACTGATGCCCGATGACACCACCGATAACCGCACCGACGAGTGCGCCGCCACGGGCGTGTCGTGCACCGTGATCGACCGTGTAATACTGCATCTCTTCCCAGCACTCGCGCACCGGCCTCTTGACGGTCACATAGTCGATGATCGGCTCCGATGAAATGACCTTCGCGTAGTCATACACAGCGCCGCCGCTACGGGCGACACGATAATCATAATCCGCGAAAGCGGCCGCGGACGCAGCAAACAGCAATGCTGCGGTAATCCTTGCTGTGATCTTTGCGTTCATTGTCCTGCTCCTTATCCAGAACGGCCGGTATTTGCCAGCCTGTGGACAAGGTTACGGGGGTCGCAATGAACTGGGGCTGAACGTCGCTCAGCCCACACGCCGCTTGGCTTTGCGCCAGTGATTCTCGAGCACGCCGAGCGACAAGCCCTTGATTTTCTTTCCTTTCCCAGTGATTTCGTGCTCCATGTCCCGGAACCGGCGCTCGAACTTGTAATTGGCGCCCGACAGGGCGTTTTCGGGGTCGACATCGAGGTGACGCGCCAGGTTCACGACCGCGAACAACAAATCGCCGAACTCCTCCTCGATCTTGTCAACCTGACGCGTGCCGACGGCCTGCTCAAGTTCCCCGAGTTCCTCCTGGATCTTGTGATTCACGCCCTGCCGGTCGGGCCAGTCAAATCCCACTCTCGATGCTCTCTTGCCGAGTTTTTGCGCCCGCTTCAGGGAAGGTAGCGCCCTCGCGACGCCGGCCAGGGCACTGCCGTCATCCCCGTCCTCGCGCTCGAGTTCCTTGATCTCCTCCCAGCTGCCATCGACCTTTCCCGCGGCGCGCTGCTGCTCGTCCCCGAACACGTGCGGATGGCGGCGAATCATCTTCTCGGCAATTACCCCGGCGACATCGTCGAAATCGAAGTCACCCGCCTCCTCGGCCATCCTGGCGTGAAACACCACCTGGAACAGCAGGTCTCCGAGCTCATCGCGCAGATGGTGCATGTCGTCGCGGGCGATCGCATCGGCGACTTCGTAGGCTTCCTCGATTGTGTACGGTGCGATCGTCGAGAAGTCCTGCTCAACGTCCCAGGGACAGCCCGTCTCCGGATCACGAAGCTGTTGCATGACTTCAAGTAATTTCTCTATATTTGTCATTACTTATTGTTTTAAAACCTTTTTCCTAAATGCCTGAAGCATCATCGCAGTGGCGCCCCAGATTCGCTGGCCTTCGAAATGCAGCTCCATCATCGTAACCGTAAGGCCCTCGAACTCGCGCTCGACGGGCCGATCATTGCGCGCATCGAGCAGGAATTCGAGCGGCACTTCGAACGCGTAGTCAACCTCTGTGCGATCGATGGACAGTTCGACCGCATGCCGTACAAGTCCGACAACCGGCGTGACCGCGTAGCCCGTGATGGTCGGCATGGAATCGAGATAACCGATCACAGACACATGAGCGGGTTCGATTCCAACTTCCTCGTGTGTCTCACGCAGTGCCGTGACTCGCACATCATCGTCGTGTTCTTCCATGCGTCCGCCCGGGAACGAGACCTGTCCCGGGTGGTGCTTGAGATCAGCTGAGCGCTGCGTCAGCAAGACCGTCAACTCGTCGCTGCGTTCCATGATCGGGATCAGCACACCTGCAGGCTTGAGGCCGGCGCTGAGCTGCCGCCGCATTTTTTTCGGCCAGCGATCGCTGCCCGCTGGCATCGTGACCGCCAGGGGGTCGCGCGGCAGCGCCGTCTCCGCCAATCGCTCCCGCAGGAAGTCCGCGGTCAGCCTGGCCTTGCTGCGGACGTTACTAATACTTGATTCCACCCTCGGTCAGCTCGGCCGGATCCAGCAGGCGGTCGAGTTCCTCCTCGTTGAGGTCCGTCATCTCCAGGGCCACGTCCTTGACCGCGCGTCCCTCGGCGTAGGCCTTCTTGGCCACGGCCGCACCGAGTTCATACCCAATGACCGGGTTGAGCGCCGTCACGAGAATCGGGTTGCGCTCCAGCGCCTCGTTGATCTTGTCCTCGTTGACCGTAAAGCCCTCGATCGCATTGTCGGCGAGGCTCGTACTGGCCGTTGCGAGAATCTCGATACTCTGCAGCAGGTTGTGGGCCACAACGGGCAGCATCACGTTGAGCTGGAAGTTGCCCGACTGGCCCGCCAGCATGACCGTGGTGTCGTTGCCGATCACCTGCGCACACACCATTGCGACAGCCTCGGGGATGACCGGGTTCACCTTGCCCGGCATAATGCTGGACCCGGGTTGCAGCGCCGGCAGCTCGATCTCGCCGATACCCGCGAGCGGTCCCGAGTTCATCCAGCGCAGGTCATTCGCTATCTTGGTGAGACTGACGGCCAGAACGCGGAGCTGACCGGATACTTCGACAGCCGCATCCTGGGTGCTGAGCGACTCGAAGGGATTGCCGGCCGCCTTGAAGGGCAAGCCGGTCTGTTCTTCAAGCAACAACGCGACTTTGGCGCCGAAGCGCGAATGGGCGTTGATGCCCGTGCCGACGGCCGTCCCGCCCTGCGCCAGCTCGGCCAGGCGGCGCATGCTGTCGCCGATGCGCTCGATGGCGTGTTCGACCTGCGAGCGCCAGCCAGCGAGCTCCTGTCCCAGCCTCACGGGCATCGCATCCATGAGATGCGTCCGGCCAGTCTTCACGATATGACCGACTTCCTCGGCCTTTTTCTCGAGCGTCTTCGACAGGTGGCTCAACGCGGGCAGCAGCTGCTGGTGAATGCTCAGCGCCGCGCTGACATGCACGCAGGTCGGGATCACGTCGTTGCTGCTCTGGCTCATGTTGACGTGGTCGTTCGGATGTATCTCCCTGCCCGCCGACTCGCTGGCAACGTGCGAGATTACCTCGTTGGCGTTCATGTTCGAGCTCGTGCCCGATCCCGTCTGGAACACGTCGATCGGGAAATTGTCGTCGTACTGCCCTTCTGCCACGGCTTGGGACGCCTGCTGGATGGCCACCGCGACATCACTCTTGATCAGGCCGAGCTCCGCGTTAGCCCCGGCCGCGGCCCATTTTACGAGACCGAGCGCCTCGATGAACCGGCGCGGCATCCTGAGCCCGCTGATCGGGAAATTGTTGACTGCACGCTGCGTCTGCGCGCCCCAGAGCGCGTCGGCAGGGACGTCGAGTTCGCCCATGCTGTCGTGCTCTACACGAAAACCTTTGTCGGCCATGACGGCTCCAAGCTGATCCGGCGCCAGGCGCGCCGATGCCGCGAAAACGTGTATGATTCGCGGTTTGTGAGCGCTTGTCCAGACTGGTTTGCCCGACATGAAAGTCTCCACCCTGAGAGCCCTTTCCCCGGCCGATGGCCGCTACTCCGATAAGGTCGATGACCTTCGCGACATTTTCAGTGAATACGGCCTGATTCGCTTCCGCGTTTTAGTCGAGGTTCGCTGGTTGCAGTGCCTGGCCGACGAGGCCGACATCCCGGAGCTCGGCCCGGTTTCATCCGTGATGAAAGACGTCCTCAACAGGATCGTTGACAACTTCTCGCTCGACGACGCCGAGCGCGTCAAGAAGATCGAGGCCACGACGAACCACGATGTGAAGGCTGTCGAGTACTTCATTCGCGAGAAGCTCGGCGACGGACCAGAGACGAGTGCGCTCAAGGATTTCCTGCATTTCAGCTGCACATCGGAAGATATCAATAACCTGTCCTACGCGCTGATGCTGCGTGCCGCCCGAAGCGCGGTGCTGCTCCCGCGTATGCGCGAGCTCAGGATCCAGCTCCGGAACATGGCGCAAAGCAACGCGGACGTCGCGATGTTGTCACGGACGCATGGCCAGACTGCCAGCCCGACGACGCTCGGCAAGGAACTGGCCAATGTCGTCGCGCGGCTCCATCGAGCCGAGCAGCAGTTCGCTGCTGTCGAGATTCGAGGCAAGTTCAACGGCGCGGTCGGCAACTATAACGCCCACGTGATCGCGTATCCCGATGTCGACTGGGCCGCGGTCAGTCACCGCTTCATCGAATCGCTCGGCGTGGACCCGAATCCGTATACGACGCAGATCGAGCCGCACGACTGGACTGCCGAGTATTCGCATGCGCTGCAACGCTATAACACGATCCTGATCGATTTCGCGCGGGACGCGTGGGGCTACATTTCGCTCGGCTACTTCACGCAGAAGGTTGCCAGGGACGAGGTCGGCTCGTCGACGATGCCGCACAAGGTCAACCCCATCGACTTCGAAAATGCCGAAGGCAATCTCGGGGTAGCCAATGCAATGCTTGGTCATTTCGCTGAGAAGCTACCGATCTCCCGCTGGCAGCGCGATCTCACCGACTCGACCGTACAGCGTAATTTCGGCGTCGCGACGGGCTACCTGCTCATCGCATTGCGGTCGCTGCAAAAGGGTGTCAGCAAACTGCAGGTTAACCAGGACGCCATTCGCGCTGACGTCGGCGAAGCCTGGGAAGTGCTCGCTGAAGCCGTGCAGACCGTCATGCGTCGCTACGGCATCCCGGAGCCCTACGAGAAACTCAAGGCGCTCACGCGGGGACAGGCGGTCACGAAGGATGTCCTGCACTCGTTCGTCAAGACGCTGGACATTCCGGACGTCGAGCGGAAGCGCTTGCTCGAATTGACGCCCGAGACCTATATCGGCCTGGCCGCGCATCAGGCGAAAGACATCTGAGCCAGGTGCTCAAGCTACCCGGAAACCTGAGCGCCGAGAAATTCCTGGCATATCACTGGCAGAAGAAACCGCTGTTCATGCCGAGCGCATTCGAGAAGGTCCGGCCGTCCGTGACCCGAAACGAACTGGCGTGGCTCGCTACATTCGAAGATGTGGAATCGCGCATCGTGTACACGGAGCGAGGACAACGCGGCACGCGTTATCGCGTGGAAACCGGGCCATTCGACGAAGAATTCCTGCAAAGACTGCCACTGCGTGACTGGACGCTACTCGTTCACGATGTCGAGAAGCACCTGCCGGCGATGCGCAAACTGTTCGATCTGGTGCCGTTCATTCCCGACTGGCGCATCGACGACCTCATGATCAGCTTTGCAGCGCCGGGCGGCGGCGTCGGTCCGCATCGCGATAACTACGATGTCTTTCTTTGCCAGGGCATCGGCATTCGCGAGTGGACGCAAACGACGGCGCATGTTGATGTAGACGAAAGTGCCAGTGAGGATCTCATGCTCGTGGAGCCGTTTGCAGGCGACCACCATGTATGCGTCGAGGGTGATGTGCTTTACCTGCCTCCGGGTGTCGCTCACTGGGGAACGGCCAAGCGCGCGTGTATGACTTACTCGATCGGCATGCGCGCGCCACAATACTATTTCGATCCGGATCTGGCGGTCTCCGAAGCCCGTCCTGGTTATATCTCCCCCGAAGCGCGCGAACGCGCCGGCCAACAGGGCGCGGAACTGGGGCGCGCTGTGACCGAACTAAAGGAATGGCTGCGGCCCGATCCACCTGATGAAGCGCTTGTCGAGCAGTTGCTCGAGAAACCGTTTCTGGCGCTGAAACTGCACGGCATGTCCCGCCTGGCGTTCGACGATGAATGCGTCTATCTCAATGGCAGGGACCATGGCCTGGCCGGGAACGAACGTGACGCCATGTTCGATCTCTGTACCCACCGTCGCCTGAATAGCGCGACATCAGTCGCTTGCAGCCCGACCTTGTTGCGCTGGCTTATCGATAGTGGCGCCTTCGAGATACCGGGCGCCACCTGACCATATGTGAAATCGTCGCGCTTGGGATTATTTTCGCAACATAGCTAAAACGTAGAATTGGCGCGGGATGCGAATGATTTTCAAATGGGATCGGACAGCCAAAACGTGACGCAGTTGGCAAGTCGCGGACCCCGCGGGCGGTAATATGGTTCGCCTATGGAACAGGCAGAGCAAGACAGCAAGCGTTGGGTAATCGCGACTCGTGAGGAGATGCGGCAGGCAGCGATCGAAGTCGTTCGCGAAGCCTCACGCAAGGTTTCGATATTCACCCATGACCTCGAGCCGGGCATCTACGACGATCCCGAATTCCTGGAAATTATCAAGCGCCTCGTGCTGTCGCAGACCTACGCGCGCATTCGTGTACTGATTGCCGACCCCTCGCGCGCCGTAAAGAGCGGGAACAATTTTGTACACCTGGGGCGCCGCCTGAATACCTATATCGAGTTCCGGCACGTGCGCGAAGACTTGCGCACGCACGCCGAAGCTTTTTGCATCGCGGACGAAACGGCGCTCGTCTATCGTCTGCAGGCAGGCCGTTGGGAAGGCATCGCCGATACGCATGAACCGGCCGTCGCCAAGCTCTACAGCAAGATGTTCGATGAAATCTGGCTCGCCAGCGAAGTAGAAATGGAATTTCGCCAACTCGGCATTTAGAAACACAGATGCACCCAACCGATCTGACAGTTGCGGCTGTCGTCGAGCATGAAGGCAGTTTCCTGCTCGTCGAAGAACATGCGATGGGGCGGCGCGTCCTGGGCCAGCCAGGCGGACACATCGAAGCGAACGAGTCGCCTGAAGAAGCCGTTATTCGCGAAACCCTCGAGGAAACCGGCTGCGATATCGCATGCGAGGACCTGATCGGCGTCTACCTCTGGATTCACCCGCAAACCCGGCAGCAGTTCCTCCGTATCATCTATGCTGCGTCTTTCCTGCGATGCGATGAAGAGCGCAAACTCGATGACGGAGTTCTTGGCCGGCAATGGCTGACCTTAAAAGAAATCGAGTCACGCCAGCCAATGTTGCGGTCGCCGGCCGTTCTGCGCTGCGTACGCGACTACGTCGCGGGGAAGCGCCAGGCAGATGGCGTGCTTAGCGGGATCATGCCGCTGCAGCAGAACGTCGACCAGGTGCTGGCTGCAGCCAGCCTCGTCTGATTCAAAGAACCTGAAACAGCAGTCCGGTGCCCCAGTCTGGACTGCTATTACTGAACCCTGAAAACGCGTAGAACTGGATCTGCAGTTTCTCTCCCAGTCGTCGCGACATGAACCCCGAAAACTCGGCAAGCGCGTCACTGTCTGCCAGGGCTGACTCACGGTAGTCATAATAGAAGCCGAGGCGTGTGCGGTCGCTGAGCGCGTAGACACCACCGACAGAGCCCAGCATTACGTCGTCGATTTCATACCCTTTCGGCTCACCGCGAAACTTGTAACCAAGCGAGGCCAGTAGCATGACCCGATCGTAGAATTTGATCAGGTCGGCACGCACCGTGTAGTCCTGCTCGCCCGTGCCGAGTCCCTTCTCTTCGTCGGCAGTACCGAACTTGATCTTGCCGGTGAGATCGAGCGCCAGGTTGAGATCGGCGCTATAGAAAACGTCGTAGAGGGTTGCGCCTGCGATGATGTCGCCCAGCCCGCTCTCGGTCGTCATGTCACCCGTTCCGGTTACGGGCTCGCTGCCAGGATCCGTTACCGTTGTCCCGGATGGCGCGCGTACGCTCAGATAAGGCACTGTCAGCTCCATTGACAGGCGTTCGAAATCGATTCGCGCCGTGACCGGTACGTAGATGTCCTCGATGTCGTCGCTACCGCCGTAGTCGCCGCTCGAGTACTCGATACCTGTGGTCCAGCTGATGCCCCCGTCTTGCGCGGCTACGCCGGCGCAGGCCAGTGCCAGCGCCAGCGCAAATGCAGTCCGAATCAACATGACTATTCGGCTTCTTCATTTTCAACCGGCGGATCGAGTGTCTTGCCCTGCGCTTTGGCGCGCTGCTGCATCTTCTCCTGGTGCTGCGCCTCCAGTTTTGTGTGGGCCTGAGGATCCGAATCGGTCAGTCGCAGCTGCTCGCGATACTGGTTTCGTTCCTCGACGCTCATGAATTCACCGCCATAGATATCCTTGTCGCCGAACGAGGCTTGGTCGGGCGCGTGCGTACGATCCTGGTCGCGGTCGCGATCCCGGCTCGGCGTGGTTGTCCGGTCACGATCACGCAGGCGATCCCGATCAAAGTCCTTTTGTCCGCGTTCGACCTGGGCGCGATCCTGCGCCTGCGCGCCGCCTTGCCCATGGCGCCCCTGTGCAAGGGCCGACATTGAAGCAAGCGCCAGTGCTGCTGCGGTGAGTATGCTGATGGTCGTCTGGATTCTCATGATTTCGCTCCTTTTGGGAAGTGCTCATGAGAACAAACGAATAAACTGATGAATGGTTGACGAGCGATACTAGGTAGTTATACGTAAGCGTCAATCGTCCAGGACGTAAGCCTCCGCCTCGACCTCGGTAATGGCGTCGATGCCGTCGAGGCTCTGCAGGTTGTTTTCCACCTGGTACTCTCGCACGGCGGCTTCGCCCTTCTTTTTCAGCCAGTTCTGTGACGATTCCCGGTGCCCCCTGAATTCGTAGGTGGGTACGCCGTAACCGCAGGAGTCGGAAATCCGGGTGACGTGAACCTTGATGAAGGCGCGAACGCCGAGACCGGGAAGATCGAACAGCCCGGCCAGTGCATCGAAGCCTGCATCGAGAGGCGTCACGACTTCGCCGGTGCCGTGAAAGCGCATGATCTGTGGCGGACCGTCGAATGCGCACATCATGATCACGATTCGACCATTCTCCCGGACGTGCGCAATCGTCTCGACGCCGCTGCCGCCATAATCCAGGTAGACGAGCGTGCTGTCGTCGAGTACCCGCAAAGAGTCGTGCCCTTTGGGCGACAGGTTGACCCTGCCATTCTCTGCCAGCGGCGCTGTCCCCACGAAGAACATTTGCTGCCGATCCATCCAACGCCGGATCTTTTCATCGATGCGCTCGTACGTCTTGCCCATGGTTTCGACCCGAATTCGGCTGTGTGACAGGGCAACCTTACACCACTTCCGAAAAGCGCTAGAATCCGCCGCCTATGGCACCGTCGCTTGAACAGGTTGCTGGCAAACGGGTCATCCTCGGTTTATCCGGGGGTGTCGACTCGGCCGTGGCCGCGATACTCCTGAAACAGTCGGGCGCCGACGTGCAGGCCCTGCACATGACAAACTGGGAAGACGACGACGGCTACTGCACGGCTGCGGCGGACCTGCAGGATGCGCGCAGCGTCTGCGAGCAGCTCGACATCCCGCTGCATCATGCGAATTTCGCGCGCCAATACCGCGACCAGGTATTCGAGTACTTCCTCGACGAGTACCGTAAAGGACGCACACCCAACCCCGACGTACTCTGCAATCGCGAAATCAAGTTCGGCGTGTTTCGCGACTACGCCAGAAGGCTCGGCGGCGAGTTGCTGGCGACGGGTCACTACGCGCGAACCGGCATCGTCGATGGTCATGGCGCGTTGTTCAAGGCCGCTGACAGGAACAAGGACCAGAGCTACTTCCTGCACGCCGTGAGCGCAGAAGCGCTCGCCGAGACCGTGTTCCCGCTGGGAGGCCTGCAAAAGAACGAGGTCCGCCGGATTGCACGGGACTCGGGACTGAGCGTCCACGATAAGAAGGACAGTACGGGAATCTGCTTCATCGGAGAGCGGCCGTTCCGCGAATTCCTGAGTACCTACCTGCCCGCTAACCCGGGGCCTGTCCGCACGCCGGGCGGCGAGGAACTCGGCGAACACCTAGGGCTCATGTACTACACGCTCGGGCAGCGCCAGGGACTCGGCATTGGCGGGCGCCAGGATCGCAGCGACGAGCCCTGGTACGTCGTCGCCAAGGATCTCGATCAGAATGCGCTGATCGTCGCGCAGGGCGAGCATGAATTGTTGCTCAGTCAATGCCTGACGGCGACAGACGCCGCCTGGATCGGAGCAGCCCCGGCGGGCCTCGAAGACGGGCTGCGTTGCAAAGCCAAGATCCGGTATCGACAGGACGACCAGGACTGCGTGGTGGTCTGCCTGGGTGGTTCGAGGCTGGATGTCACTTTCGATGAGAAACAGAAGGCTGTGGCCCCGGGCCAGTTCGTGGTCTTCTACGACGGCGAGCAGTGCCTGGGCGGGGCCGTCATAGACCAAAGTGGATAAGCAGGCGGCCCGGCCTTTCGCTATAATGCGCCCCCCTGCGGCCGTCTGGCCGCACCCGGAAACTAGACAATCAACAACCTGAAAACCCCGGAGAAACAACGATGACGGACAGCTTCGG
>Ga0209456_10000658_pt1 | contig 18066 bp, 21 predicted proteins | sample COG_11_FD_184755 | JGI IMG/M metagenome (GOLD analysis project Ga0209456, IMG submission 184755) | Pelagic marine sediment microbial communities from the LTER site Helgoland, North Sea, for post-phytoplankton bloom and carbon turnover... | ecosystem: Environmental > Aquatic > Marine > Neritic...
CAGCGCATTGACGGTCTTGATGGACATCATCGGGCCTTCAAAGGTCGACATGCCGTAGAAGGACAGAGACACGATCAGGAACTTCAGGATCGGGTCGGTGCGCAGTTTGTGCCACGCGCCGGACAGGGTCATGATGCCATTGATCATGCCGCCCCAGGAGGGCGCCAGCAGAATCAGTGAAAACACCATACCCAGTGATTGGGCCCACACCGGCAACGCCGTGTAGTGCAGGTGGTGGGGGCCGGCCCACATGTAGGTGGAAATCAGTGCCCAGAAATGCACGACCGACAGTCGGTAGGAGTACACCGGACGGCCCGCCTGTTTGGGTACGAAATAGTACATCATGCCGAGGAAACCGGCGGTCAGGAAGAAGCCTACCGCGTTGTGTCCGTACCACCACTGCACCATGGCATCGATGGCGCCTGGGTACACAGAGTAGGACTTTGTCAGCGATACCGGCAGTGCGGCGCTGTTGACCAGATGCAGCACGGCGACGGTGAGAATAAATGCGCCATAGAACCAGTTGGCCACGTAGATATGTTTAACCCGGCGTTTCATGATGGTGCCGAAAAACACCAGGGCATAAGAGACCCAGACGGCGGTGATCAGTAAATCGATGGGCCATTCCAGTTCGGCGTATTCCTTGCTGGTCGTGATACCGAGCGGCAGTGTAATGGCAGCCAGAATAATCACTGCTGTCCAGCCCCAGAAGGTAAAGGCCGCCAGGCCATCGGAAAACAGTCGTGTCTGGCAGGTGCGCTGCACGACGTAATATGAGGTGGCGAACAAGGCCGAACCGCCAAAGGCGAAAATCACGGCATTGGTGTGTAATGGCCGCAGGCGGCCAAAGTGCAGCCACGGCAAATCCATACTTAACTCAGGCCATACCAGTTCGGCGGCGATGATGACGCCGACCAGCATGCCGACGATGCCCCACACGACGGTCATCACCGTGAACTGGCGCACAACCTTGTAGTTATACGTGGTCTGTGAATCCATAGCATTTTCCTATGAGTTGATAGTTTTTCAGGAAAAGCAACAGCTTACGCCGTCGCCGTTAAGCGGTGCGGAATGTATCAGAACGTATTACCGGCTCCGAGCTCACATATCATGGATGCGACATCAGTTCCGGGGGCTGGAGTAAAAGCCGGCGCTCTGGCCGTGACCCGTGCAGCCTTAACAAAAGTACTCATCAATGCATCTCCCGAGTGAGCGTTAAAAACCGGGTGTCAACTCTGGAGGTTGAGGCAACTCGCTGCCTTGACGCAGATCAATTGTATATCAGATTTGGCTAATAGTCTTGGGCATTAGAGGGATTCAGTGGTGGCGATGCTGCTCGGGGAGGCCATCGGTGCAGCGTGCACCGGAGAACACACACAGGCGGGCACGGTCGATCAATTCGATATGTTTGCGATCGACCCTGAGCAGGCCTTCATTCTGGAAGCGGGTAAACAAACGGCTCACGGTTTCCAGGGCCAGTCCCAGGTAGTTGCCGATATCGCTGCGCGACATGCTGAGGTTGAACTGATTGGCGGAGAACCCGCGTCTTCTGAATCGGTTTGATAGGCCTATAAGAAACGCCGCCAGGCGTTCTTCAGCGGATTTCTGTCCCAGGATGACCATATTATTTTCGTCATCGCGGATTTCCTTGCTCATCACGCGCAACAATTCGTGCTGTAAGCCCGGTAACTGCGTGCCCAGCGATTGCAGGTCGTGAAACGGAATTTCGCAGAGACTGGTGGTTTCCAGCGCTTTTGCCGCCAGCGGATAGTTGCCTTCCGCGATGGCGTCAAGGCCGATCAGTTCTCCGGGCAGATGAAAACCCATGACATGTTCCTGGCCGTCTTCCGATGTCGCGTAGGTTTTTAACGAACCGGAACGCACCGCATAGAGACACTGGAAGGAATCCCCGATCCGGAACAGATGGTCACCACGCAGCAGCGGGCGCTTGCGATCGATGATCGAATCCAGACGATCAAGATCGTTACGCCCTATTCCGACCGGCAAGCAGAGTTCGTTCAGGCTGCATTCCTGGCAGGCAACCTTGATATCTTTGAGCGAAGTAACTTTTTCGAGTTTTCGGGTCGGCATGCGTGCACACTTTTGGAACACATGCTTTAATTGGAACACATGGTCTAACCCGGAGCAAATCCACACGTGCAGATCAACTGAACATATGAGATGGAAGAAGTTTCGCTGCGGCGGTTCTCTAAAAGCCGCATTTCAGCTACGATATAAAACACGGTTGAATGTCTGATTTGATTGAACAAAAAATGCCTCCAAGAACAGCGCAGGTAAAGCGTGATACCCTCGAGACGCAGATCGAGGTAGGTCTGAGCCTGGACGGTAGCGGTGATGCGGAACTGGATACCGGTGTGCCGTTTCTCGAGCACATGCTGGATCAGGTCGCCCGTCATGGTCTGTTGGACCTGACCATTGCGGCAAAAGGGGATTTGCACATCGATGCGCACCATACCGTGGAGGATATCGGCATTACCCTGGGGCAGGCCTTTGCCCAGGCGTTGGATGACAAAAAGGGCATCCGGCGTTACGGGCACGCCTACGTTCCGCTGGACGAGGCGTTATCACGCGTCGTGATCGATTTTTCCGGGCGTCCCGGCCTTGAGTACCACGCCAGTTTTGCCCGTGCACGCATCGGTGACTTCGATGTGGATCTGTTGCACGAATTTTTCCAGGGTTTTGTCAACCACGCCAAAGCCACTGTGCACATCGATTGTATACGCGGTGACAATGCGCACCATATTGCCGAGACCGTTTTCAAGGCATTTGGGCGGGCGCTGCGAATGGCGGTTGAGGCGGATCCAGGTATGGCCGGTATGATGCCGTCCACCAAGGGGAGCTTGTAAGCCATTGTTCCATTTGTGCAATATCGGCAGATGCAGGGTCGGTTTTGTGTTGATGAAACACTAGGCAATACCGGTTTAGCGGCCGTGCTAGCGATCTTTTCATGATGTCAACGATTGCCATTATTGATTACGGAATGGGGAATCTGCATTCCATCGCCAAGGCAGTGGAACACGTTGCGCAGGATACCCGGGTGATGATCAGCTCAGATCCCGAAACCATCATGGCCGCTGACCGCGTGGTATTTCCCGGAGTCGGTGGCATCGGCCACACCATGGAGGAACTGACCCGTACCGGCCTCGGTGAGGTAGCGCGGCAAAGTGTGGCCGGTAAACCGACGCTGTGTATTTGCGTGGGTATGCAGGCCTTGTTTGAGCGCAGTGAGGAAAATTACGGTACCGCCTGCCTGGGGCTGGTTGCCGGGCAGGTATTGCGTTTCCCGGAAAACATGCGCACTGCTGATGGCGCCAAACTCAAGGTGCCGCACATGGGCTGGAATCAGGTGCACCAGAATCCCCATCCGCTTTGGCAAGGCATTGAACAGGACAGCCGCTTTTATTTTGTGCACAGCTACTATACGTCCCCGGCCGAAAAAGGTCTGCAGGCAGCCACGTCTGAGTATGGGTGTGAATTCTGTTGTGCGCTGGCGCGGCAAAACCTGTTTGCAGTACAGTTCCACCCGGAGAAAAGTCAGCGGGCGGGCTTGAAACTGTTGCGGAATTTCAGCTGTTGGGATGGCCGGGTCTGAACCAGATTATACTAGAATGAGGTTAATAATGTGGGCTATCTCCAATGTTCGGCTTAGTAAAATGAGGATGGAAGCATGCTGCTTATTCCTGCCATTGATCTGAAGGACGGTAAATGTGTGCGACTCCGCCAGGGACGCATGGAGGATGAAACGGTTTTTGCCGATGATCCGCTGGATATGGCGCAGCGCTGGGTGGAGGCAGGTGCGCGGCGTTTGCACCTGGTGGACCTGAATGGCGCTTTTGCCGGCCAACCGGTGAACACTCAGGTGATTCGGCGTATTGCCGACGCATTCCCCGATGTGCCGATCCAGCTCGGCGGCGGTATCCGCGATGAAGACACCGTACAGCTGTATCTCGATGCCGGGGTGCAATACGTTATTATCGGTACCAAGGCAGTGAGTGCGCCGCACTTCATCAATGATCTGTGTCTGGAGTTCCCGGGACATATCATCGTTGGCCTTGATGCCAAGGATGGCAAGGTGGCCATTGACGGCTGGTCCAAATTGTCCAACCACGATGTTATCGACATGGCCCAGCATTTTGAACGCGATGGTGTCGATGCCATCGTTTATACCGATATAAGTCGCGATGGCATGATGCAGGGTGTTAATGTCGAGGCCACCGTTAAAATGGCCAGTGAAATCAGTACGCCGGTCATTGCCTCGGGCGGTATCAGTTCGCTGGACGACATCAAGGCGCTGCGGGCAGTCGCGGAAGAAGGCATTATGGGCGCCATAATTGGCCGTGCCCTCTATGAGGGCAGTATCGATCTTGCTGAAGCACAAAAGCTTGTCGATGCGGAATGATAAAGCGTGGTTAATCACAAAGGACACAAAACCTTGCGGCGCTTTGTTTGGTTACGGATAAATGGTGGGGCACATGTCACTGGCAAAAAGAATCATTCCCTGTCTGGACGTCGATGCCGGCCGTGTCGTGAAGGGGGTCCAGTTCGTTGATATCCGCGATGCCGGCGACCCGGTGGAAATTGCGCGCCGCTACGACATGGAAGGTGCTGATGAACTGACTTTTCTGGATATCACCGCCAGCCACGAACAGCGCGAAACCATGGTGCACGTGGTCGATCAGGTGGCCGGTGAAGTGTTTATACCGCTCACGGTGGGCGGTGGAATACGCGAGCTTGCCGATATTCGCCGCATGTTGAACGCAGGTGCAGACAAGGTGGCGATCAATACGGCTGCGGTGTTCAATCCCGAGTTCGTGCGCGAGGCGGCGGACAAGTTTGGTTCCCAGTGTATCGTTGTCGCTATCGATGCCAAGCAGGTCGACGATGGTTCGGGCGGCGGCAAGCCGGGCTGGGAAATCTTTACCCATGGCGGCCGCAAACCTACCGGCATCGATGCCATCGACTGGGCGAAAAAGATGGTCGCTTATGGTGCCGGTGAAATTCTCTTGACCAGTATGGACAGGGACGGTACCAGAAACGGTTTTGATCTGGCGCTGACCCGGGCGGTTTGCGAGGCGGTGGAGGTGCCGGTGATTGCATCCGGTGGTGTCGGCAAGCTGGAACATCTGGCCGAGGGGATACTGGAAGGCGAGGCCGATGCGGTGCTGGCGGCCAGTATTTTTCACTTTGCCGAGTACAGTATCGCCGAAGCCAAACGATATATGGCCGGGCGTGGCATCGAAGTACGCCTGTAGATGAATATAATCGCGTCCAACAGGCGATTGAAGAATTCTGCAATGAGCGGCTTATGTCAAAAAACTGGCTAGATGCCATAAAATGGAATGATGACGGTCTGGTGCCCGTCATTGCACAGGACGTCGAGGACGGGCGGGTGTTGATGGTGGCCTGGATGAATCGTGAGGCGCTGCAACTGACTGCGCAGGACAACCACGCGGTGTACTGGTCACGCTCCCGGCAGCGGCTGTGGCACAAGGGTGAAGAGTCCGGAAACCAGCAGTTGATTAAGGAAATACGTCTGGATTGCGATAATGATGTCATTATCCTGCAAGTTGAACAGAAAGGTGGGATTGCCTGTCATACCGGCAGGCGCAGCTGTTTTTTCCAGCGCCTGGAAAATGGTGAATGGAAGAGCATCGAGCCGGTGTTGAAAGATCCCGCAGAGATGTACGGGAAAAGCTGATGCCCGACGATATCCTTCGGCAGCTGGTAAAAGTGCTGGAACAACGCAAACAGGCTGATCCTGATTCTTCCTACGTGGCCGGCCTCTACCACCAGGGGCTGGACAGCATTCTGAAAAAAGTCGGCGAGGAAGCTACGGAAACCGTGATTGCAGCAAAAGGCGGAGATGCCGATGAACTGGTTTATGAGACTGCCGATTTGTGGTTTCATACCTTGGTATTGCTGGTTCACCAGGGTGTGGATCCTGACAGGGTGTTGAATGAACTGGAGCGCCGTTTTGGCCTGTCGGGCCTGGAAGAGAAAGCGGCGCGCAAGGATTCTTGAAGTTCTGACGGTTGCAGAGTTCCAATCTGTCACTGTCACAGGAGAGATATATGGGTATCAGTATCTGGCAACTGTTGATTATTCTCGCCATCGTCCTGGTGTTGTTTGGTGCCAAACGGTTGAAAAATCTGGGCGGCGACCTTGGCGGCGCCATCAAGGGTTTCCGCCATGCAATGAAAGAGGAAGATCAACCCAAGGGCGACGAGGACAAACTGGAAGATCAGGCCAGCGGCCGGGTTATCGATGGTGAAGTGACGTCCAAGGAACACGACAAAGTCTAGCCCAGGCTGGACTGTGCGCTGACCAACCATGTTCGACATTGGTTTCTGGGAGCTGGCCATCATCGGTGTCGTGGCTTTGCTGGTGATCGGACCGGAACGCCTGCCGCAGGTGGCGCGTACCGCCGGCCTGTGGCTGGGGCGGGCGCGCCGCTTTGTCTCCACGGTGAAAGCGGATATCGACCGTGAAATTGCCGCCGATGCATTAAAGCAGACCCTGGCCAAGCAGGCGGAAGTCCCCGAACTGCACGATATTGTCGAAGACACCAAACAGACGATTCAGAAAACACAGCAGTCCGTCGTCGAACAGCCGCCGGAAAAAAATGAAGCGGTAACAAAAAATTCGAATGACGCAAGCGGATAACAAGCTGCAGCCGGAAGAAGGCGACGAACAACCTTTTGTCTCTCACCTGATTGAATTGCGCGACCGCCTGCTGCGGGTCGTGCTGGCTGTTGTTGTCATTTTCCTCGGTCTGACACCCTTTGCCAACTGGTTGTTTACCCGGCTGGCCGGTCCCTTGACAGCACACCTGCCGGAAGGCAGTTCCATGGTCGCCATCGACGTGGCGTCACCGTTTTTTACACCCTTCAAACTGGCGTTGGTCCTGTCGATCTTTATCGCCATGCCGTACATTCTCTATCAGCTCTGGGCATTTGTCGCGCCGGGATTGTATCTGCATGAGCGCAAGCGCGTCATTCCGCTGCTGGTGTCCAGCACAGCACTGTTTTATATCGGAGCCGCCTTCGCCTATTTTGTCGTGTTTCCGCTGGTATTCGGATTTCTGACCCACACTGCACCGCAAGGCGTCGAAGTGATGACCGATATCAGTCGTTATCTCGATTTTGTATTGACCTTGTTTTTTGCCTTTGGTATCGCCTTTGAAGTGCCGATTGCGGTGGTGTTGCTGGTGTGGACCGGTGTGGTAAAGCCGCAGTCTTTAAAAGAAAAGCGTGCTTACGTCATCGTTGGTGCCTTTGTCATCGGTATGATGTTGACACCTCCGGACATCATTTCGCAAACGCTGCTGGCGCTACCTATGTGGGTGCTTTTTGAAGTGGGTGTGTTTCTGGGCGAACGCTTCGCCCCTAAAAAGGAACAGGACAGTAGCGGTCACGAAGAATACGAGCCGCCCATGACGGACGAGGAAATGGAGCACGAACTGGATCGTATCGAGAAAGAAGAAAAGCAGAACCCCGGTGAATGACAAGCGATGCGACTGGTGTAATGCCTCATAACAGCGAGCTGCGGCTATGAGACAGTCTGGACTTATGTTCCGGGCTTTTGTTTGTGCACTGGTTATGATGGCGGCAAATTTCGCCTTGGCCAGTACCACGGCGCTACAGAATCAGCTCGTCGATCATCCTTCCCCCTATCTTGCCATGCACGCCGAAGACCCGGTGCATTGGCAGGTGTGGAGCCGGGAGACTTTGCAAAAGGCGCGACAGCTGAACCGCCCGTTGCTGGTTTCCATCGGTTATTTCTCCTGCCACTGGTGTCACGTCATGCAGCGTGAAAGTTACCAGGATCCGCTGCTGGCGAAACTGCTCAACGACTACTTTGTGCCGGTAAAAATCGATCGTGAATTGGCGCCGGCGCTGGATGCTCACCTGATTGAGTTTGTGCAGCTAACACGTGGCCAGGCCGGCTGGCCGTTGAATGTGTTTCTAACACCCGACGGCTTTCCCCTGCTTGGCATGACCTATGTTCCGCCTGATCGTTTCAGGCAAATTCTTGAAGGCCTTCGTGACGGCTGGCGCCAGGATTCAGCGCAACTGCGGCAAATGGGCCGTGAAGCCATGGACCAGTGGCGGCAGATCCGCAATTCCGACACAGACAAAAAACCGGCCAAAGTGTCGGCGGTACATGGCATGATCGCGCAGACCGATCAGCTTAAGGATGAACTGAACGGGGGGTTCGGTCAGCAGAACAAATTTCCCATGGTATCGCAGCTGCGAGCGCTGTTATGGCTACGGGAAAAGCAGGATGACAGATCACAGGACGGTTTTATCAGGCTGACCCTGGATCGTATGGCGAACCAGGGCATGCATGATGAGCTGGGCGGCGGGTTTTTCCGTTATGTCACCGATCCGGACTGGCAGATTCCGCACTACGAAAAAATGCTCTACGACAACGCGCAACTGGCACAGCTGTACCTGCAGGCGGCCGGGCAGTTCCAGTCTTCTTATTACCGCGACATAGGCCTGAGTACGCTGGATTTCCTGTTGCGTGAAATGCACCGTGGGGACGGGTACTTTATCAGCAGTTTCTCCGCGGTTGATGAGCAGGGCCGCGAGGGTTTCTATTACCTCTGGGATGAAGCCGAGCTGGCCCGGGTGTTAAATGCCGGACAACTCAAGGCAGTTCGAGCAGCCTGGTTGGGCAAGCAGACCGCCCATTCGGAATATGGGAAATTGCCGCTCTGGCAGGGAACCCATGAAGCCATTGCCGAAAGCCTGGGCTGGAGCACAACACGGCTGAATGAGACGCTGGCAGCAGCACGAAAGACATTACTGGACTCGCGGTCAAGTCGTTCGCTGCTTGCCGATGACAAGGGGCTGGCAGCCTGGAATGGCCTGGCGCTCAGTGCGCTGGCTGCGGGTTATGCGGCAACGGGAGACGCCCGCTACGGCAAGCCGGCTGACAGGCTCGCCACCTATATCAGCGAAAGTCTGTGGGATGCCGACCACCTCGTGCGGGCGCGGGACGGCAAGCGTGTGATAGCAGACGCCACACTGGAAGATTATGCCCTGGTTGCTCAGGGTCTTTGGGACTGGAGTCAGCAGAATCCGCAGGAAAAAAAGCGTTATCAGACACTGGTAGAACAGATGGTGCGAATTGCCTGGCAGCGCTACTATCGCAACAAGCGCTGGATGCAAAGTGATACCCCTTTGATTCCCATGCTGGACGGCGTTGTTGCGCTGGATGACAGCCCCTTGCCGTCGGCAACCGCCAACGTTACCCGCTTGAGCAGACAGCACCCGGCCTTGAGAAAAGACGCTGAGCTACAGAACAGCGTTGCTGCACACCTCGAGCAGGTAGGTGCTTACCTGGGGAATTCGATGTTCTGGTACGCCAGTTATGTGGAATTGCTGGAAACGGATTAGCCCCTCCGGTAACGCATACGGATGCCGTGTACCAGAGACAGGGTGAGTTCCTCGGCGCTCAAGTCCGGTGGAAAGTAAGCACCGGAAATTTTGGCGGCGTTGATGCTGGCGCCCTCCAGGTTGGCTTCCGACAGGTCGACGCCGCGCAAATCGGTCTGTCTGAAGTAGCAATCACCTAAATCGAGTCCCCTGGCATCGAGTTTGCGCAGGTCAAGATGCCGGAAATCGCAGCCACGAAGGTTGCACTCTTCTCCGCCTGCCCGCCGTCTATTGAATTCATCCACTGCGCCCTCGCGCAGCAGGCGGTACATCGGGTCGTCATTGATTTGTGGACTGATAGTATTCATCTTATGGTTTTTTGACGCTCCTTGCTTATAAGCGCTTCTATTAAATCATCCAGGCACGCTTGTGCCAAGATGATCCGCTTCGATCTTAATTGAGCCAGAGGCACACGACAACGGCAATCCTGCGGCCGTCCCTGGCCAACAAACCATCACCACATGCGGTTAGTCTTTCAACACGAAGGTGACTTTCAGTACAACCCGGTATTCCGTGATTTTTCCATCATTTACAGTAAGTTGCTGATCTTTTACCCAGGCGCTCTTGATATTCTTCAGGGTCTTGTTGGCACGTTTAATACCGTTGGTAATGGCATCGTCGAAGCCCTTATTCGAAGATGCAATAATTTCGGTAACTTTTGCGACTGACATGATGGTATCTCCTAATATATATACGTAGCATTATTCTTGAAGTAATCGTCACGGGCTTCTAAACAGCTCCCTGACAGAGTAGAACCCGACTGCTGATCTGAACCAAACCGCCTGTTCGATCCGTCAGACTATACCGTTCATTCCCAAAATCAAGCCTGGGGATTCCCTGATTATTATAGAGGATCACACCATAAAGGTATGTCGTATGGTGGAAACAGGAAAGAGTCGGGGCCATCGCGGCATTTTCGGTAGTCGCTTCGCCCCTCCGGGTGGCACCGAATTCAGGGTTTGGCCGGCAGCCAGTGTGGTGGGCTTGACGGTGCGTAGGCAGGATTTTGCGGTGTAGCCGGGCTGCTTTTCTCTGACCCGGCAAGGCCGCGTTTCAGATAGGCAATAATGTCATCAATCTGGTCATCGTTAAGTATTTCTTTCCAGGCAGGCATGGACGTCCCTTGCAGACCTTCCTCTATGACATGTTTCAGCGAATGATTTTCGCGCTTCAGGATTGCGGCGGATGTCAGGTCACGGGGATGAGGCTCCAGGAAACTGCCGATCCAGTTGCGAGCGGTTCCGTCAGCGGCGTGGCAGAAGGCACAGTTGCTCTGAAACAGACGTTCACCGCGCTGCTCAAACGGTGAAAGGCCGGCCGTTACCGGCGGCCTGTCGTGCATGGCGTAGGGCGAAGCGCCTGAAATGTTATCCAGCGGGCGGGTGTGATCATAATGTTCGCGCGGATAGGAGAGCGGGCGTAGCTCCCAGATCGCGCCTTCGTTGCGAACCCTGGAACGGTCATGACAGCTGATACAGGCAGCCATAAACAGGCGCTTGCCTTGCTTTTGCGAGGCTGTCAGTTCTTCCCACGGGGTATCCAGCGGCAAGTCACCGGACGCGAAGGGAAAGGCAGCGGCGTAGCGCTGGTGATTCTCCCAGCCGTTCTCCGGCGTGTGGTAGATGAGTGCCGGCCGCCTGCCCTGCATGAATTCGGTACGAATGAAATCCACCACAGCTTCGATTTCCTGCCTGTCCAGCACATTGCTGAAACTTACCATGGCGGTGCCGGCACGGCCGTGGGTAATGGCTTCGACCATCTGCTCGCGGCGCAGCTGTTGAGGATCGGCGGCGGTAAAATTTCTGGGCTTCGGATCCAGAAAGGTAGTGGCGAGGGTGCGTGCATCACCGGCGTAAGCGTGACACTGATAGCAATAGAAGTTGTAGACCGACTGGCCTTGCTGGTCGCGCTCCGCCGTCACAGCAGCCGCTTGAAACTGCCGGGGGGCAGCAGCGGCGACGCTCAGTGCTATGACCCCGACAAGTACCGGCCAGGGCTTATGGAAGCCTGGCAATGCGGGCTACACCTCCGAAACTGCCGATCCAGGAACTTCCATCCGCGGCCGTGGCCATCGAGAATACAATATCGGTGAACAAGCCGTCTTCAGTGGTAAAGACCTGGAATCTGTCATCGTCAAACAAGGCCAGCCCCTTGCTGGTGCCGACCCACAAGCGCCCCTGCAGATCCTGATGCAGCGAAAACACATGGTTGGCGGGCAAGCCATCGGCGACCGTGTAATTGCGCCAGCTGGAGCCATCGAATCGCGCCAGTCCACCGCCCCAGGTGCCGGCCCAGACCACACCCTCGTTGTCCACCTGCAGCGCGACGATATAGTTCGGGTTGTAGGCGACATCCACATTCTCAAGATCCATCTCGGTTTTTTGCCGGGTGTGGTGTTTGGAGTACTGCGCCGGGTCATTGGTGAACTGTATCTGGTCTTTCACAAGTTCATAGGCGGCACCCAGGCCGTCCTTGTGGTTCCAGTTACTCCACTTGCCGTCCATGTAGCGGGCAAGACCACCTTCGGTGGCCATCCATACTTCGCCATTCTTGCCGGCCGCGAGCCCGTACACCCAGTCATTCGGCAGGCCTCCTGAGGTATTTTCCACCGTAAAGAGCTCCCACTGGCTGCGCTCATCCAGGGCGCCCTGGCGGACCCGGTTGGCGCCCGACCAGGTGGCGATCCAGATATCGCCGTCAGCGCTCTTCATGACATCGTAAACAAAGGCATCCCCCAGACCCTGCGGGATGTTGTAGGTGTCCCATTTTTCGTTTGCCGCATCGTATATCGACATGCCGCCGCCGTAGGTGCCCACCACCAGGCGCCCGTCCATTTTGCTGATATGGAAAATACCGTTGGCCAGCAATCCACTGCGCAGGTCAAACAGCTTGTAGTCATCCGTCTTGATGTTGTAGCGAATCACCCCGCCCGAGGTGCCGACCCACATCAGGTCACCGTCGGCCATGATCTGTTTGACGTTACGCTGACCGACTCGGAAGTGGGTGAACTTGGCGTCGGGATCTTTATCCGCATGTAAGTGGGCGCGTCCGGACTGTGGCGGTAGAGCGTCCTGTTGCGGTTGCGCAGTCGCGTTAGTATCAGTTGGCGGGTGTGGCGATGGCGCCGTCGCTGTGACTGGTCTGTCCGCGTCTGTTGTCTGCGGGGGCTTGGGAGGCGTGCGGCTTCCCGCCATGTAACCGGCAGCGATACCGATGCCGGCCGCAATAACGATGCTTGCTACGATCTTTGTATTAGTTTTCACGCCACAGTCTCCGTTTACCGCTTATTTCTTAAAACCAATTCGGCTGACACCCTGTTTGGTGCCGATCCACGCATCGCCATCGGGTGCAATCGATATGGCGTAGACATTGTCTTCCAGCAGGCCGTTGCTGCGGTCATAGGTCAGCCAGGTCCTGCCGTCATAACGGCTGACGCCCTGATTGGTGCCGAACCACAGTACGCCGTCTTTATCCTGGGCAATGCTGTAGACAATATTACCCGCCAGGCCGTCACGCGTGGTGTAGTTGGTCCAGCGCTCACCGTCGTAGCGGCCCACTCCGCCTCCCCAGGTTCCCGCCCAGACCTGGTCTTCGGGATCGACGATGAGGGCAAATATGTAGTGGGGGTTGTAGGTTTCCTTGCCCTGCAGCAGAACGCTCAGGTCATGGCGGCGACGGGTGCCCAGGCCGGTATTCGGGCTCGCCGGGAGCTGTTCGCTATTGGCTGCGCCCAGCCCGTCCTCGTGGGTCCAGTGCCGCCAGTCGTCTCCATCAAACATGGAGATGCCGCCTTCGGTACCGAACCAGACGCGGTCGCGGGAGTCGATGTCAATGGCGTAAACCCACTCATTGATCAGTTCCTCGAGGTATGTGTTGAATTCCAGGGTATCCAGATCGACGCTGTTGACCCCCGCCCAGGTGCCTATCCACAGGCGACCGCTGTTCTGTTCGGCAAACGAGTAAATCCAGTAGTCCGCCAAACCGTGCATGGGAAAATAGACATCCCAGTTGCCCTCACGATAGCGGGATACACCGCCGGCATTGGTGCCGAACCACTTGTAGCCCTGACTGTCGACGAAAATCGCGAACACATATTCATTGGCGAGACCGTCTTTGCGGGTGAAGGTATTGCGTAGTGCCCGGGTGGCGAGATCAACTTCCAGAACCCCGGTGGATGTGCCGATCCACATGCTGTTGTTGTTCTTGTCTACACTGAGCGAACGCACATAGACGCCGCTGCCGACCTCGAAGTTTTCCAGAACCTCGGGTCGTGCCGCCGACGCTACAGTGTCGCCAAGCTGCTGCTGCGATGCTGTAGCCGTTGCCCCGGCAGGCGCAGCGTCATTGTCTGCAAAAGCAGCGATCGGGCTCAGCAAAGCGGCACCTGCCAGCAGGCAGGCCATGGGTTTTATGTTCATCAGTAGAGCGTTCTAATGTAGCTGATTACGTCGAGAATCTCATGTTCGCTCAAGACGCCGCGAAAACCCGGCATGGCGTTCTTGCCGTCGGCGATCTGATGGTACAGAGAAAGGTCCGGTTGCATCAAAGTGCCGCCCCTGGTGAAATTGGGCGTGCCGGGCATCTCACCCCGGCCCGATCGACCGTGGCAGCCCTGGCAATAGGAGGTGTATACCGCTTTGCCGCTGAACACGTCGGCAGCACCCACAGGAGCCGCGCCACAAAACACGAGCCATGCAAACACCGTTATCTGCTTTATTTTCATATGGTTGACAAGGTAGCTCATGTCAGCGTGACGCCGGGGGTTCGGTATTACTGATCAAAAGTTTTTTTTCTAGCGCCTCGGCGCGCTGCTGATCAATTCTGAGCCCCAGCCTTCCGCTTCGGTAAGCCTTGGCCAGCCACTTGATCGACCAGGGGTCTCCGGCATCGACACCGGCATTCAACCAGGCGAGTGACTTATCATAATCAATCCTCAGGCCCAGTTGTCCCTTTTCGTAGGCCAGTACCAGCACACGGATAGCCTGGGTGTATTCCTGATTGGCGGCACGCGTAAACAGTTCAACCGCCTTGTCGCTATCGCGCTCGACGCCTTCGCCGCTGGCGTACATCGTGCCGAGGCCAAATTCAGCCTCGGCAAAACCCTGCTCGGCGGCTAGCTGGTACCATTCTGAGGCCGCTTCGTTTTGCTCGGCATTATCCAGCAGATAAGCCAAACGGCTCTGTGCCGGTGCGTGCCCCATTTCGGCTGCCCTCCGGTACCAGGCCATGGCGCTGACAATGTCGGCCTGGTTAAATGCCGCCTCGGCTTTGTTCACAAATTCGTCCGGCGTCTCGGCCCAGACAAGGGGTGCAGTCAGTAACAGCAGGCTGATCGCCAGGCAAATGCATTGTGTTGTGTGCAGGTTCGAGTTCATGGTATTAAAAATAGTCGTTATTGCGTCAACGTGTCTGCGCTGGCATCCGCTTTGATGAAAGCCTGAAACACGTACTCGGCGATATCGGCAATTTGTTGTTCGCTGAGCACTTTCTCCCAGGCGGGCATCTCACGTCCCCGCACCCCGTGTTTGATGCCGGTATACAGCGCCGGCCTATTGAAGCGGGCCCGGTTGTCAGGGGCGAGAAAATTACGTGGCCTGGGAAAGATGAAATAGGCACGCGGGCCATTTCCCTTACCCTCGATACCGTGACAGGCCGTGCAGTTCTGCAGGTAATAAGCCTTGCCGGTGGCGGCATCACCGCTGAGCTCGTTCGGCATGGGAAGACTGAAATCCACCCCGTGCGCGCTGGCCTGGCTGATGCCGGCTGGGTGGAGTTTTTTACCCAGCACCGCCATGCTGGCGCCGGTGGCCGCTGGGCTCGACGCTATCGGCCGATTTCGGCCCATGAATGCGTGGCGGATGTAATCGACGACAGCTTCGATCTCGTCACCGGTCAGCTGTGAAGCAAAGGCGGTCATGGCGGTACCGGGACGACCGTGGCTTACCGAAGCAATCATACGCTCCCGGGTCAGACCCTGTGCCGGATCAACGGTGGTGAAGTTAACCGGCGGCGGTTTCAGCGAAGTTTTGCCCCAGCGTGCCCCCGCGCCGTCTTCACCGTGGCAGACCGAGCAGGTTGATGCATAGATGGATTGTGCCGATGGGGGTGATTTACCGGCCGGTCTTTCACCCATGAATTGTGCGCGAATATAGTCAACCAGCCCTTCAATTTCCTCATTGCCCAGCTGGTTTTTCCAACCTACCATGGCGGTACCCGGCTTACCGTTACTGACCACATCGATCATAGTGTCGCGGTTGAGCTGTAATCCGATTCCCGGTGCCGTGAAGTCACGTGGCGGAGGTTGAAGACCTTGCGTGGCGTGTGTATTTCCGTCGCCGTTATCGCCATGACAGACGGAACAATACTGTGCGTATAGATCCTGTATACCCGGAACCGGCGCCGCCATCACAGGCGAGCATACCTGCGTACAGGCAACAAGTGTGCCCGTGAGTGCAATTTTATTCAGGCGTGTCATGGGTCATAGAGTAATATAGTAGTAACTAGTAGTAACGACAATGCATATATTGGGGTTGTTCTCTCCAGGACGACCCTGCTCGCGAATTACTATACAAGGATACACTGATCGGCCTTGGTGACTTTGTCACCGCTGTTCGACAGTGTATTTTGTTTGGATTATCACCAGCTATAGCGTTTTTGTGTCAGAATGCGTAACCGTTTCCGTTGTGTCAACAGGACCCAGTAAAAAAGGCGAAAATGAATAGGCGGCAAGGAACCATGTCATCAATTTACAAAACCGTCTGGCTGTTATTGGTGTTAACGCTCGCCGCGTGCGCGGTGTCACCCGAGCGGACCGAGCAAGCGCTGGAGCCGCTCTATTTTCCACCGCCCCCGGACCCGGCGCGCTTCGTCTTTGAACGCTCGGCGCAATCCAGTGGCGATATCGAGAAAATCAGCGAAAAACAACGTATGCGTCAAATACTGACCGGTGAGTCCGAAGCCGGCAGCAGGGCGCTGTCCAAACCGTTCGATGTGGCTGCCTGCCAGGGGCAGGTGTTTGTCAGCGATACCGTAAGCCGCAAGGTGATGGTGTTCGACGTGCCCCGCCGGCGCTTTTTCGAAATCGGTACCGAGGGTCCCGGCATGCTGCGTAAACCCCTGGGCGTCAATACTGATGCGGACTGTAATCTTTATGTCGCTGATGGCACGACACGTCGTGTCATGATCTATAATCAATCAGGACGGTTTCTGAAAGCGATCGGTGGCCAGAAGTGGTTCGAGCGGTTGTCTCACGTGGCGGTGGATGCGGAAGGCAGTCGGGTGTTTGCGGTCGATACCGGTGGCGTGAACACGATCGCACATCGCGTCAGGGTATTTGATGCCCAATCGGGTGATCACCTGTATGACATAGGTACACGTGGAGAGGAACCGGGCGAGTTTAACCTGCTGCGGGATGCCGAGATCGGACCAGACGGCAATCTGTACGTCGTCGATGGCGCTAACTTCCGGGTGCAGGTGCTCACTCAGAACGGCGATCATATTCGCACTATCGGCTCGCTCGGTCGCCGTTACGGTCAGTTCGCTCGCCCCAAAGGCGTGGCGGTGGATGCGGATGGTAATATCTATGTCAGTGATGCCGCACATGGCAACTTCCAGATTTTTGACAACCAGGGCCAGTTGCTGCTGTTTGTCGGATCGAGGTCGGAAAAACCGGGGCGGGCGGTTTATATGTTGCCGGCGGGCATCGACGTCGATGAGGACGGACGGGTCTATATGGTCGACCAGTATTTCCGTAAACTGGATATCTTCAGGCCGGCGACACTGGGCGAAAACGAGGGGTTTCTGGGTGCCTGGAATACCGACTAATCAAATGGGAAAATCAGATCGATGACTGACTCCAACACGCTGTTACCGACATGGTTGGAATGCTTTCCGACATTGCATACGGGTGCTGACCCAGTGTGGACGGACGTGGCCAAGCGGGCCAAACAAGTGGTGTTGCCGGCCAACCAGGAAGTGTTTCGTGAAGGCGATGATTGCAAGCAGTATATCTTTGTCCTGGCCGGTGCAACCCGCGTCTACAAGGCATTCGAGAGTGGCAGGGAGATGGTGCTCTACCGCCTGCAGGCCGGGGAGACCTGCAGCCTGACCACCTCGGTGCTGCTGGCCGGTGGCCCTTATCCCGCCAATGCTGTGACTGAGAAGGAAACCCGCGCCGTATTGATCCCGATCAGCGATTTCCATGCCGCCTTCGACCAGTCAAAACTGTTTCGTGATTATGTCTGTTCGACCTTTGGCGGCCACGTTCGTGAACTGGTTATGCTTCTGGAGGCGGTATCCATGCGTCATGTCGATGTCCGGCTGGCGAGGTGGTTGCTGGATAACAAAAAAGGTGGTGGAAACGTTGAGGCCAGCCACCGTGAGCTGGCATTTGAATTGGGCACGGCGCGCGAAGTCATCAGCAGGCACCTGAAGGATTTCGAGTCGCGCGGATGGGTGGCGTTGCAGCGCAGAAATATCGCACTGAAAAACATTGCGGAGATGCGGGCACTGGTCAGCGGTTGCCGCGCCTGATCGCCGTCGTTGATAGGGAACACCCCGAGGGTTTCTGCGTAATTGTTTGGTAGGGTTTCTGCTTATATAG